>ENA-OQDT01001454-OQDT01001454.1-human-gut-metagenome-genome-assembly--contig:-NODE-1454-length-13737-cov-6.803306_pt1 | contig 13737 bp, 17 predicted proteins | sample MGYA00242786_ERZ504617 | MGnify/ENA primary metagenome ERZ504617 (study PRJEB26092, sample SAMD00036337) | human gut metagenome | host: Homo sapiens | study: EMG produced TPA metagenomics assembly of...
AATTTTCTAATACTCTCATATTGATTTCCTCCATGAAATAAATGATAACAATCATTATTGTTGTATTTTATCGACATATCTGTCTGATATGTGGCATAAAGTAAAGCAAAACATATAAAAATATGAATATGAAAAAACGTTTTTTTACAATATTCTGCGTCATGCAGATTGGTTTTATACTTGTGTATCCGGCGGAAGCACTTAAAGCGGCCAGAGAAGGCTTGAATCTGTGGCTGAATGTCATGATTCCGACACTTCTGCCTTTTCTTATCCTTACCGGAATACTGGTGCAGACAGGCATGATCAGCTGGTTGCTGGCACCGCTTAAAAAACTATGGAAAATTGTTTTAGGTATTTCTCCTGTCGGTACATATGCGGTTCTGGTCGGAATGCTGTGCGGTTATCCTATGGGGGGCAAAAACAGCATCAGATCTTTACGAAAATGGACAGATTACCAAAAATGAAGCGGAATATCTGCTTACCTTTGTGAATCAGCCAAGTCCGGTATTTGTTCGTACATATCTGTGTCAGATCTGTCTGAATGGCAGTGTTTCCGTTTTGCAGAATGCTGCTGATTCTTCTTTTGTCTGAATGGATGACAGCACAGTTTTTTCGTTTTATAGTTTTCAGAAAGAAAAACTATTTCCGTGAAGAAACATTTACGAAAAAAGAGACACCCGTCATAAGCTCACCAGGAGCTTTTCTGGATGTCTCCATTATGAATGGGTTTGAAACAGTTACCCGCCTGGGCGGATACATTCTTATGTTTTCCATTCTGTCTGCCTGTATCAGTCATTTTTGGAATATGAAAAATCTCATCGGATATACATTATCCGGTATATTGGAACTGACAACAGGACTTTGCCGTCTTCAAAATGCCAATATTCATATGCAATGGAAATATCTGTTGACATTATTTCTGACAGCTTTTGGCGGAATCTGTATAACATTTCAGACAAGAAGCCTGGTTACACGGAAACTATCAATGCTTCCTTATATAACAGCAAAACTTCTGAATGGAATTACAACCGTGTTATTCGCCTTATTCTTCTCCAAGATCATCTAACAGACTGTCTTCTTCCGGTGCGTCTGCCGGTTCTTCATGATAAGATCCGGTCATAGCTGCTGCCTGTGCTGTCTGAGGAGCAAGTTCCTGACGGTTATGATTAACAACATCAAGACAACTCTGGAGAGCATCGATAAATCCTTTGTATTTACCACCTGCGTCTTCAAGAGTCTGGTTCAGGACGGAACCGATATTTGCCATCATGTCATCAGTGTATGTGATAGCACTTAAACGAATGCTGTTTGCATCCTGTGTAGCGGAATCAAGGATTTCCTGTGCCTGTTTATTAGCTGCGTTAATTGTATCATTAGCCTGAGCATATGCTTTCTGCATGATCTCATGCTGTGTAACGAGTTCCTGTGCTTTGGCCTGAGCATCTGCGATAATAGCATCTGCTTTGGACTGAGCGTCTTCAAGGATTGCATCCTTATTACTGATGATCTTCTGATAACGTTTGATTTCATCAGGTGTTTTGAGACGAAGTTCTCTTAAAAGTTCTTCAATCTCTTCTTTATTTACAATAATTTTGGTTGCGGACAATGGCTGAAATTTACAGCTTTCTATAAATTCATCAATTTCGTCAATAATCTGTTCGATTCTGCTGCTCATAGTATATTCTCCTTGTTTTTTTCTTTCTCTTCCTGCATTTTTTTACATAATGCCTGTATGATCTCCGGCGGTGCAAAACTGGATAGATCACCACCGAAACGGGCAACTTCTTTCATGATGGTGGAGCTGACATAAGCGTACTCCAATGTAGTGGTAAGGAATACAGTATCAACATCCGGAGCCAGAACACGATTGGTCTGTGCCATCTGAAGCTCATACTCAAAATCAGTAACGGCGCGAAGACCGCGTACGATTACCTGCGCATGATTCTCTCTGGCAAAATTCACAGAAAGTCCGTCAAATGGTCTGATTACCACATTAGGAATGTCCTTTGTTGCCATTTTCCAATATATTAACACGTTCTTCTACAGAAAACAACGGACTTTTTGCAGAATTATGCAAAACTCCCACTATAACCCGGTCAAATGAAATGCTTGCCCGCTTAATGATGTCAAGATGGCCATAGGTTGCCGGGTCAAAGCTTCCCGGGTATACTGCTGTTATCATATGTCTGTCTCTCTTTCATTTTTTTAGGAAAACATGCTTGTTGGTTTTATATTCCTTGGAACGTACCAGACGATATCCAAGGTCCTCTACATAAGAAAAATCCGTATGCAGATCTTCCTCCACAACGATCAGCGTGTTTTCATCTGCAAGAGTGCTGTCAGCCAGATACTCAAGGACTGGTTGTTCCAGATGCTGTTCGTATGGTGCATCCATAAAAATACAGTCAAATGGTTCTCCGCCTTCCAGTGAACGCAGTGCCTGAAGCACATCCATGTTCAGCAGTTTACCACCATCCGTGAGTTTGTAAATGAAAGATTTTCGCGGATACAAGTACATGCTTTGGGACTTTTTTTTCAACAAATACAGCATATGGTAGTTTTTTTTGAAAAGGTTTCATTTACACCATTCAATATCATCACTGAAAAAACAAAAAACAGGATATTCGACATGTTGCTTCATGTATGTATGGCACGCAGATAATATTCCACATCTCCTATCACATTTCCTTCATGGAGTGTCGCTTGATTAATCTTGTTCATATAGTCACCTCTACGAATATGTACTGCAATACAATTCTTAGCAAGAATACTCTTTCTCCAACAAGTTACCTTTTGTTGTACTTCATCATTCGGAGAAAACTCACGGCGTATCTCATCCGAATAATCTGCAAAATAACGCGCAGTCTGCCAATACCCATCATAATAGTTGTTAGTACCAACTTTATAAGGTATGCATTTATAATATTTATGCAGTCTTTCCATCATGAAGTGTACCCCTGGTAGTAGAAACATACCCCCACTGTGATATCGAATCAAGTGACTGATGTACTTGTTTTCGAAGATTTTTACTAACGTAGGTCGTGTACACAATTCAAGCATTGATAAATTGGGATAATAGTTTTTGCCTATCACTCCTCTTTTACCCACATGACCTGGCTGATTAGCGTAGAAATCAACATCAAACACTAACATATCACCATATTTCTTGGCAAAGAACATAACCAAATGCATATTGAAACATTTGGTTACACATACCTCCCATAATTTAATTGTAATCATTTTACTTGTTTAATGCTTTTATAGGCTTAGCTGGTATGCCAGCATATAGCCATCCCTCTCTATCTAAATCTTTTGGTAACTACCGAACCAGCTCCAACTATTATACGAGGAGCAATAGCAACTCCTGGCATAACCATAGTATTAGCGCACAACCATACCCCATCGCCAATATAGACTGGAGCAGTTATGTGTTTTCGCTCCGAACACATGCAGAGATTTGGATAATCTTCAGTTTGAAGACCTGATGTCAAAACAGTGACACCATAACTAATTGTTACATAACTACCAATTTTCACCCCTCACACACACTGGATATAACAATTTCCATTGAAGGACACATGTTCTCCTATTATCAAGTTACTAGGATTGCCGATATTAGGGATACCGTTGATTTGAACCTTATGAAACCAAAGATAGGGATGTACTACAAGATAGGATTCATGGCATAATTTGTTGATTATACGCTTTATCATATTTATCAATTAGCTTTTATTGTTAATTTCGTCATTAAAATATCGTAATCAAAGAAGTGTTGAATGATAATCATAGAAGAAGTATAATAGAAAGATAAACATAAGTATAATATCAATCAAGCAAATAGGTATTTAACCTGCTTCCCATTTAGTATCAACTCCAACCCCCAAGGTACTAATAACGTTCCAAAAACATAGCCACAAAGCACACTAAAAAGTATTAGATCAAAAATTACAATGAATATATATTTAACCAATGTGTAATATCAGTGCTTTCTCCTACCGCGTCTATTAAATCATCCCATTCCGTGTTTTTTCCCCGCACCATATGTTCCTGCTGCTCCAGATGATCCAGTTAATGATCTTAACTTATATTTTTTTTGCATCAATAATCACTTCTTTTCCAAAAATCAATTTGATAATTTTGTACTCCAGCTTTTTCAATTGCTATCTCCCCTGAAGCAATAGCCTTACTATTTAAACTTCTCTTAATTCACCAATCAAATTACCACCTGCCACTTTAGCATCAGCAGTAAAAGAAACGGCTTGAATTGCATCACCATTTAATGAAATTTTTGAGCATATGGTGATTGAGCAATATTAACTTCTGAAAATACTTCCGCTGCAATAACATAACCAGTTTGTGACCAAACATTATTTTCCCAGTTCATAGATGCTACAGAACCCGCAAACATTGAAGAACCACAAGCAATAACTTGACCGCTGGTTGTTGTAATATGAACATAATAATTTTTGTCCTGGTGTCACAGGAATATTTTCTCCAAAATCAACTGTTTGCCAGCCATTACTTGATACTGTTTGTGAAATAGTTTTTATTGTTTTTGCCTCATTTCCAGGTTCAGTTGTCAACTTAAAAGTAACAGGAGCACTTCCGGTTAAATAAACTCGAAACGAACAGATAGAATCACTATTTGGCACAAATGCAAAAGCAGAATTATTAGTAGTTGCATTAATTAAAAATAAAGCAATCGAATGATCTGTATTTGACATAAATGAATTATCTGTTTTTTCATCATTTAATAAACGCGTAGCATTTAAATAATTATAATTGAAAAGTGATTGAAATTCTCTTACACTAATCTGCCCTGCATTCTCATAATTTTGGTCAGCAAAATATACTCTATTTTCTAATGCTCCATCAAATATTTCTTTTAAAAATTCTTCATATTCTGCTTGTAATTCAGTTAACTTTATTCTAGTTTTATTGGTCTTTCTTCCTGCTTCCAGTTTTTGTATTTCGTGTTTTTTATCCAATAAATTTGTAGCATTCAAACTAAGGAGTTTATTTAATTCAGTTATATTAACTTCATAATTAAATAAAAAGAAGAAGCTTGTACATGTGTCACTTAATTCCATCAAGTAGTCTGAAAACAAAGAAATACTCTCATTCTTGTCATATTGAACTTCTATCTTGATTTTTATAGCTGTCCATTTGTTATTATTTTCTGTAGAAAACTCTTTCTTAACATTTTCTCTAAACTCTGTCTCTTTATCGGTAATATTATATATTTTATTTATACAAGATATAAAGTCATACTGTAACTTTGAGTAGTACTCTGCTGAAATATCCTCTTTTGAAAAATTCTTATCTTTAAAAATTCTTTTGAACAATTCAATAATAGACGTTTTTCCACTATTGTTAGCACCAGCTAAAATCGTCAATTCATCATCAAAATTAATAACTGCATTTTGAAACTGTCTATAATTTGTAATTGCTATCTTCTTTAGTTTCACCTCAACCCCTCCTTATCTAAATCTATTTAAATCAAATCAAAATGCTTCAATGCATCCTTTATCGCTTCCACTTTCTCCGCTGTCGGATGCTTCCTCGGCTGTTTCAATTCCTCTACCGCATTAGGAGCATCGTACATCGGCAAGCCTAAATCTCTCTTTACCTCTGCAATATATGCGGTATGTACTTTGAAGCCGTATTTAGCTTCTATGTACTCCTTTATCATTTTGTAGGTCACTCGCTCTTTGGGCTTGTATGTTTCGGCTCTTTTTGCTATATTATCAAGCGGAACTTTTCCCTCACCCTCACCAAACTCAACTTTTACGTTGATATGTCCGTCTGGCTTTTTGTGGGAAAGCAGTACTACCGTCTCAACAGTTGTTTCAGTTTCCAAGGGAAGTTCTTTCACTTCCTCACCATCAACAGGCACAGGAAAATTGAATACGATCTTCTTTATCCAACTACCGTCTTTTCTCTTTTCCGGGAACATCTCAATTCGCTCGATAAAGGCTTTCATAAACTCTTTCTGTTCCGCTTCTGTTGCGGAATGGTAGACTTCATCAAATGCCAGTAAGAGCCGATAGATATTGTTACCGGAGATTTTCTCCTGCTGAATGCTGCGGATTTGACCTTGCAATTCGCCAATCTGAACTTCGATATCCTCTATTGTATCATACTGCTCATCATAGCGGCGCTGCAAGTCCAAAATCTTTCTGTCATAGTGGGCATCATTGAGGTCCAAGGTATCCATCTGACGCTCCAAGCGGCTTTTCGTTCCAAAGGCTTGCTTTAGCCGCCCTTGTAGGACAGCAATCTGCTTTTCCATATCTTCTGTATCAACTGCTGTTCCGATTTTCGCCTGAATCGCTTCTACAAACCGTGGATTATTGACCATAGCGGAGATAACCTTCGCCACAAATTTGTTGATTTCCGTCTGCTCAATATTCAGTCGGAAGCTGCACTCATGTCCGGTAGGTGTTACCGTGTTTTTGCAGTAGTAATAATACCTCGTTTTCTTGTCCTTGCTGTGAGCCCTGGCGATATTGCCGTACATACTCTTTCCGCAGCATGGGCATTTCAGAATGCCGGACAGGATGTGTGCATGATCTGGATTGTTGACCTTTTCCCGCTTAAAGGAATTGATCTTACGCTTTTCCTGTGCCAGATACCAATCTTCTTCCGAAATGATGGCTTCGTGCTGTCCCTCATAAATCGGGAACTCCGACTGCTCAACTACGTGCATCTCATTTCTTGTGCCTTGCTTCTTTTCCGTCCTGCGTCTGCCATAGGCGATCTTTCCCATGTAAACGGGATTGTCCAATACATCCTGCACGAAGTTCCTTGAAAATCCGGGAATGGTATTGTTCTGCCGCAGTTTCTTGATAAAGCCGTTGCGGTTCAGATATTTAGCAACCCCGGCAACGCCCTCGTTGGTGTGAATGTAGCGGTCATAAATGACACGGATTACTTCCACTTCATCCTCCGCAATGACCAAATCTCCGTTTTCCAGTTTGTAGCCATAAGGAGCGAAACCACCGTTCCACTTGCCCTCACGAGCCTTTTGCTCACGTCCTGCCATTGTCTGGGTGCGGATATTCTCTCGCTCTATTTCTGCCACCGCAGACAGCACGGAAATCATCAGCTTTCCGGCATCCTTTGAACTGTCGATGCCATCCTCCACACAGATCAGATTGACACCGAAATCCTGCATGAGCTGCAAAGAGTTCAGAACATCCGCCGCATTTCTGCCGAATCGGGACAGCTTAAAGACCAGCACATAGGAAACGCCGTCCTTGCAGTCCTGGATGTCATTCAGCATCCGTTGGAAGTCCTGCCGCCCTTGGATATTCTTTCCGGAAAATCCCTCGTCAGAATACTCCCCGGCAATAACCATATCTTCGTATGCCGCATACTTCCTCAGCTTGTCACGCTGGGCATCCAAGCTGTACCCGTCAACCTGCATAGAGGTGGACACTCTTGTATAAATATAGCATTTAAGTTGTTTCTTTTTCAGAATCTCCACCTCCCTCATTCATTTCCTTTACCATAAGTCCCTCGTTGCGGATATAATACTCCAAAAGCCACAGCACATAATCCGGTGCATGGCGGTTGTCCAATTCCCACTCGGTCATAGTCCGGTAAGGGATATGGACGAGCTTGCAAAAATCTTTCCGGTTCAGTCCTGTGCTTTCCCGCAACTTGATAATTCTGTTCTTACAATCCATCTGTCTTTTCTCCATAAAAAACAAAAATACACGTTGCGTAATCATTATAGCATAGCCGCAGTGAATACGCAACGTGTAAATTGTAAATTTTTACGCAGCCTTATTCGTCAAAGGCTGTGCTTGATTACTTTCCTTGGAATGCTCCACTTTCTGAGGGGCATCCTGTTCCAATTTATCCAAAACCTGATGTCCATATTTCTGGAGCATCTGGCTCATAACATCCACACAGCGGACAAATGCCGCATTATATTTTGCATCCTCATAATATTTCTTCAATAGGCAGTTACCTCCATCAAATTTCCATGTCCTGTCCACGCTTACGGGCAGGTGCTTTGTGTTCCTGTGTTTCCTTTCCTCTGGCGAGGATGGAATTGATAAAAGCCCGAACCTTTTCGGATGCAATTTCCAGTGCATCCAGGAAAGGCTGGGCTTTTTGCTTCAACTCTTGATATTTTTTATTCGCTTCTTCACATCGCTGCTTCCAAATGGATGCAGACTTTTGAGCAGATTCCAGTTTCCCTTTCAATCGCTCATTCTCTGCATGAAAGAGAATGCCGTTGGTGGCATAGCGTTTCAACGTGTCGCATTCATCCGGTGTCAGCGTGATATTGTTTCCGAACGTGGCTTTCTTGCCCATCGCTTCAATATCCTGCACCGTAAGTGCAATGGCCTTTGCTGCCTTGGTTTCCTTTTGCAGAGCTTCCAGTTTCTTTTTCTGCTTTTCCGTAGCAGCTTTAGCATCCTCCAAACTCTGTTCTGCCTGTGCCACCTGTCCTGTCACAGCTTCCAAACGCTGCTGTTCCGCCTGCACCTTAAACTGTGTCACCGTCAGATGTTCCTCGGTGCTGCCACGCTCTCCACGCTCCACATCGGTATATCCGGCAGCACGCATGAAATTAAAAAAGTCATCCTGCAACACGCTGTAGGATGACCTTAAAATCTTTTTTCCTTTTTCATTGAGCTTGGGATTTCCGTCCTCGTCAAGCACCGGTTTGGAGTCCCATTTCTTACTTCGGCTGACTTGTGTGATCGTTTCCTTTACCGTTCCCCGGAGAGCTTCATCCTTACATCGCTTCGACCAAAGGATCTGCTTTTCCACTACCGGAATATAAACCACATGGAGGTGATAGTGGTACACATCCTCGCCAAGAGCTTCGGACATTGCCCGGTTGTGCTCATCGGCGTGCATCACAGCAGAGAGGATATACTGCTCACCGCCTACGATCTCCACGGCGGCTTTATAGGCATCAGCATAAAACTGTTTTGCAAATTCATAGCCGCCGTGGTTGTAGAAATAAGCGGAGTTCACATCAAAAACCAACTCGCCGTATTTGATGGCATCCGGTTTCAGACCTCTGGTGGAGATCACGCCATCCTGTTCCATTTGCTCAAACATTTTCACATAATCATCGGTGGGAGTCTTGAAGTGAACATTCAGCGGAGTGCGTTCCGGCACAATGTCTTGATTGCTGTAACTGTCCTTTTCTCGCTCATTGTGTTCCTGTATTTTTGCCACATCGTCCGGTGTCGGTAAGTCCTGATTCCGGGCTACGGTGCGGTCTATTCCATCATTTCTTGCCATAGATTTTTTGTCCTTTCCTTAAAATTTGCAGACAGCGGGGAGCTGCGGAGAGGCACTTTTTCAAAGTGTAATAACCCACTATAACACTTTCATCCATACTGGCTGCAAAGTGCCGTGGGCTCTCCGAGGGCTCTCCCGAGGGGGAGTGCGGTTGCTGCGGCAACCTCTGCTGACCAATGCGAAAATGTCTGCAACTTTTCCCATGGTCAGCCCGTCTGCATGAAGCTGTTCCGGTGAACTTCTCTTTGCAGACGGCGGCAGCGAAAAGCGTATCTTTCACTGCCATCCATAGACAGCACTGCGGTGTGCCTATGGGGACGGGAACTACGAGGGGATGTTGCCGGGGCATCACTTCTCCCGTCTTTGCTGCCATACGATGTCGTATCCCAGCACATCGGCAAGCTCCAATACTTCCTTGTATCGGATGCTTTCCCGCTGTAATTTTGCGGACAGGTTGGAAACGCTGTCGCTCCAACCGTACTCGTCCGAGAGCAGGTCAACTACTTCCTGCATAGTCATTCCGGCACGGATGATCTGTGCCTTGATTTCGTTGCGTACATTCATATTGTAAATTCCTCCATATTTTTGATTTACAATTCGGTGCAAAGGCTACTCCCCAAAGCGGAGCAGATGCACCGAACAGTGAAAAATCTGCTTTCTCCAAAATCGCTTTCATTTTGTGAGTGCGATACTCTGTCCATACAGGCATATATCCCACTTTGCTGTTCCGTGGGATTTTGTCTGAAACAGTGAAAACACCCATTGTTTCGTAAACTGGGTGCATGGTTTGGAGAAGCACGATTTGGTGAAATGGTTTCGTCCTGCGGTCAAGAACTTTGCTGTTTCCATTACCATTGATTTTCAATGCCCGAAAACAGGTCAGTTCTGACAGCTGATTATTCCTATAAAAAAGGAAAACAGGTAAAACGCTGTGTACATACATACAGAAAACGAAAGACAGGAATCAGTCCTGCCATTCCTCCGGTACGTACGTACATGGCGAAACGTCGTAAAACCCGTTTATATTAGGTCGTGCCACAGCTTCCACACCCATAAATCCCCATACCCGCCGTCCGGCTGAGTTGGTGATGTTGTTGCAATGCTCCAAATTAAATTTCTTTGCATTAGCAACCATGGCATCGCTGAAGCTGCGGGATTTCAGAGGGGCAAGGGAGTTTTCCTCACACCACAGGCGATAGATAGCGTAAAAGTCCTTGGAACTGATGGACGCATCCGCCTTGCGCCGGATATATCCCTCGGAATCCATGAAGTCAAAAATGTTGTTATTGTCACGCTTGACCGCTTCCCGGTTTTCACGGATGCGGTCGCTCTCCGTAAACTTAAAGTTGTTGGCAACAAGCCGCTGCAAGCCTTCAAATGCCCAGAGGAAAATCCCCTCGGCTTCGGCTTTCATCTTCTCTGCAAGATCGGGATCGTCGGCTCTGTCCACGGGCTTTTCCTTGGTAGTCAGCACAAGCTGTCTACGGTAAAAACCATCGCTACGGTCATACAGGGCTTGCAGATCGCCATTGCTGAATGCCATCAACCGGGCGAACATCCAGCCCTGATAGCTCTGTTTACCTTTGCGTTCCAAATCCATCTTGCCCTGTGCGGTTACAATGGATTTTACATAGTTGGTCTGGCGCAGAACTTCCATCCGCATATCATCATCCACGCACAGCAGGATGTGTTCCAGATCGGCACGGGCGAAGCGGTTTTCGGAAATTTTACCGATACTGCCGTCTTTCATATTCGTGCCGAATATGGTGGACAGCACTGCACCGATTTGAGATTTGCCCTCGCCGCCGTTGCCCTTAATCACCATCATGCGCTGCCCCTTGTTGGAGGGAATCAGGCAGTAGCCGATAAACTCCTGCAAGGTGGGAATATCTTCTTCATAGAGCAAACCGTCCAAAAAGTTCAGCCACAGAGCAGGTGCAGCAGCGTTTGGATTGTAGGAAACAGGCAAGCGGCTCTGTACGATTTCCTTTTTCCCCTCGATAAATCTTCCATCCAGCATGAGCGTTCCGTTGGCAACATGGATGCGGTCAGGCTGGGGAGGAAGATCCTCAACCATGGCTTCCAGTTTCAGCAATTCCATGATGTTTTTGATCTTCTGCGGTACGCTGCTGATGGTGTAGCTTTTCAGCTTTTCGTAGACCTCGCCCCGCAGGACAATATCATCCGTTACCCGTCCATTGGGCGTAAAGAAAGCCCTGTTTGCAAAGATGATTCTGCTCTCTTGCAGAAATTCTTCACAAAACAGAGCTTCATTGATATTCTGCCCATCAAACCAGACAGGCAAATTCATATCAGGCGTTTTCCGGTTCTTCGCCATGGTGTGCCACCTCCTTTTTCTTTCGTGCAGTGTACTCTTTCAGAAAGTCGATATACCCGTCCTTCATCAGTTTGTCCACAACAGCTACACGCTGTTCCAATTCGCCCACGGTCAGCACATCTGCCATATATTCGATATGGCAGTGCATCTGGCAGGCTTCCACAAAACGGTCATCATAAGGCTCGTCCGGTGTCTTTGGTGCATAGCGCACTTTCCAATCCTCCAACAGATGCAGATAATCCGTCAGCACCCGGAAACACAGCATTTCATCCTCCCGGAACTGACGGATATAGGGACGCTTTGGCTTGACCATAGCTGCGGCAGTGGGCGGTTTCGGGTCAAGCCCAAAGTCCGCAGCCAGCTTTTGCACTGCTTCATGGTTACTCAGATTGAACAGCTTTGCCACAAGGTCGATCACGTCTCCCTTGGCTCCGCAACCGAAGCAGAAGAAATAATCTTCATTCAGCTTCAAGCTCGGATGCCGGTCATTGTGGAATGGGCAGCAAGTCATACCGCTGCGGTTGACTTTCAGCCCATAGTGCTCGGCAGCTTGCTTCACGCTGATCGCCGCCTTGATGTTTTCATAGATTGTCATAGAAAAACCTCCGTTCATAATAGTCTGGAAAGCACGAAGCACCCGCCGTGATTGGCAGGTGCTTCGCCCTTTCTACTATGGTTATGACGGATTTGAAAAAAAAGCAGGCTAAAAGCAGGACAACCTCATTTCAAAAAACAGGACAACTTATCTGATGATGTAGATTTCTTCACATTTGCATGGTATAATTAGAAAAGTGAAAAAACAGGACAGGAGGGCAAGCATGAATCAAGAACTGATGACATTGGATTTTTGGCAGGATACGGTCATATATGAGGGCAAAATATTTCCTATCGGTACTCTTGCCTGTGATGCGCTGAATGTTCCTGCGGATACCCTCGCAAGAATGAACGAGCAATGCGAGAAAATCAATCTACTGCTTGGAATGTTAAACGCCGGACAGGATGCTTCCGCACTCTTTCCTATGGCAAAGGAAGCTGTGCTGACAATGGTGGATATTCTCAGCGAAACGCCGCCGTTCTCCAATATGAATATTCCAAAACATAGAGAACGGATTGAAAAAGTCTTTACTGCGGACAATGCGCTGAAATATATGGAGTTTGCCATAAAAGCCGCAACTAATTCCTTGCAGTTTGAAGAAATCCCGAACTATGCCGATGCAATGATGCTCCAACGATATACTGCTGTATTCGGGCATCTGGCATACTCCCTTGGGGAATACCAAACCGCAATGCTTGATTTTGCGGAAAAATCAGACGGAAATGAAGCAGACCGTACCGCAGAGGGCTTCGCCAGAATGTTCGGCAGCTATTTCCCGCCGGAGTTCTCTATCACGGAGGGCAATGCCTGGATGTCTACCCTGAACAATTCCGTTCAGTATGTATCGGTCATCCGTCCCGGCGAAAAAGTTGCAAAGCTCGTCAAGCGAATCCATTATGTATCCTTTGTGGGGATGTTCCGGTCTGATCTCTTTGAGGGCTTGTGTGTCGGTCATGCACCGAAGAAATGTAAAATTTGCGGCAAATGGTTTCTGACCACCAACGCAAGGCACACCAAATACTGCGGCGGCTATGCGCCGGGGGACAAGCTACACCGCACCTGCCGACAGATCGGCAATCTGAAAGGCAGAGAACAACGGGAGCTTGCAGACGATCATCCTGTTATCCAGATATACGAAAAGCGGCTGAATACCATAAACCGCTATATCAAGCGTGGCAAACTGGATGAGGATTTAGCAGAGGTTATGAAGAAACTGGCGAAAGATAAGATGCTCCGGGCAAAAAGTAATGTCGCTTATGCCAAGGGAACTTATGAGAAAGAAATGGAACAGGTTGCTTTGAAGAAAGAAGCCCAAAAGTGCATTTGAATTTGTTAGGAGGAACAGTCAATGAAAATAGGATTTTTGTTTTTCTTGGTTTTCTGTATAATTGCAATTTTTGCGAGGATATCATATACTATGTGAAAGTGTCTCAATCCGATGGTTCTGTTCTTTGTTGAGATGTCAGATTGTTTATAAGACACTGTCTGGAAAGGAGATAAATAATATGAGATATATTATGAGAAGAAGCTG
>ENA-OQDT01001455-OQDT01001455.1-human-gut-metagenome-genome-assembly--contig:-NODE-1455-length-13732-cov-2.336714_pt1 | contig 13732 bp, 14 predicted proteins | sample MGYA00242786_ERZ504617 | MGnify/ENA primary metagenome ERZ504617 (study PRJEB26092, sample SAMD00036337) | human gut metagenome | host: Homo sapiens | study: EMG produced TPA metagenomics assembly of...
TGGATAAGATCGATCGTCTGGAAAAACCTGTACAGACAAATGATTCCATGGATATCCGCCTGGAACCGGATGTAGTCAGTGGAAATGATGTTCTGACAGTTACTGGGCTAAGCAAATCCTTTGACACACAGACACTGTTTACCAATGTGGATTTTGAGATCAAACGGGGAGAACGGGTTGCTGTTATTGGAAATAACGGTACTGGCAAGACTACTCTTTTAAAGATCATCAATGGCATCATCCCTGCAGATTCCGGTCAGATCCGTTTGGGTTCCAAAAGTGCATATTGGTTACTACGATCAGGAACACCAGGTACTTCACATGGACAAGACCCTGTTCCAGGAAATACAGGACACGTATCCAAACATGAACAATACCCAGATCCGCAATACACTGGCAGCTTTCCTTTTTACAGGAGATGACGTATTTAAGCTGATCCGGGATTTAAGCGGTGGGGAACGAGGCCGTGTTTCCCTTGCGAAATTAATGCTCTCTGATGCTAATTTCCTGCTTCTGGACGAGCCTACCAACCACCTGGACATCACCTCCAAGGAGATCCTTGAAAGTGCTTTAAACCGCTATACAGGAACAGTATTATATGTGTCCCATGACCGTTATTTTATCAACCGTACTGCTACCCGTATCCTGGATCTGACAAATGGTTCATTTATCAACTATATCGGCAATTATGACTATTATCTTGAGCAAAAAAGAAGATGTAGAAGCTGCCTTTGCCGCAAGACAGATGGCCCAGACTGCAGCTAACCATCCAACCGGTGCAAACAGCCAGCAGTCAGCCAGTACTGCCTCCGGCATATCTTCAAGCCGTACTTCCCAGGCCGCTATGACCGCCTCCTCTGCTGGCTCTCCTGCTGACGGAAAAATAGACTGGAAAGTCCAGAAAGAAGAACAGGCCCGTCTTCGCAAACGCCAGAATGAACTTAAAAAAGTTGAGGATAAGATCCATGAGCTTGAAACAAGGGACGGTGAGATCGATGAGCTCCTCTCCCAGGAAGATGTATATACCGATGTTTCCCGCCTTATGGAACTGAACAAAGAGAAAGAGTCCATCCAGAAAGAACTGGAAATTCTCTATGAGAAATGGGAAGAACTGGCAGAATAAAAAGGAGTTATAAAAATCCATGAAGAAATTAAAACGGATATCAGCTGCCCTTATGGTAATATTATTAGCAGGCCTTTTTGTTGCAGCCATTGTACTTGCAATAACCGGTGCCCCGGCCAATCAGCTGATGGCAGTTATTTTCTCTATCGTGTTTATTTCCGTGCTGTTTTATGCTATGGGACTGATGACGCGGGTGCTAAAAAAACGATGACAGTAACGATACATCTGATACCTCATTAAAAAAAGTAGCCAGCCTCTCGTCTGCAATGCCGGGCCAGTTATTTATGAAACAGTATACCAGATCCTGAAATTATTTATAATTTTTAATGCAAAAGGTCTGCTTTTGATAGAACATCATCAGCAGACCTTTTTTTATATTTTTTAACTTTTTTGATAATATCAACCTTTAATACCACTGGTAGAAATTCCCTGCACATAATATTTCTGTAAAAACAGGAACATAATGATCATAGGCACAGATGCAATAGTCAGCGCAGCCATTATAGGACCATAATAAACCGGAGGTTCTGTAAAGAATGTCTGGATACCAAGCTGTACCGTTCTTTTTACCTGCATCAGTGATAACAAGCAGCGGCCACATAAAGTCGGACCAGTAAGCCACATAATCCAGAATAAAGACAGTAGCAAAAACAGGCTTGGATACCGGTATGATGACCTGTAAAAAGGTTTTAAATGGTCCGGCTCCGTCAATCTCTGCTGCTTCGATCAGATCATCCGGTACATTCTGAAGACCTGCGATGTAAATGATCATCATATATCCGATCTGCTGCCAGCACATCAAAATGATAAGTCCCCAGTAACCGGCTGAAGAATTCAGTGCCAGAAGCGGCTGTCCGATGATCGTAAGCAGACAGTTGATCAGGATCTGCCAGATATATCCAAGTACGATACCACCGATCAGGTTCGGCATAAAGAAAATAGTTCTGAAAATATTGGTTCCCTTTAACTTCTGTGTCAGAAGCAGTGCCAGACCAAATGCCAGTACGTTGATCAGTAAGATCGATACAATCGCAAATAATACTGTAAATTTAAATGAACTTGTAAATGATGTATCCTTGATTGCTGCGGTATAATTTGATATTCCAACAAATGTTGCATTTCCTACTGTTGTAAACTTACAAAAAGAAAGATAAAATCCCTGTGCAAACGGAATAATAAATCCGATCACAAATGCAAGAAATGTTGGGAGAACAAATATTGGTGCATGTTTTTTCAGTGCCTTCTCCATAGAAATCCTCCTCTTTTCCTTTTGCCCGGAAGGATCTTCCTACCAGGTGGCTCTCATTTCACTTTTTATTTTTATATGGAAAAACGTAGGTTCCCATATCCAGAAAACCCGCTTCGTACAGGCTCTCCTCTCACTTAAAAGGGGCAGGCAAGCCGCCTGCCCCTAGGTCAGTTCTTTTTATGCAACTTATTTATTCATTTGCAAGCTTGTATTCAGATGCCCATCCATCTACGAATGCACTTACTACTGCATCCCAGTTAGCATCTGTCTGATCTGCCGCATAAGCTGTCAGTGCAGATCCAACACCATTTTTCCACTCTTCTGAAGGCATTGTTGAGAAGTTCCATGCTACCGGAGTCTTTCCGTCTTCGGTCATCTGTTTGTCTTCTTTGATAAAGAGATTCTTAGATTCCTGAGCTTTCTTAAACGGAATGTTGAATCCCATATCGTCTGCCATACATTTTGTTCCTTCATCTGAAGTTACACACCAGTCCATAAAATCTAATGTAGCCTGAATATCAGCTTCGTCTGCGTCTTTATTTACGCACCAGTAATTTTTCCTGTACCTGTGCAGAGTCCCTGGTTTGCTTCATCGCCTACACCAAAGTAAACCGGAAGCATGGTCATGTCATCATCTGTCAGACCGCCATCGATCAGCTGTGTATATTCCCATGTACCATTCTGATAGAATACAGCTTTTTTATTCAGGAATTCATTTCTTGCATCGTCACCTGTCTTTGCAGCAAGATCCTTTGGATCACATGTGCTGTTGTTGATGTACAGATCCCACATATCGCGATAATTGTCAAGATATGTGCCTTTGATTGCATCTGTTGTGTTAATTCCTTCATCCTGATATTCAAAGTAGATCGGAAGGTTTGCAAGGTGTGTCTTGAATCTCCAGTCAGAAGATCCGTCCATACCTGCTGAAGTAAATGCAGAAAATCCAAGTTCAGAAGTTCTATTTGTAATGTCTTCTGCTACTTTTTTCAGATCTGCAAAAGATTTGATGTCATCCGGTGTATATCCTGCTTCTTTTAATAATGTCTTATTTGTGATAATTCCGTATGTTTCAATAACATATCCGATACCCGCTACAGAATCTCCGTCTTTCAGTGCATAATCATCACTTGTGAGTTCTTTGTAAATATCAGAATCTGATAAGTCGTAGCAGTAATCTTTCCAGTTTGCAAGTCCTACAGGTCCGTTTACCTGGAATAATGTTGGTGCTCCGCTCTTTCCCATTTCACTCATCAGAGTGGTTTCATAGTTTCCGGAAGCTGCTGTAACAACCGTTACATCTACACCTGTCTCTTTTGTGTAATCCTTTGCCAGCTGCTGCCACTGCTCATCCTGCTCCGGTTTGAAGTTCAGATAATATACAGATCCTTTGCTGCTGTCCCCTTTACCGTCTGCACTCTTGCCATCGCTCTTGCTTCCACATCCTGCAAAGCATCCAAGTGTCATGATTCCTACCAGCCCCAGTGCCAGCCATCTTTTTTGTTTTTCATAATTTCCGTTCCTCCTCGTCTGGATTTCTTTTCTATGCTTAAATAATAGCAAGAATCCAATCAAAGACTGTAACAAATCGCAAACCTCCTTTAACAAAAAATATACTTTTCGAAATGTAAAAAATTTGTTATTGATAAAATGACACCAACAGCCTTCTCCTCCCATCATCTCTCTTTCTCATACTCCCGGATACTTTCGTCGGCAGTCTCCACCATCTGCGCAGGCGTCATTTTCCCGGCGGCAAGCTGTGGCAGGCACTCCCCGATCGTCTCTTCCTGAAGGATGGAGTTCCATTTCACCTGATAGTTCGGAACGATCTGCGGATTGTTATTGTAGGCATTTACATAATCCTGAAGGAGCTGGCTGATTTCAGTGCGTCCGTTCTTGTCCATCAGCTCTTTCTTCTCTTCCAGATTGAATTTCGTGCGAAATTTCAAAAATTCAACCGCTCCTTCTTTGACCTCCTCGCTGTAAGTGGAAACCACCGCCCAGCCAAAGGTTTCCGGTGAGGCGATCAGTTTATTTCCCGGAAATGCGGAAAATCTTACCTTTTCTTTCCATTCTTCCGGCAACTGGTCGATCATCCAGTATCCGCTCGGGATCATTGCCACCTTTCCTGCGACAAAATTATTGTATGCCACATCGTAGTCAGCATGAATTGCATCTTCTGTTGTATACCGAAACAATTTCTGCAAGGTTTCTGCAATTTTCAAGACCGGTATCATTGGAATAGCTTTCTGGGAGAAGCTCTTTCATAAATGCATAGCCTTCTTCCGTGTGTGCTGCCTCTGCTGTTGCAATCAGCATCGGCGCCCAGCCGGTTCCTTCAGTGTGAAGTCCAAGCGGTGTGATTCCGTTTGCCTGCAGCCGGTCACAGCAGTCCCAGAATTCTTCCCATGTCTCCGGGAATTTCTCAATCCCCTGCTTCCGCAAAAAGCTCCGGATTCCAAAACATGCCGGCGCACGCAAATGCCGCCGTACTGATCGGTCCAAGATAGATATTGCCATCCTCATCCGTACAGCCTTCCATCACCGCCGGTTCGATCATATTCCTCCACTCTTCATCCTCTTCCAGATACGGACTCAGATTCTCGATCCGTCCATCCGCAACCATCATCTGATAAAAGGACGGCAGGGTGCGCACATCATAGATCACAGCCGGAAGCTCGTCTGTGACATTTAACCGTTTCAGATTTTTTCGGTATTCCTCTTCCGTCTCCATGATCCATTCCACTTGCATATGATACGTACCGGCATATTCTTCATTAAATGCATCAACGACATCCTGTTCCGTTTTCTTGCCGGAAGTCGGATCTACCGTCAGAATGATCGGAATATCAATCTCCTTTTTTTCTGTACTCCGGCTTGTCTGCCCCGTATTTTTACCACATCCGGTCAGCACTGTCAGAACCAGTGCGATACAAAACACCGATTGCAAATATTTTCTATAAATCACGTTTCTCCTTTCCGTCATCCGGAATTTGGATTGTACACCGGGTTCCATTTTCTTCTGCCTCATAGTAAAACAGCACATCCTCTCCATATTTCAGCCGCAGTCTGGTCAGTACATTCACCACTCCATATCCGTGTTCCTTATCCTGGAAGCATTTTTTCGCCTCCAGAATCGGATGCCCGTTTAAGGCATTGATCTTTTCCATCATTTCCCGGTCAATCGGCTTCCCATTATTGAATACCACGATTTTCAGCTGGCTATCCTCCCTCGCAATCTCAATCCGGATCAGACCATTCTCATAAATTTCGCAGAATCCGTGCTTGATCGCGTTCTCGACAAGTGGCTGCAAGATCAGCTTCAGCATCCACGTACTCTTCTCTTCCACCTTACACTCAATCTCATACCGGAACAGATTTGCATTCCGGATCTGTTGGATTTCCATATAACTCTTTACATTTTCCAGTTCGTCCTCCACCGTCACGATATCACTGCCCTTGCTGAGTGACAGACGCAGATATTTGGAAAGTGCCTGAATCATCTTCATGGTTGTCTCTTCTCCGTTTATCCGCGCAAGCATGTAAATTGTATCCAGCGTATTATAAAGGAAATGTGGGTTGATCTGTGCCAGAAGCATGTTCAACTCCGTCCGTCTGAGCACCCCTTCCTGTTCTTTGATCTCTGCCAGAAGATTCTCAATATTTTTTAGCATCTTATTGTAGGAATGTCCGATCTGATCCAATTCTGTATTGGTATTCAGTTCAATCAGGCGACTGAAATCATTTCCGTCAAACTGTGTCATCTCTTCACTGATCTCCCGGATCGGACTGGTGAACCGCTTGGAAAAATAGATACTGATCACAACCGCTACCACTGCCACAAACAGATAAATCCCGATCAGCACCGTAAGTACCCTCATCGTTCCCTGCGTCATTACACTCGACGGAACGACTGTGAACACCGTCATTTCAGAGCTGCTTTCTTTGTAAATGGAGCAGACACCACCGCTCACTCTCCGGCTTTTTGCAAGAATACCACTCGTTTCCTGTGCGCTGATCTTATAGACTTCCTGTTTTACCGCATCCGAAATCTTCGTCCCTTTCGGGCACCAGGCAGCGCATAAATTTCCCTTCTTATCCAGAATTCCGATCTGCACTTCATCTGTCATACTCCGATCCTTTCCAAGTATCGTTTCCAGAAAGCCGTCATTCATCTTGATGAGCAGCAGTCCTGGTTTGCTGGCGTATTCCATGCTGTGTACATATCTTCCGATAAACAATGCTTCTTTCTCCGTCCCAAACAGAGTATCCTTCGCCCAGAACCATTGTGTTTTCGCATAAGAATCTCCCATGTAATCTTCCAGATGGCTGTCTGAAAAATCTTCATAATCAATATGCGAGTAGGATCTGGCATAAACATTATTTTTATTATCCACATAGCAGTATTCTGCCACATGATCCAGATTCATATAGGCAAAATATTTCTGAAGAGAGTTCTTTTCCACATCTGCAAATGAAGCTTTTTTCAGACTTTCCTGAACCTGATCGTAAGTAATACATTCTGCTGTCCCTTCATCCGCCTCTTTTGACAGTGTATCCAGAGCCAGTCCCCATCTTCTCATTTAAAAATTCATATTTATCTGTAACCTCTGTGGTCAAACTCTGCCTTACATAAATCCAAACACCGATGCTTGACAGCAAAAATTGCCAGCAACAACAGCCCCATTTATATATCGAAGGTATTTTCTCTGTATTCCGGATTTAATCACCCATTTCTTCATTCTTCGTAATCCTTTTTGTATTCACTCGGTAATTTTCCTGTATATTCTTTAAATAAATGTGAAAAATAGGATGCATTGCTGATTCCCACCTGCTCACATACCGTTCCTATACTCTCACATCCATCCTGGATCAGTCTCTTTGCTTTCTCCATTCTCTGCTGTAAGAGATACTTTTTAAAGGTCATATGAAATGTATTTTTAAATACACGCCCGAAATATACCGGATTCAGATAAATCTGCGTTGCCACCTGAACAATAGAAAGTTCTTCCTCCTGCAAATGCTCACCGATATAAGAAAGTGCCACTGTCATATATTCCTTTGCACATTTATTTTCTCCGCTTTCTGCATATTTTTCCCGTTCCTCAATTGCTTCTCCGAGGATCCTATAACTGACATCTACCGCCTGTGCTGCTGTCAGACTCTCCATATTCGAATAATAATTTCGGAACTGTTTCTGCAGTTTTTCCGTCATTCCGTAAGTATCGTTCAGCATCATCTCCGCTTGCAGCATAACCTTATGTATATAACGGATCTGTAACTCTTCCTCATGTGGAAGTGCGTAGATCAACACAATAAAAGCCTGTTTTAACTCTTTAAACGTATTCTTCCGAACAGCATTGACGATCGTAAGTCCTGCCTCTTCACAATCACTTTTTGCCGCTTTTTCTTCCTTTTTCACAGGTATGGGAAAAGTATTCTCATTTGTGGCATTGCTGCAGATTGGCTCGAAAAGTCCCTGCGCCTCTTCGTAACTTCGGCGGATTCCATCCAGTCCTTTATACGGTTTGGAAATCGATGCAGTAACCGGACTTTTCTGTTCCCCTTTAACCTGTTCCAGAATCTGCGCAATCTCGCGCACTGTCGCATTTTCCTTTGTCTTGATCAGAAATACATGACAACCTTCTGCCTTTTCAAAATGCCAGAAAAAATACCGCTCTGAAAACATTTCTTCCAGAGATTGTATCAATTCCAGCCTGGCTGCTTCGTAATTCAGTGCATCCGTAATCTTATATGTAAGATCAAGATCCACACACATTGCAATAAAACGGTCGCCCTCTTCGATCACATCTTTCAAGATCGCAAATACTTCCTGCACCTTTTCATAGGAAATTTTATTCTGTAAATATTTCTGTACAACAACCTGGAGAAAACCTGGTGGAATCTTTTCGGATCATATTTTCCCAGCTTTCATAACGTTCTTCGCTCTCCAGTTTCTCCATACAGGTCTGGTATGCGCCTGCATGTCTCTGCAGTTATCTTCCTCGATTGGTTTCAGCAGATATGCATATGCACCAAGATCACACGCCTGCTGTGCATAATTAAAATCACGGTACGCACTGAGCACAATAAAAATCCGGATCCAGCTCTGTCTTCTGGATCTCTTCCATCACCATCAGACCGGAAACCTGTTTCATCCGGATATCCGTCAGTACGACATGTGGCTTCACTTTTTTTCGATCACTTCGATTGCCTGCTCCCCACTCTGTGCCTGACCGGCAACTTCAAATCCCATCTCATTCCAGTTGTACGTCTTAACCAGTCCCTGCAGAAGGATTGGTTCGTCATCTACAATCACAAGTTTTAATAATTTCATACCATTTTCCCCATTCCTGATAATCTTCCTACTTCTTATTTTAGATAAGACATGATAAAGAATTTATCAAAAATCTATACTTTTTGGATGCAAAAAATTCATACTTTTACCAAAAATTTATAACATTTCGGGGGAAAAAAATTAGCAAGAAATTTAAAAAAATGCCGTTACATGATTGATATGATCAGATCCGGTTGCAAGTGATGATAAAATCGTGGTATCAGAAAGCGGTGAACAATGATCTCCAAAGCATCCTCCACCCAATTTACAGCTGCTATTGCAGCATATACGACCGGTGTTAAAGCTCCACCAGATATATTCAGAGCCATCTGTACACAGATTGGTGTAACAATCGCATAGGTTCCCCATGAAGTTCCTGTAAAGAATGCAATAAAAGCAGATACTACAAAAGTCAATGTCATAAGGATCGTCGGTGTCATCCAGCTTTCTGTAATAGAAATTACATAATCTGCAGTTCCTTCGGAATCTCCTATAAAAAAAAGCTGGCAGACAAATGTATTTTTCTCATCTGTCTGTCAGCTTTCTGATTCTTATTCTAATTTGATTCTTTTTTGCAAATTATCGTGTAGTCTTATTTTCTTTTTCTGCGTTTCCAGGCAAAGCCGCCCATACCTGCTTCCGAGCGAAGAAACTGCAAGTCCAAGCCAGCCAAGTACACTTGCCGGATCTCCTGTTTTTACAGAATCGCTTCCGCTTGTCTTGGATCATTGGTTGTACCATCTGTCTTCTTTACAGATGAGCTGCCTTTCTTTACAAGTGCTTTGATCGCTTTGTTCAGGCTATTTGTTGCATTATCTACTGCTTCCTGGCTTTCTTTCGCTTCCAGTGCTTTCCGGGCATCTGAAAGTGCGCTCTGCAGTGCTTTCCAGCTTTCTGCTGTGTAGTCTGCTTCTTTAAGCGCTTTTGCATCTGCAATTGCTTTTTCAAGAGAAGCAGTATTGATTGCAACCGGTTCTTCTTCAGCTTTAACCATGTGCATCTTTTGCGCATTCAAAGTAGAAAGTGCCTGATTGACTGCTTCCTGACTTTTCCTTTGCTTCCAATACAGTGCGTGCATTCTGAAGTGCTGCCTGGTATGCAGCCCAGCTGTCTGCTGTGTAGTCTGCTTCTTTAAGGTTATCAGCTTCTGCAATTGCAGCTTCCAGTGCTGTTGTATCAACCTCTGCCGGTGCCGGAGTCTCTGCTATCTTGTAAGTAAATGTAAGAGGAGTTGTATAACCTGTTGAAGCTACTGTAATCTGGAATTCCGTTCCAGCTACCGCATCCTTAAACGGATCTGCATCTGTCTTGATCGTACCATCCTTATTGATAATAACTACGGAGCCTCTTCCACTTGCTGCATAATCTTTACCATTTACATTTACAGAAGTAATATTTCCAAGATAAGCTTTAAGCGCATCTATGTCAAATCCTTCTGCCTCTACAAGTTTCTTATTCTCTTCATCATATGCTGCAGGCATATCTTTTGTTGTCAATGTAAACGTTGTAACAACATCTGCATATTTCTTGTTCTTATCTTTAATTGTGAGGGTATATTTTCCAGGTTTTACAGAAGCTGCTGCTCTGCTCTCTGTCGCTGCTTTAAAAGTCAGTACATTTACCTTCTACCGACACATCCAGTCCATCCACACTGTATTCCCGGATCAAATCCATCTGGAAGCTGTACATTGATTGTAGTCTTGCCTGCTGCAATGTCTGCATCTGCAACTTCTGATTTTGTAGTTTCTGATTTTACAGGAACATAGATATCTGCGATATCCATTGTATACACCCCATTTGTTGTATAATACTCAATGCTGTCAATGGTCTTGCCCATCATAGATTTGTAATGTTCGGATGATGTCGGGCAACCATGTACTTGACTTGTAAATCCGGTACTCCATGCAATTTCATTACCTCTCCAGATATTTTCCAGATGACGCATACCATAAGCGGTTCCGTCTGTTTGTCTTTACTACAACTGCATTTACATTATCTGATTTGATTTCTTCTGGAAGTCCATCAAGATCAAGCTCATAATCTCCATAAGATGTTTCGGTTAAAAGTTCAGCTGTAACTCCTTCTACTTTCGTTGCTTCCTGACCTTTTACTTCCACTGAACACAAGATTTCCATCTGCATCGACAGAAACTTCTTTATAGTTTGCCGGTGCTTCTGTAAGTGGATAGTATGCATAAGATGCATTTTCAAATAATGTGTCTTTTCCAGTCAGTGTTGTGGTAGTTGTCTGTCCTCTGTTTGTAACTGTAATTTCTACGGAATCACCGTCTTTCACTTCTTTGTATTTTGAAAGATCTACCGAAGGGTCTACTTTTACAGCATAAGTGATACCATCAATCTTGGATCCATCTGCATTTTCATGGTATGATCCACCTGCAAGTCCTTTTGTACGTGTCTTGTTTTTTGTTGCGGAAGTAAAAGCATCTACATCAACTGTATTATTTGTTGTCTCAGCTTTGTAGAATGCAGCATACGGAATGTTCATAAGAACATATTCTTCAGCTTTCACAAGAGCATCAATTGCTTCTGTCATATGGATTGTCTGCTCTTTCACAGCTGACTGTAACGGATTTTCCTGTGCAAGAAGCTCTTTCGATTCTTCCAGTTCACTCCTCATCTTATCCCAGCTGTCTTTTGTATAATCAGATTCGTTTAATGCGCTTGCTTCGTCAATTTTGTCCTGTAATGCTTTGATATCTTCTTCGGTTGCAGTTTTTGGTGCCGCAAGATTTTCTGTTCCGATCTGGAAACTATAGCTGTAATCTGCATAACCAAGTCCATAGACTGTCAGTTTCCAGTAACCTGTTCCATCCGTTCCCTCCGGAAGCTGGCATCTGAGAGAGTCTGTCAGTCCAAGCTGGATTCCCATAGATTTATGCATCCAGTTATCTGCCGCAAATTTTGTTCCAAATGTTCTTACCGGTGCTGTATAGCTTGCATCATCTCCGTAATAAGTCCACTCAACAGCCTGCATCGCAGAACCGAGTCCGCCATAGTTTCCATTTAAATCTACACGGATAAATTCTCCAAAGCTTCCCACATCTTTTGTCTCTCTGACATTCGGTGTGATATCAGATGCCACTGTCAGCTGTGTGTCTTTTAAGCCTGAATAGGAACCTGTTGTTCTTTCAGAGAATGCAAAGCTTCCATCTTCCTGTTTTTCAGCTGTCTTAAGACCATTTGTATTTGCTGTTACATCTGCAATTGCGGTGTAAGACTGAAGCTGATTTTCAGAAAATCCTCCACTTAATGTCTCTCCGTTTTCTACAACTGCATATTTTTCTTTTAACGCATTCAGATCTGCTGTTTTTACTTTGACCGGAACATATTTGATACCTGTTACTTTATAATCAGCCTGGATAAATGAGCTTCCGTCCTCAGCAGTAAACACTGCTTTTTTATCTTCATTGGTTGATCTCGTATAAACACTTCCGTCTGTCATTACAGCTTTTCCGTCTGCATTCCAGTATGCGAGCTCATATTTGTTTCCATTTGTATCTTCAATAACTGCGCTGCACTGGAAACTGCCTCGATGTAAGCCATGATTTGCTGTTGCTCTTGTTACTGCATCAAATGCACCTTTGTCATACTCGTTACGTGAATCTGCATCAGCAGAAGATTCTGTATCACCTGCTGCATAGACACCTTCATTTGCCCAATACTCAGCCCAGCTCATTCCAACATAAACATAAGAATATTCACTGTCTTCTCCAGGCACTTTATAAGTAAATGTGTATGTCTGATAACCGTCTTCTGCAATTGTTACGGCAAATCCCTCTCCTGCTTTTGCATCTTTAAATGCATCCTGTGAAAGATCCAGTTTTCCGTCTTCTGTGATCAGTTTTACTGCTTTTTTCCCGGAAGCCGCATATTCTTTTCCATTGACTGTAACAGAAGTAATATTTTTTAAAATACGTCTGAAATTCTTCTTCCTCAACATCATCATTCTTTACCACAGCCGGATTTTTATCATCCTCATTATATTTTACCGGCATTGTCTCTGTGTAAACATTAAAAGTCGTTGAAATCGGTACATAATTTCCATTCCTATCGCTAAGCGTAACTGTATATCTACCTTTTTGCAAGTGCTTTCTTAAAATTAATTGTTCTTGTAGTTGTCTTGCCATCTGATTTGATCTCAACAGAATATGCATCTTCATCGATTCCATCAATTTTATATTCTTCTTCAAAATCATTTGGAAGTCCACTTACCGTTATAGCTGTTTTTTCTGATTTCACAGATACATCTGCTACTGATACTTCTCCGTCAAATTTCTTTGCAACTTGCTGCTCCATCGGAATTTCATAAATACCCCGATCTGTGTAGTAAGTTACTTTATTGATCGTCTGTCCCATCATGGCAGCATAATCTTTGGAATCCAGTGTGTTCCCATGGGATTCTGTTACAAATCCAGTACTCCATGCAAGTTTTGTTTTCTTCCAGATATTTTCCACATGGCGAAGTCCATAACTGCTTCCTTCTTTTGTGCTGACCACTACACCATATACAGTATTCACATTTTTCAGATCATCACTCGTAATATCTAACTGGTAATCACCATATCTTGATGACGTAGAAAATTCAGTTTTCGCATTTATCAAAGTTGTCGGTTCTTCTCCCTTTACTTCGCTAAAGCTGAGGCTTCCATCCTCATTTACAGTTGCCTCTTTATAATATGACGGTGTATCACTTAATGTGTAATAAGAATAGCTTGCGCTTTCAAATAATGCATCTTGTCCCTTATATGTAACAGTATTTTCTTTTCCTTTAATATTTGTTGTAATCGTAACTTCACTTTCATCAGTAACCTGTGTATATTTTTCTAATACAGATGCATCACTGATCTTAACCGGAAATGTTACACCGGTAATATCAGAACCATCACTGTTCACATGATAAGAACCCGATGCCAGTGAAGCTCTGGTCTTCTGTTTTGTCGCTGATGAAACAGTATCCGCACCTGTCACTCCATCTGCTTTGTAGAAATCAGCATATGAATGTT
>ENA-OQDT01001456-OQDT01001456.1-human-gut-metagenome-genome-assembly--contig:-NODE-1456-length-13729-cov-3.557124_pt1 | contig 13729 bp, 18 predicted proteins | sample MGYA00242786_ERZ504617 | MGnify/ENA primary metagenome ERZ504617 (study PRJEB26092, sample SAMD00036337) | human gut metagenome | host: Homo sapiens | study: EMG produced TPA metagenomics assembly of...
GGGTTCTGTAGCAGCGCCGGCGTTGATTTGTCTTTGGTGATGATCGTCTGGAGGAAATGCCGCAGGAGCAGTATGGAGCGTGGCGGGAGCTGTGCGACTTCTGCTTTGCACATCCCTCCATGCGCGGGCGTGTGCGATCATGCGGTGCTGGTTTGTCAAAAAACGTGATTTCAGGGCGGATAACCGCCCTGTTCAAACTGATGAGGTGATTTGTGTTGAAACAGTATAACATAGTCGTCCTGCGCGGCGACGGGATCGGCCCGGAAATTGTGGCGGAGGCCGTCAAGGTGCTCGACGCGGCGGGAGAGAAATTCGGCTTCCGCTTTGCCTATGACGAGCAGCTCATGGGAGGCTGCGCAATCGATGCAACAGGCGAGCCGCTGCCGCAGCAAACGGTGGAGGCCTGCAAAAAGGCGGATTCCGTGCTGCTCGGCGCGGTCGGCGGCTGGAAGTGGGATACCCTGCCCCGGCAGCCAGCGCCCGGAGGCGGGACTGCTCGGCATCCGCAGCGCGCTGGGGCTGTATGCGAACCTGCGGCCTGCCAAAATTTTTGAGCCGCTGAAGAGCGCTTCTCCTATTAAAGACAGCATCATCGGCGACCAGCTCGACATCCTCGTTGTGCGCGAGCTGACGGGCGGCATCTATTTCGGCGAGCGTGGTCGGTACGAGAAAAACGGCGCGCCGGCGGCTTATGACACCGAGAGCTATTCCGTGCCGGAAATCGAGCGCATTGCGCGCGTGGCCTTTGATATGGCTATGAAGCGCGGCAAAAAGCTGACGAGCGTGGATAAGGCGAACGTGCTCGAATCCTCCCGCCTGTGGCGGGAGACGGTGGTCCGCGTCTCCGCGGAATACCCGGAGGTGGAGCTGAATCACATGTATGTGGATAACTGGCGCCATGCAGCTCGTGCGCAACCCCGGCCAATTTGATGTGATCGTCACCTCTAATATGTTCGGCGATATCCTCTCCGACGAAGCCTCCATGATCAGCGGCTCCATCGGCATGCTGGCCTCTGCGAGCCTTGCGGGGAGCAGTTTAGGGCTTTATGAGCCGATCCACGGCTCCGCGCCGGATATTGCGGGGCAGGGCGTTGCAAACCCACTTGCGACAATTCTGTCCGCCGCGATGATGCTGCGCTATTCCTTTGACGAGGCGGAGGCTGCCGACGCGATTGAGGCTGCGGTGGATGAGGCGCTGCGCAGGGCGCGCACGCCGGATATCAAGGCGGAGGGCCTGCCGGTCGTATCCACCGCTGAGATGGGCGATCTGGTGGCAGGTTTGATCACAGAACGCTGATGCTTTTATACAAATAGATCAAAGCCCGGAGTCAATCGGCTCCGGGCTTTGTTTTGATACCATTCGGCAGGAGGATCGTTGGCATACGGTCCTCCTGCCGCCTTCCCATCATGAAATGCTTGATAAACTAGAGAAGAAACGGCGTGCTGCGATTAAGCGGCCATGCCAAAGAGCCCAAGGACGGGCTTCAACAGCCAGCTATAGAACAGGCCCATTGAAACACAATCCACATCGGTCATCGTATAAGCTGCCAGAGAGGGCAAGCCTTCAACGACGATCTGCCCCAGATACGGCGCAACGAGGGCCGGCAGCAGGGAAATAAACAGGCCGTGCACAATGCTTGCGATAATGGTACCGCGCCGGCCTCCGGTGGCGTTTGCAAAGATAGCGGCCGTGCCTCCTGCAAAGAAATTGCTCATAATACCAGGGATAACCATCGGCAGGCCGAACAGCGGCCACAGGAACATACCGATAATCGTACCTACAGTGGTGAAAATAAAGCCGTATACAATTGCATTTGGCGCATAGGTAAACAGAACCGGGCAATCCAATGCGGGCCGGGCGCCGGGTACAATTTTTTTCGCAATGCCTGCAAAAGCGGGAACCAGCTCGGCGATCAGCAGGCGTACGCCGGTCAGGAGGATAAACAGGCCAACGCAGAAGGTGATGCCCTGCATGATTGCAAATACGATGTAGTTTTTACCGCCTGATGCTTCGGCAACCACTTCAGGCCCGGCTAAAATCGCCATTAGGATATACAGGGGAATCATGACAGAGCCCACTGCAAGATATGTATCCTGCAAGAAAGAAAGCTTTGTGCTGATCTTCGTATCCTCTGTGGACTTGGAGGGATCTCCTGTCACCTTGGAGACGAACGCGGAAAGGATGTAGCCCAGTGTGCAGAAATGACCGAGCGCAATGTCATCGCTGCCTGTGATCTTGCGGACAAACGGCTGCGCCATGGCCGGGAAAATAACGCAGCAAATACCGCCAAGGATTGACCCGAGAATCACTGCCGGGATATGGCCCAGTTTACAAAGCCCAACGCCGAACAGGATGCTGATCATTGCCATATAGATGGGAGCCTCGCCGTTGAGGAACACATACTTTAGCTTAGTAAATCGGGCAATCAAAATATTGACGACAAAAATGCCTGCATATACCAGGGCGATATCACGCCCGATCGTTGACTCCTGCATGGCCACAGCCAAAACTGCTTCAATGGAGGCGACGGCCCCGTCAATGCCGAGCCCCGCGGAAAACCATGTGCTGAAATTTTCCAGGGAACCGACAATGACGGAGGAGCCGGCGGATAGGATCATAAATCCCATCATGGTTTTAAACGTACCGCTGATGCACTGGCTGACCGATTTGCGTTGCAGAACCAGACCGATCAAAGCGACAAGGCCAAGCACCATCGATGCATTGATTAGAATATTATCGATGATAAAGTCTAAGATACTCATGAAAATACCCATAATTCGCTCCTTTTCCTATCATAGTAGAGTCAGCTGGAATCACAGCCAGCCGTTTGCTTCCAATACAGGCTTCAGCTTTTCACGGATTTCATTCTGATTCACGAGAGATTGCAGGTAGATCTTGTTGGGGAAATCTTGGAAATGATCAAAGTGTGGCTTAAAATTAATCCCCGCAATCAAAATTTCCGCATGCTTGGATGCTGCGGAGAGCATATCGCTGTGATCGATATTTGCCTTTACGCCAAGCTCATTGAGTACAGCCTCAACGGCCATTTGGCATACGAGACTACTTCCGCAACCATTTCCGCAAACCATCAAAATGCTGATCATTTTGGAACACCTTCCTTTCTATGATATTGTGTAGACTGCTTTTTAACTAACTCTGAAGCGAAGCGCAAGGTTGCAATTTTGTGATTTGATGTGCTTTGAAACATTCATAAATAGTAACAAAATGAAAATTTTTAGAAGAAATCCTTGTTTCTTAGTGCAATCATACTATATTCATTTCATTATGTCAAATATTTTGTTGAAAAAAATGAAGGATTGTACATAATATATAACAAATCATTTCAATATATAGGGTTAATTTATGCATAATTGAAGAACAGCAAGCGCCGATTCCTTCAAAATATATCAAAATAATGACATTTAGTTGCAACATATTGCAATTTAAAACAAGATGAGTTATAATGAGGCTGAAAATTTTAGAAGAACCTTTGGATCTGAACTTTACAAAGAAAGGAGTGATGTCATGCTGCTGAAAGAGATTGTCCGGCAAAACAGGGCCGCATTTTTTTCCCGGCTCTTCTGACTGGAAGGATGCGATTCGGAAAAGCTGCCAACCGCTGGTGGATACCGGCTGCGCAACGCCGGCTTATGCACAGCGCATTATCGAGTGCGTTGAAGAATTCGGGCCATATATCGTTATTGTGCCCGGGTTGGCAATTCCTCATTCTACGAAAGGGTCGCCCGGTGTGTCTCAGACTGCAATTTCTTTTGTGCGATTTGAGCAGCCTGTTATATTTGATCCGGAGGACCGCGAAAAGGACGCCCGCGTATTTTTTGCACTGGCAGCGGTTGATGAGGACGCGCACATAAAAAATATGCGCCAGCTCTTCAAGATCCTCTCCAATGAGGAATTGCTCGAAAAACTGGCGCATGTCAGCTCCCCACAGGAGTTGGCGATGCTCGATGATCAATATCTTGGCGGTTGATCGTCACTCCAAGGAGGGCAAAAGAGTAAGCAGGTCGGGGAACCGGTTAATCCGCAAAGCCGCTTCGGGGACATGCCCGAAGCCATAGGAAGCCCAGATGAATGCGGCGCCAGCCTGCGTGGCTGCCTGAAAATCCATCTGCGTATCTCCGATATAAACAGGATGCGTCAAAGCGTTTCTCCTGATTAAGCGCCGGATATTTTCCGACTTGCTTAGCCCTGTGTTCCCTTCGCAATCAAAATCGGTAAAAAGGGGCTCCAAGTGATAAAAATGCAGGAAACTTTCGATATATCCCTGCTGACAGTTGCTTACAATGCTCAAGTGGTAGTGCTGAGCCAGGTCCCGCAGCGTGGGTTCCACGCCTGCGTACAGCCGCCCCCCGTGCACAGCGAGGTAATCGCATTCTTGGCGCATACAGTATTGCGCGATTTCATCCGGATCTTCCCCGTAACGGGAAAAAAGCCGGTCGGCAATCTCACGGGCGCTGAGGCCCATAATAGACTGAATTTCTGCGATTGACGGTGGATTTTTTACTTGGTAGGTATTGCGCAGCGTGTGTGCCCACGATTGGGAGACGGCTTCGCTGGCATCCCACAAGGTGCCGTCCAGGTCAAAAATCAGGCTATCACAATTCATTTGCATCGATCTCCCTTTCGTAGGGGCGATTCACGAAGCCCCGTATTTATTGTTCAGTATACCAGCATACCATCCGCTGTCAAGCTGCGATATTCTCTTGCAGTCGAATGGGATGAAATCTGAGAATGGAGGAATGATTTTATGATCGATACCAAAGAATCTGTTTTTTGGAAGGAAATTTTTGAGCAGCCGGAAGCCGTCCGGAATTGCTTAAAGGAAAATGAACCGGTTTTACGGGAGATCGCAAAAGAAGTGAAGGAGCGCAAGATCAAAACGGTTGTTTTTGTGGGACGCGGCTCCAGCGATCACGCGAATCTGGTAGGGCGATATCTATTCGAAACAAAGTGCAGTATGGTGGCGAGCATCTGCGCTCCCAGCGTGGTGACCGCTTATCACAGTAATGTGGATTATTCTAATGTGTTGATGATCGCAGTATCCCAGTCCGGTGGAGCGCGTGATATTTACGAGGTGATGAAACACTGCGATGAACAGGGCGGCGTGTGTGTCTGTGTGACCAATGTGGAAGGCTCCCTGATGACGCAGGCGGGCAAATACCAGGTGCGCAATCATTGCGGGCCGGAGCGCAGCGTCACGGCGGGTAAATCCTACCTCACACAGGTTACCATCGTGACCGCGTTGGCCGCGTATATCTCGGGGGATCCGGAACTCCTGTCTGTACTGGACGAGCTGGGCACCATCGTGGAGCGGTCGCTCGCCGTTTTGGAGCCCCAGGTGCGCGATGTGGTCCGTTACTACCGGAATACGGAGCACATGCTTTTGATGGGCCGCGGCCTGATGGATGCGCTGGCCAATGAGGTGGAGCTGAAAATTCAGGAGACCAGCTATCTGGATGCCCGCAGCTATGGCTCTGCCGATTATCGGCATGGCCCGATTGCCACGGCACTGCGCTTTGTGCCCTGCGTCTTTTTGATTGCCGACCGGCACACCAATTATTGCGCGGTAGATTTGCTGAAGCGTTTGAAAGAAGAGTCCTCTATCTGGTGCACAGTGGTGACCAATGATCCGGAAATCGCGAAATTAGGCGATACCAGTGTCCTTCTCCCGGAAGCGTTTGATGGAATACGCGCCGTGTTTGCGGGAGCGGTATTTGGGCAGATGTTTTCCTGCCTGTGCTCCCTAAGCCGCGGTTACAATCCGGATTGTCCCAAGGGTGTAAGCAAGCAAACCGTGACCGTCTGAAGAAAAGGCGGTTGATAACTGAAAAAAGGAAGTGATTCAAATGGATAGCGGCGAGCTCTCGATGAAACGCTATATTTTAGAGACACCGGATACAGTACGCCATAATATTGCGTGCAGTGAAGAACTGACACACAAAATGACGGAACTCTATCTGAAGCGGATGTATCGGTCAATTTGGCTGGTAGCCTGCGGATCCAGCTGCAACGCGGCGCTGTGTGCACGCTATTTGATGCAGAAGCTGCTGGGCGTACCGGTCAGAGTGGTGACCCCCTTCACCTTCAACCATTATGAGCATGATATAACGGAAAGAGATTTTGTGGTCTGCATTTCACAAAGTGGGTGCAGCACCAATACCATTGAGTCTCTTCAAGTATGTCGCCGCATGGGAATCCCTGCGGTGGGGTTAACCGGAAATATTCACAGCGATTTTGAAAAAGAGGCGGATCAGGTCATCAGCTTTGGCCTTGGGGGCGAAAAACTGGACTTTGTGACCAAGGGCGTTGTGACGCTCAGTACCTTCCTGATGCTCTTTGCCCTGCATACCGCTGTGCGCCTGGGGCGCCTGGATGAGGCCTGCGCGGAGGAGCAAAAGGCGCAAATGCGGTTGGCTATGGAGAATTATGAATCGATCGTTGCAGGCTTTGACGTGTTCTTCCAGCGCAACAGGAAAAATCTGCTTTCGATGGAGAAGGCATACCTGATCGGTGCGGGCGCTAACTATGGAACTGCTCTGGAAGGAGCTGTAAAGATCGGAGAAACGGTCCATATCCTTGCGGTGGGATACGAGGTGGATGAGGCCATCCACGGCCCACAGATTCAGCTCACACCCAATTACAATTTTATTTTTATCGATCCGGGCGACGAAACCGCCGCGCGCATTGAGCAATCTTATCGCGCCGCAAAGGTGATCAGCGACCGTGTATATATCCTGAGCAATAACCCGCTGATTCAGGGAGACGGCGTGATGCGCGTGCCGCATCAGGTGGATGAGATGATTTCCCCGCTCTATACGCTGGCCTTTGTGCAGATGATGGCGTATACCGTCTCTGAAACCAACTCCACCTGGAAACAGCACCCGCTGATGAAAGAATATAAGGCGATTCTATTTGGGAAGTCGGATACATATCAGGCGTATGACTGCACCTGATTGCGTATTCGCTCAGATATCATTTCACAGGAGGTAAAGTATGACGAGCAAGGAATTAAAGGAACTGAAAAAGTTCTCTGCACAGATCAGAGTGGATGAACTGGAAATGTTCCGGCAGCGCGGGATGGGCCATATCGGCGGATGTCTGTCTGTGGTGGAGCTCATTTCCGTGTTGTATGGAAAGCAGATGAAATACGACCCGCAAAACCCGGCATGGGAGGGCCGCGATTATCTGGTTATGAGCAAGGGGCACGCGGCGCCTACCGTGTGCGCCGCTCTGGCGGAAAAAGGCTTTTTTGAGAAGGAGCTGCTGCTGACAATGGATGATATCGGCACGCACATCCCCTCCCATGTGGATCGGCTCCTGACCCCCGGGATCGATGTCACCTGCGGCTCTCTCGGCCAGGGCGCTTCAGTGGCGGCCGGCATTGCCTACGGCCTGCGCGCCGCGGGGCGTAACGATCAGTACGTATATGTGTGCATCGGCGACGGGGAGATGAACGAGGGACAGAACTGGGAAGCGTTTCAGTTTATGGCCCACAACAAGCTCAATCACTGCATCGTATTTGTTGACAACAACAAACGCCAGCATGACGGATACTGCACAGAGGTTCTCAATCCGTTCAGCTACGAGGAGAAAATGCGCGCATTCGGCTTTTGGGCGATCACAGTGGATGGAGCCAGCGAGGAGGCGATCGACGATGCGATCAATCTGGCCAAGACCGTTCCGGATAAGGCGATCTGCATCATTCTGGATACCGTCAAAGGCCAGGGCGTAAAATACTATGAGGATATGGTGGACAACCATGCGCCCAAGGTGTTCGAAGAAGGGCGGGCGATTATTGACGCTGCGATCGCCCAATTGAAAATAGTTACGGAGGAGGAATAAGCGATGTTGCTCAAAGAAAGAAGCAAAGAGCTCGGCGGAGAAATGCGGGATGCTTACGGCGCCGCATTGGCAGATCTGCTGCAAACGAACGACAAAATCATGATTCTGGATTCCGATCTGGGAGGAGCCTCCTTCTTTATCCGGTTTAAGAAGACGCATCCGGAGCATTTCATCGACGTTGGTATCTGCGAGGCAAATATGTTTGGCGTAGCTGCGGGATTATCCATGATGGGGTATACGCCTTTTGTTCACACCATGTCTGCCTTCGTCACCCGGAGAGCGCTGGATCAGGTCTATATCTCCTGTGCATACTCCAAGAATACGGTCAACATCTATGCTTCCGACCCGGGGTTTTGCTCCGGTTTTGATGGAGGCACACATACCTGCTTTGAGGATATGGCGGTATTTCGTGCAATGCCGAATGCCATTGTGTGCGACCCCTGTGATCAAGTGCAGCTGGATTGGATGGTTCGGGCCTGTGCGGCCCGCAACGACGGTGCGGTTCACTATATCCGCGCATATCGAAAGGGCGTGCGCCCCGTCTATGAACCGGGCACTCCGTTTGAGCTTGGCAAGGGGCAGGTGCTGATCCCTGGAGACGACGTGCTGCTGGTTTCCAGTGGATATGTCATGTCCGCCGCTCTTGATGCGGCAGAGGCGCTCCGTGCTGAAGGAGTTTCCGTGGAGGTTGTTGATCCTGTTACCATTAAGCCCTTTGACGAAGCGTTGATCCGTGAGCAGGCGCAGGGGAAAAAGCTGGTGTGCACCTTTGAAAATCACAGCGTAATCAACGGCCTCGGCTCCGCTGTGGCTGACGTGCTGGCTAAAAATGCGATAGCGGTACCGCTTCTGAAGGTTGGGGCGCAGGATGTGTTCGGACAGGTCGGTATGATCGATCTTTTACAGAAGGAATTTAAGCTGACGGCCGAAGATTTGGTTCAGGATATTAAACAGGCGCTTGCCCAGTAGGCAAAATTGAAAAACAGGGGGCTTTGGAAAATGATCCAAAGCCTCCTGCCACTCAGAAGAATTTTTCGCATAAGGGAATTTCGGCGTTGCTCTGTAAATATTGGACACAAGGTATTGTTCTGGTTTCTGCCAAGGTCTGTTACTTGGATCAGGGAACGTCGGCAAATACAAAATTGGACGGCAGCCCATCGGGCATATTATCATTATGGTCGCTGATAATCAGGTCAAACGCTGACAGGGGATTGAAACGGCAGTAGGAGGTAACGCCCAATTTGCTGGCGTCTGCAAGCAGATAGTTGTGCGTCGCATATTTCATTGCCACTTCTTTGACGGGGATGGTATCGATATCATCATTATAAGCCATCTGATGCACCAGCTCGATTCCCGAACAGCCGAAAAAAGCATGGTCAAAGTGAAACTGAGAGACCATTTTTTCCGCAAAGACGCCGACTGTGCTGGCATGGAAATGGCTGTAGTGGCCGCCGATTAAAAAGATGTCCACGTCCATATTCTGAACGCGCTGCGGAATCAGAAGATTGTGTGTGACGATACGGATTTTTTTATCCTGAATAAAATCGATCATTGGAGCGATTGTAGTCCCGCCGTCTAAAAAGATACAGTCTCCGTCCTTGACCAGAGAGGCGGCCTTGCTGGCGATAGAAATTTTTGCCTCGATATGTTCCTTTGATTTTTCACTGGTTACCATGGGGGCTGCCGAAGGCCCCGGCAGCGAAGCCCGCGTTGCGCCGCTGCGCACCTTAACAGCAAGACCTTTTTCATCCAGTTTTTCGAAATCCCTGCGAACCGTAGCGATAGAGACGCCCAATTCGTCTGCAATTTCTTTCAGCGTAACAACTTCTTTTTCCTTTAGCCGATTGAGAATGTAACGGGCTCTTTCTGATGCTATCATAACTTCTCCTTGCAAATATGCAACCGTTCTTTGCAAAATAATCAAGAAGATTGCATCTGATTTCTACTCCTTGATTCATATAGTATAATATATATCTGCTAAAAAGCAATACTTTCTCCAAATATTTTCTATCTCAATCATCGTATCTGCATGATTTTTGATTTGAAAGCAGAACAGCATCAGAGAACTCTCCTTTTTTATGTAATTTTTCTGAAACTATTTGATATATAACCAGAGTTATGCTATAATTAATGCATCAAATAATTGCATTTTATAACAATTAGGAATAAAATAGAACAAATTGTTTAAATGCGATAAAGAGGTGAAATAACATATGAAAAAGTTTATTTCCCCGTCCATCTGCTGCTGCGATCTGTCCTGCCTGGAAGAAAGCGTACATGAGTTGGAGCGGCTTCATGTAGAATACATCCATGTTGACATTATGGACGGCGAGTTTGTGAATAACTACTGCCTAGGGACGGAATTCATTCCTCTGCTGCACAGCATGACCAACATTCCATTGGACATCCATCTGATGATCATGAATCCGGATCGGAAGCTGGATTATTTTTCGTTTGCACCCGAGGACGTCGTGACCGTGCATGCGGAAAGTACCAATCATATTCAAAAGGCTCTGGCTGCAATTCATGAACGCGGCGCCAGAGCGGGTCTGGCCATCAATCCGGCTACCCCGGTGGAGCACTGCAAATGGGTGACGGACGATTTGGATGTCCTTCTTATAATGACCATCAATCCGGGTTTTGCAGGGCAGAAGCTGGTTCCCCAAACGCTTCAAAAGATTGCACAGGCACGCCGGCTGATCGATTGTTGCAGCCGTGAGATTCTGCTGGAGGTAGATGGAAATGTCTCCTTTGAAAATGCGGCTCGCATGAGCGCCCTAGGCGCAAATATTTTTGTTGCCGGAACCTCCAGCCTCTATGACAGGGGCGGCAGTGTTGCAGAGAATTGCCGCCGTCTACGCCAAGCAATTGCAGTAGATCAATAAAAGGGAGCGTTATTTATGGTTCTTCGTGGGAACGGAGTCTCCAAAGGTGTTGCGATTGGTGAAATTTTTCTCTATCAGCCGTTTATTCCGCAAACCACCGAGGCGCATTATTCTGGAGATCCGAAGCAATACCTTGAACAATATGAGGCTTTATGTTTACAAGCGCGTGTGGAACTGCAGGCAATCCGGGAACGCATGATGCAGACAGACGCAGAAAAGGCCGCAATCTTTTGCTGCTCAGATGGAGATACTGTGCGATGAGGTCATGGATGAGGAAATTCGGGACGGCATTCAATATGACACCTGGATGCCGGACTGGGCAGTAGAAACAGTCTATTCCCGTTATGAGCGACGCTTGCAGAAGGCGGGAGATCCGCTGATTCGGGAGCGGGCGGCTGACCTGAAGGATGTCAAAAATCGGCTGCTGCGCATCTGGTGCGGCGTGCCGCAGCAGAGTCTGGCGCAGCTGGAGAAGCCGGTCATTATCGCCGCACATGACTTGCTGCCCTCCGATACCGCTGTTATGGAACGCGATCATGTATTAGGAATTGTCACGGAATCGGGAGGAACCACATCCCACTCCGCGATTATTGCACGCAGCTATGGGATTCCCGCTGTATTGGGGATTCCAAATTTGCTGCCGCGATTGACAAATGGAGAAAAAGTCATTTTGGATGCCGTTGATGGGGTGCTGATTACGCGGCCGGATGGCAAGCAGGAAAAGGAGATGCGGATAAAACAGAAAGAATATGAAATACATGCTGCCCGCATTCAAAAGTATTTGCACAGGGATCCGCTGACTGCTGACGGCGAGCGCATTGAGATTGGCCTGAATATCGGGTCCGCCCGCCCGGAGGATTTGGAGGGCTCCTCGGTTACCGATTTTGTGGGCCTGTTTCGCACAGAGTTTCTATATATGGATAACGACCACTTGCCGACAGAGGAGGAGCAGATCATACAATATCAAAAGGCGCTGCTGGAATATGCGCCTCGTCCGGTTGTGCTGCGTACACTGGATATCGGTGGAGACAAAACGCTTCCCTATTTTCCGCTGCCGCAGGAGCAGAACCCGTTTCTGGGAAAACGCGCGCTCAGGCTGTGCTTTGATTCGCCAGAGCTATTTCGAACCCAGCTGCGTGCAGCGTTGCGCGCCTCAGTTGCCGGGCAGCTATGGATTATGCTGCCGATGGTGAGCAGCATAGAGGAGATTAAGAGAGCCAAGGCGCTGTTGGAGCAGGCGAAACAAGAGCTGCGGCAGGAGAAACTTCCCTTCGACGAGGGCGTTAAGCTGGGCATCATGATCGAAATCCCTGCCGTGGCGGTGATTGCAGATCTGATAGCGCCGGAGGTCGATTTTGCGTCGATTGGCACAAATGACTTGTGCCAGTATCTCATGGCTGTCGATCGAATGAATCCGGAGGTGACAAGCTATTATCAAAGCTATCATCCGGCGCTGTTTCGCCTGATCGGCTATGTGGTGGAGAGATTCAAGCAGGCCGGGAAGCCGATTTGTATCTGCGGAGAGCTGGGAGGAGACCCGCTTGCCGCCCCGGTGCTGGTTGGGCTCGGAATACGCAAGCTCTCAATGAGTCTATCCAGTGTTGCTGCCGTCAAACGCGCCCTGGCAGGCTTTACGGTAAAGCAAATGGAGGAAATGGCGCGCGCCGTTGAAAACATGACGGACGGCCAAGCAAGGGAATATCTACAGATCTGCTCAGAATCCCTGGAAAAATAAAAGGAGTGTATACAAATGTATTCTAAAAAAACGACAGTTATCAATCGAACCGGTCTTCATGCGAGGCCTGCGTCACAATTCATTGAGATGGCCAAAAGATTCAGCAGCCGTATCCAAATATCGAATTTGAGCTTGGATGATGAAGATAATATCGGAAATGCCAAATCGATTATTTCCGTTCTTGCGCTCGGAATGGGGCAGGGCAGCCAGATCGAAATTTTTGCCGTTGGCGAGGACGAACAGGAGGCGGTTGATTCTCTGATCGCACTGGTTGACAGCGGCTTTGGTGAATAACAGGAGCGGCGTCGCAATGCCTGGTTCCGGCCGGACGAGGCTTCCGGGTTGCACGGCAGTAACCAGTGGCCTGACTGCATGAGAAAGGCAGGGCCTCGTTACCAATCTGCTTAGGACGGGGCGGGCTAGAAAGAATGAATGCTCATACGATAAAGCGCCTTCTGTTACAGAGCAGCATCTGCAATGGAAGGCGTTTTGCTATCCTCATATCCTGCCGCCGATTGTCACTTGGAGGCACCCCGGTATCCTTTGGGAGCCTGCGGAGCTCAAACCAGTATCCCAGCAGGATCAGCAATGCCACCATGGGAATCATTCCCAGAACAAACGCATTTACATACATAATTACTTATCCTCCCGTTTCTTCGCTGTAAACCTATATTCAGGGTTTTCAGTCTCACTTACATACTTGCTGTAAACCCCATCTTTTTCCATAGCTTCTACATTGAACTCCTGTTTCTTCTTCATGGATACAGAAGTTACCCAGTTGTAAGAGCCACCCTCAATCGTCACGGTCTTGTCACCCGGTTTAAACTGTTTGACCGCAGCCGCCTTAATCAGTTCTTTCAGCTTTTTTAGCCGCTTCTCGTCATCTGCGATTGTGGCAGATACCGTTTCGATATGGCTCATAAGGCTTTCTGCTTCTTTTACCAGAGCGTCCAAATCCGTGTCAGGAGAAAGGTTATTGTCTCGCAGCACTTTCAGAATATCAGCGTCAGCCTTTTCATCATACTTAGGGGACACGCCGCCCTCCACATGAGTTTTCCACCATTTCTTCACCTGCTCAATGGTCTTTTTCAGGGAAGGATAACGCTCAGACAGCTTGAAGGGACGAACAATCGTATTCTTTGTGCTACACTGATAATCTTCCGGGTGTTCATAATCCTTTTTCCTCAAGGAAGGAACACACCATGATAACGTCATCTACCCCCAGAAGGTAAGCATAGAGAGCCGCCT
>ENA-OQDT01001457-OQDT01001457.1-human-gut-metagenome-genome-assembly--contig:-NODE-1457-length-13726-cov-2.734539_pt1 | contig 13726 bp, 17 predicted proteins | sample MGYA00242786_ERZ504617 | MGnify/ENA primary metagenome ERZ504617 (study PRJEB26092, sample SAMD00036337) | human gut metagenome | host: Homo sapiens | study: EMG produced TPA metagenomics assembly of...
CAGTATCGGTTTCCCGGCCCAACACATGCAGCGCATACTTCAAACGGATTGGAAACTGGTTGCCTCCCATGCACTGCCAGGTGTCATACAAGGAGTTCTGAATCGCCAGGCCTTTGTCATGCTCTTTCCTCTGCGCGCATTCCCACATCTGCCGGCACTCTGCAGGGAACAGGGAGAGAATCGCGCTGATGGCTCCCGCGGCCCCTAATTCAAAACAGGAAAAAATCATATCGTCCGTGGCTGCATACACCCGGCCCTTTTGTCCCGCCGACATGATATCCGCATATAACGCCTGTATTCCGCCCACACTCTGTTTGATTCCCATTACATAATCCGTGGTGTCCAGCAGACGCTTATACAGCCCCGGCAGAATCGTATTCTGGGGAATCACATTATAAATAATAATCGGCAGCTTTACCTTTTCAGAAATGGTTTTGTAAAAGTCAAACATGCCTTCTTCATTTGGAACAAGAACATTATATGCAGTGGGAGTAACCATGATCGCGTCTGCACCTGCTTCCTTTGCCTTAATCCCGGCATTAACAGCATCTCTTGTACAGGTGCGCATTATACCGCAAACCAGAGGTTGGGTTTTATCAAGATATTCCTTCGCAATTTTGATCAGTTGAACAAGCTCTGAATCATTTAATGTGGGACCTTCGCCCTGTGTCCCTTGCTACACTTTAATCCGTTCGCACCAGCTTTCATGCAGATTTCCATCTCTTTGCGTATCTTACGCTCATCAATTTCTCCCTCTTTTGTAAACGGTGTAACAATTGGAGGGATAATACCTTCAAAATTTTTCATTTTCCTCCCTTTTTTTGTATGATTGTATGATGTCGTTTCTGTAATTCGAAGTATAGTGATTCATACAAAAAAGTCAATAGTTTTTATTAAACATATTACATTTTGTTATATTTTAATATTAGTGTGTTATTTATATTGTGCATTATATATAATTTATGTTTTTATTTCAATATTGAGATTGACTTTTTTAATATATACAAATATAATGTATTTATAGATTGTATGATGTCACATCTTCATACAATAAAACATCATAAAAATCACTGCTATTGACAGTAAAGGAATGGAGGTTAACCAATATGAGTGAATTATCTGCATTAAAAGTAGGTTGTGGTAAGTTCTTTTATGGCAAAAATGTATTATCTCAGCTTCCTGACGAAATTTTACGTCTTGGTGGAAAAGCTTTGATCGTAGGCGGCGAACACGCCCTATCCAGTTTTAACCTTATTGCCGGGAATATGCTTTCTGCTTCTAACTTTGAACTTATCACTCACCACGACCAATGTACCAAGGAAAAGGCAGAATATTATTCAAAAAAAGCATTAAATGAAGGTTTCACTGTTTTAGTTGGTATTGGAGGTGGTAGATGTCTTGATAATGTAAAATGTGCTTCTGTTTTTTCCGGTCTGCCTGTTATTACAGTTCCCACTTCCATTGCAACCTGTGTTGCAACCTCTATGACCTGTATTATGTACAACGATAAAGGTCAACGAGAACCTGCTGTAAATCTAAAAAAAGAAGTAGATGTATGCATCGCCGATATGGACTTGATTGCCACCGCGCCAAGACGTCTGCTTGCATCCGGTATCATGGATTCTCTGGCCAAATATCCAGAAAGTTTCCATCAGCTAAATATATCTTCTTACCGAGATTGCCAGCTCAAAAGAATATATTCAGGTGGTAAATGCCAAAATCATTTATGATTTTTTACTTGGAGAATATACTGACCTGTATTCTCAGGGAAATCAAGCATCACGCTTCAAGGATGTAATCCTTACCAACCTTCTGCACACTTCTATTGTAAGCGGATTTGCAGATGGTTCTGGCCAACTTGCCATAGCACATGCCACCTATGATTTCATGCGAAACTATCATACTGAAGAAGGACAAAATTTTCTTCATGGAGAAATTGTAGCGGTGGGCTTATTAGTTCAAATGGCCTTCAATCAAATGGAGCAATCTGAAATTGAGCGCGTACGCAATGCCATGAGATATATGAATATGCCTCTCACTTTACAGGATCTTGGTTATCCTACCTCAAAAGAGAATCTGGATTTTTTCCTATCGATAGTAGCCAAGAACACAAATATTCACTCTCAGGAAGATTTGATGAAATTAAGTAAATCAATGCAACAAATTTTATAAATATAATTGACTAATTTCAGCTGGATTTTCGTTAAAATCAATGATTTTTTTACGCGCTAAATTTACAATAAACTATATAAATAACAAAAGGAGATTCCTATGAAAGCGATACAACGAATGTCCATTACTGATTCAGTAGTTGCAGATATAAAAGAAATGATCATGTCCGGAGAATATAAAATTGGGGAAAAACTGCCCACTGAAATGAAGCTCTGTGACCAAATGGGTGTCAGTCGGACCTGCGTTCGTGAGGCAATCCGAGTTCTCCAAGCAATAGGATATGTGGAAAATTCGTCCAGGAAAAGGAGCTTTCGTTGCCAACTATCAGAAAAGTACTGATAATAGTTCCCTGTGGTATGACGTTGAAGGTGTAAAATTTTATGATTTTATGGAAGTACGTATGGCTATTGAAACTCTTTCCGTACGTCTGGCAGTTGAAACGTGTCAACAGACAAGCAGATCCGGGAACTCCGTGAAATTCATACTTCCTTTGTAGAAGCTACAGAAAAACGCGATATGCTGAAGATGATCATGTGGATGAACTTTTTCATACAAAAATAATTACTTTCACCAATAACCAACTGCTGATCAATATAAATAAACAATTACTGGAGCGTTTTCGAATTTACCGTGGTGACTCTTTTACCAATAAAATGGTCTACAAAAATGCGGTAGAACCTCATGAACGTATTCTCCTGTGCTTCGAAATGCGTAACCCAAGTTCTGCTGTTGAAGAAATGCGTAAGCACCTGAATATTACAACACAAGATATGGAACTTATACATAACAATTCCAAGACTGCAAAATCTTCCAACCAGAAGTAACACACAAAGACCAGTAAACTCGTAATCATTTTCCTTAAAGAAAATTAAATGCGGATTTGCTGGCCTTTGTGTGTTAAACAGCAGTGTCGTAAGTACATACAAGGAGCTCGCATATGCAGCAGTTTTATCATACAGCTGTGCCATGGATGTCACTCTCTTGGCTTTTCAGAATAATCTTGTCACAATAACTCCTGATCACTCAAAATCTCTGGTAATGTTTGTAAGCCATTTGCCTCGGGAATAGTGAAGCAAAAGCTACACCAATTAACTGAACAAGAAAAACTATACGGTGTTCTGAAGTGGGGCATGACAACTTCTGAAAAGACTTTTATCGGAGAAGGTAAGGTTGGCGATTATACACTTTCACAGGATTTTATTGATGCTATCAGAACGAATTCAACATGGGCGCAGTATGATGAGAATGAATTGAATACTGCCGGTTATGCCCATACGCAGGATTAGGATTTTACGCAGAAGGATTTCATAGAACCATTGTCACAGACACAGCGAACTCATGTCGAAAATGATTTCCATTATTTTTACAACGCCTCTGATTTCAAAACCAGAGACACTGTAACAGCACTTGGCATACAGGACGGACAGACACTCAGATCGGTACCGGAAATCACAGATAATCTGCTAAAAGATGCAATGGATCGGGAAACAGCCATTAAACAGGGCGGTGTACCGGGTATTGGAGCATCTGTTTTTTCAATCATTTTTTCACTTCTGCTTCTGGCTGGCGGTGCATTCCTGTTTGTAAAAAATAAATAGAATTCAATTGAAATTTTCATTTTTTGAAAGTGACATCCACTCAAAAAGCAATATTGACGCAGCATATGAAAAATCAGACAAGTCAATATGGTGGTTACTTAATATTCGCTGTACTAGTGGCAAAATAATTCTCTTGAGCCTGTTTGAAAAAGGCTTTCTGCAAGATGTGCGTTACAATAAGCTTCAAAGGGACTGGAATACTCCAGCCCCCTTTTTCTCAATAATAATATACAATTTTTTCGTTCCTTTACAACTATACAGACATCTTATTACATTTCCCATGATGAAGTAAGAAAATCTATCTGAATTGCCGTATAACTGTTTTGCTTCAATTTCTGATCTTTTGATGGCTCTGTCAAGAGCCTGCTCCATAATTATTCTACCTCGGCCATCTTTCTTCCTTCGGCGGCAGTGGACAATATTCTGTAATCTCCTTGTCTTCCTGATACCAGTAGGCTACACTTGAAACATCGTCTTGACGCTCAAATAACCCATTATGGGACATTCCAATTTGCTGAACCGTCACTTTAATATTCTGCTGGAAATAAATCGGATCCGGAATATGAAATCTATACATTCCACGCATTGGTGGACAATCATCATTATGATACGGATGAACTGTTAAATCATCATGATTAGAATAATAAGGATATCCCAGAAACGGAGTCGAATACGTCTGCTCTGTCATTTTTTCCTGGTTCTCTTTTGCAAAGCTCCAGGATCCTCCTACGTAATCTTCCATTCCAGTTCCACAGATGGTTGGAAATTCCTCATCTCCATCCAAATAAAATTTTACTTCTCCTTCTCCCCACCAATATCTTTCCAAGGTCTGTAATGCCAGATAGGTTCCTACATAAATTCCCTTTCCATATACATTATCCAGAATCGTATAATCTTTCTTTTTAACAGTTACAGATTCTCTGTTCCATTTTGCGAAAAATATAACATGGTATCTGGCAATGTATCATAAAGACAGTAATCAATCTGATAGAAAAACGCGGGGATTACATTTTTATGTTGGCTAACCAGCTCAATTCTGGCTTTTTTTCTAAATGGCATTGAAAAATAAGAATTCAAGCCTCTTGATGGTGCAACTACTATTGGGTAGGAATTAATATAACATTCTTTTCCGAATCCACAGCAAAAAAAATCACCCAGTGGTACTTCTACTGCCGGATTTTTGGCATCGTCCCAAAACATGCGCAAAATAAGATCCCTCAGTACAAAACAGTCTCCATCAGTTGTTTTATTATCCACAGTAATCCAAATGTGATTAATTACTCCACATCCTGAAATATCCGCAAGCACAGTAGTACTTCCAGGTTCTACGTTTTTAAGACATGGACTTCCCTTTCTTCCCTTTCCAAAGATTACTGGAAGCCATTCCTCCTTTTCCCTTTTCGCCTGTGGGATTTTCTGCATTAATTGCTCTCGATTTTCCAAAATACGCCATATGGTAAAATATCTTGAAATATATTCATCATTTGCTCCTATCTGCAAACATTCTCACTCTGCGCTATTTTTTACTATCCTATTTTGTTCTTTTCTTTCTCCCAATAATAGCACATTTTGGGAAAATACTCAAAATATGTTGGGATAATAATATTATTGTTCTTTTTCTTACCCTTTCAGCAGCTGCACTGCCCCCTCCACAGGTCTTTTCGTGCACATATGCACCTCCAGTTTCCCCTGGCCAATACAGGAAAGAGCTTCCTTCAACATCGACAGATACCCCGAGGAAGCAGCCTTGGTCAAAATGGAGCCGGAAAGATATACCGGAATTTTCTCACCCCCAAAAATGAAGTTCCCGAACTGCGGCATCGATGGAGTATGCCGCGCACTTTATCATCTGATCTGCAAGCGCCTGCGCCTCTGGATTAGAACGCTCGAGAAGTTCGAAAAAAAAAGCCGGATGATCTTACGATGCAGAATCTTACATTCTGTATTCTCCCCGTCTTTCAAATCTGACCATGAATTTATAAAATCGACCTTACTGCCAAGATTCATCACTTTCATATATTCCATTACAAACGGTGTACTAACATCCTTTAAAATCAGGTTTTCGTAAACCTTGCGATACATTTGCATCACAATCCAATTTCCGCCCCCCGCATCCCCTGACCATTCATCCATTCCGGCCAGTTTGATCCGGTTACCTGAAGAATCAATTGCCGCACAGCACATCCCTGTTCCACAATTAAGAGAAACTCCCCACGCAGCCGGGTTCTCGGCTGCAATGGGGAGATATCCATCGTTAATTGCAAGAAAACGGGAAATGCCAGCTGAAGAGAAACACGTATCAGCCTGCTGCTGATCCCTGGCAGTATCCAGCCCGGAAATACCAGCCGCAACTGCCTCAATATCTGAAACAGTCAGTCCATTACGCTCCAGCAAAACATCTATGGAAGCTTTTAAAGCCAACGAAACATCTGCCCACCCATTTCCCAGAAGATCATGGTTCAGACAACCGCCCAGGTAGTAATCCACTACCTGGAAATGCTTATCCAGAAGCAGATATTCTGTCTTCGTTCCACCTCCGTCAATTGCAATATACATACTCTATATTCTCCTTATTTTCCCGCAAATAACACAACCTTCACAGGTCCGTTTGAATGTCTTCCTGTAAGGGAAACATCCACGATCAGCTCCAGCCGGCTGTCACTAAAGCCCTCTGTATTGATTTCAAATTCTTTTTCTGCACAGGAAAGATACAGGTTATTCAATGGCAGCTCTGCTGTAGATGCACCCACAGCAGTAGCTCCTTCTGGAAGATACAGCTTGATTTTTACCCACTGCTGCTCTCTCATGGTATTAGAATTTACAACCTTAATCTTAAACTTTCTGTTCTCGCCAGGTGTAAAGAAAACAGAATCCTCATAATCCACCATAACACTGAATGCCGGGAACTGATATCTTGCCACATAGGAAGAAAGAGCGCACAGATCACGGATTGGCAATTCCTCTGATTTCCCATTTCCATTGATCAATGGCAGATAATCTGTTGTCTTATTGCAGAACAGAGCCTCTTTTTCCAGGCATTCAATAGTCATTCCGCCCTCTGCAAAAGCATCGCAGAGATCCTGTCCCAGGAAGCCCGGAACTACACGAAGAATACGCTCTGCCAATTCTGTCGCCGTATCTGGAACCCAGATTCCATGACTTGTTTTATCAATACACATGGTTACAATTTTGTCATCAAGTGGTTTTGTCCATTTCTCCGGAAGTCCGGAAGCACCATAAATAATACCCAGAAGCGCGCCAAGAGTTGCGCAGGTACAGTCTGTATCTTCACCACAGTTATTGGCGATAATAAGACTCTTTCCGAAATCACCTTCTCCGTAGAGAAGACCAAGTACTACAAAGGCAACGTTTTCTGGTGCATCAAAGCCAGGCTCTCCAATCTCCATTCCCTCATTGTTTTCCTTTGGAATCTCACTCAGCTTGTATTCCTGGATACCAAAGGTTCCCGGCGCAGTATTGTGCACAATTTTTCTTGCTTCCAGATAATCAATGCCATTATGATAGCATTCTACGGTTTTACGGATTGCTCTTGCAACAGCGCAGTCCTCCGGAATATAGGAAAGTCCGATATCAATCAGTTTCTCACGGTCACTTTCTGCAAACGCAGCACTCTGAAGCGCAGCTGTGAAAATTTCACCATACATTCCCTCGTTTGCATGATCGACAATTGCATCCTCAAATGCATATCTGGTTGCAATTTCCGGATGTCCCGGTGCCAGACACGCCCAAAGTTCAGAACGGATCCAGCAGCCATTACTGTTCTTATAAGTATTGTCCACATCACCACACATAGGCGGAACAATTCCGGCTTTCAGATTTGCTTTTCCGGTTCCGTACTCAACCCAGTTTGGGATCACATAGGAAAGCCAGTAATCGCCAAGAATGGAGGCATTCACGTTTCTGCCATAGCGCTCCACTGCTGCCAGCCATACGATCTGAAGATCCAGATCATCATTTGCAGGTGGTCCCATGGAAAGATCCTGGATATAGAAATCCACATCAGGAACCATTCTCTTACACTCAAAAGGTGCACCAAGAACACCGCCTACATTTTTTCCTGCCCAGCATCCAGCCAGTTTGTCACGGAACTCGTTTAATTTTAAAACCATAATTTTACCTCCCATATGTTTATTTTCGGAACTGTGAAGGCGTTTCTCCTACAATTCCCTTAAATATTTTCGTAAAAATACGATAATCACTAAAACCAACTTTCTCTGCCACAGCTGTGATTGGCTCGTTGGTTTGTCTCAGATAAATTTTAGCTTTTTCCACACGTGCCTGGTTCAAATACGCATGATATCCACATCCCAGCTCCTTTTTAAACAGCTGGCTGATATAATTGGGATTCATATTCATATTTTCTGCAAGCAGAGTCAGCCGCATATCCTCATTCTCGAGATTTTCATTGATATAACCGACTATTTTTTTCAACGTTTCAGATAATACAGGCTGCCGGTTTGGATTCTCCATTATTTTCTGGACAATTCCCTGAATAACTTCCCCGAAAACATCGAAATCAATAGGTTTCAGAAGAAAGTCCGAGACACGAAGCCTTAAAGCCTCCTGACAATAGGAAAACTCATCATATCCGGTAACCACGATCATATAAATCGGATGATCCCCCGGAGCCGTATCCTGAATAGCGCGTATTGCCTCCAGGCCATTCAGCTTGGGAAGATTGATATCCATGATCACAATATCCGGCTTCAGTTCACGCGCTTTCTCCACTGCCTCCTGACCATCCATAGCCGTCCCTGCAATCTCACACTGATATTTTTCCCAATCAAAAAGCAATTTATAGCCTTCCAGAATAGCAGCCTCATCATCCGCTAAAAGTACTCTGCAATTATTCATGTCTTTCACTCGCTGTCTTAATTTTTATTTTTACAGTAGTTCCTCCGGTTTTATTTCGCGTATAAATGACCTCTGCATTTGCCTGATAATAAAGCTCAGTCTGCTGATCACGTTGATCACGCCCAGATGTGTGCGGTCTCCCTGACTTTGGGTCTGCACCCGGTAAAGAGCTTCACTGTCTTTTGCATTATACGCATTTAATTCTTCCATTTTGTCATCCGGAATTCCAATTCCATCATCAGAAAGCCAGATATCCAATTCGCTGTTATCCTGTTCATTTACACAGATTCTCAGCGTAACCGAGCCCTGATACCGTCTGTCCTTCAAACCATGCATCAGACTGTTTTCCAGCAATGGCTGCAAATAAAATTGGGAATTTCCATATCCATTGCTTCCGGCATAATATCCGAGTGATACCTGATCTCAGGGTACCGATAACACATCAGACTCATATACGCATCCAGCATATCCACTTCTTTTCTGACCGTCACCATAGAATCATGCACCTTGGTGCTCAAGCGGTAAAAGCTGACCAGCTTCATCAGCATCTGTGATACTTCCGTATCCTTATTGATCGCCGCCTTCAACCGGATCATATCCAGCGTGTTGTAAAGAAAATGAGGATTGATCTGCTGTTTCAGATACAGCATAGCCATTTTCTGTTCGGAAATTTCAGCCCTTTTGAAGCTGGTCCTTTGCCTGATATTCCGAAATAACCAGATCATTGAGACGGCGGATCATTTTGTTAAAGGAATCCTTTAATACGCCAACCTCATCCATATACCCCACGTCATACTGCCTGGTAAGATCTCCTGGCTGGAAATTCTGGATATCAAGGGAAAAATCCGTAAGTCTTTTCAGATTTTTCCTGGTAAAACCATATACACAGAACAATACAACAAGTGCACTTATCGCAGTGATTATAATACAGGTTATCACCAGAATATTTAATTCATCATAAATGGATTCATATGTTTTCAGAGTGATCAGAAGCATGTTGCTGTAATCGGAACGCTGATACGCACAGAGATATTTTTCCTGATTTAATGTCAGACTAAAAGATCCTTTTGCGCCATTCATATGATCCAGTAGCTCTGGATAGACATCCTTCAGATTTTGGCTGATGATCCTCTCATTGGAACTGCATGCAATATTGTTATTTTCGTCAGCAACAATATAGGAAATATTATCCTCCAGATAATTGCTGCATATTTTCTGCAAAGTAAGGATAGGGGTTCGCAGTGCAATATAACCGATTACCTCAAAGGGGGAAAAACTGCGGATGGGACGGACCAGATAAATATTATTCTCCTGGAAAATGTTCTTTGTATAAGTCTGTGTGTACTTAAATCCCTCAGGCAGCGTACCCACATACATATGGCATCCCGAAATATTTGTAGAAAGGTCAGAATTTATCTTTACATCCTGAAAAAAAGATTCTACATTCCAGTCAAATCCCAAAAATGGATTCCAGGTATCACTGTAAAACACCATATCCTCATTATTAAAAATATAAATTCCCCGCACATCATCCCTGATTGAAATCATAGAAGAATAGAGTTTTGTAAGATACTCTTCGTTCTCCATTTTCTCATCAAAAGAATAATCAGTACCTTTCAGAATATCCTGCACCATCTGATCGGAAAACGCGATCAGCGAAACCCTTCCCATATCTTTCAGAGTATTATCAATCGAACTTAGGGTATTGGAAATATAGACCTTCATCATCTGTGCATCCCGGTCAATATGGTACTCCACATTCAGCTTTAAAGTTGCCACAATACTTAAGATACAGGCAATGATAAAGATTCCAATATTCGTAATGCTGATACGTTTCACAATACTAAGCGTTTTGTGCGAAGAATTTTTTTTCATAAAACAGGCCGTCCTTTAGCTTAACCCTTCACAGCTCCTGCAGTAAGTCCTGCCATCAGCTGCCGGGATGCAAAGATATAGAAAACCGCAATCGGCAAAAGACAGATAATACACGCTGCAAACAGGTTATTAATAGTAAAGCCGGAACTGGAAGTTGTCTGTGCAAACCGAAGCGGCACAACAGAAAGCGGCTGTTTCGAAGTATCATTAATGAAAATGATCGCCATCTGAAGTTCATTCCATGCAGATAAAAAGGTCTGGATCAGTACAAAAACAAGACCTGGTTTTGCAATTGGAAGCATGATCTGTATAAATGTAGTCCACTTATTTGCACCATCGATTTTCGCTGCATCGATCAGTTCATCCGGCAATGCATTGTAGTAGTTGGTCAGAACCATAAGATTAAAGCAGGCACTTGCTGTGGCATATGGAAATACCAATGACCATCCGGTATTGTTCAGATGAAGTCCCCTTACGATCTGATAAAGCGGAAAGATTAATGCAGATGTAGGGATCATCATACCTGTAAGAATCAGATAATAAACAGCCTGCTTATGTGGAAATTCCAGTTTGGAAAATGCGTATGCTGCCATGGAAACTACAATTGAGACAACAATAAGCGTTCCTCCTACCACAATGATACTGGTAATAACATTTGGAATCAAGTTGAAATATTCAAACACCTTTGCGTAGTTTCCAAAGCCACTTACAGCCAGTGATTTTTCCAGCATCAGATACAGTGGAAAGACCAGGATGACCAGCAGAACCACACAGATAACCTGAGTGATGATTTTATATGGTAATGAATTTTTCATCAGCTAGCTCATCTCCTTCTTGTCTTTTTTGTAATAAATCTTCAGCTGAATAACCGTCAGCACCATGGCGATCAGGAACATATATACAACAATGGTAGATGCCTGTCCCTGCTGAAAGGTGCTAAAGGATTTCGTGTATATATATGTGGAAAAGGTCTCAGTAGCATGAGCCGGACCGCCATCTGTCAATACATAAGAAAGATCGAAAAACTTCAGAGCACCCAGAATATCCAGAATGATCAGGGTAATATGAGTACCGCGAAGAAAGCGGAAAGGTTATGTAGATAAACTGTTTAAAGCTTCCTGCTCCGTCGATGGTTGCTGACTCATAAAGATCCTGGGGAATATTCAGCATATTTGTGTAGTACATCAGCATGCTGTAACCGGTCCACTGCCAGATATTTACAAAACAAAAGACAGGCAAGTGCAGTTTTTGGCGTTGCAAGCCACTGCTGACAAAAGGAAATCCAGATGAAGTGCCCGCAGGATCACATTCAGGTAACCACGGTTTGTTTCGAAAATTTTCGAAAAAACAGTACCAACAATTGTGGAGGTACAGATTGCAGGTAGATAAAAAAGAATCTTATATAATCCGGAAAGTTTTATTTTTCTGATAAAAAAGGATGCCAGCATAAGTCCAAGTGCTGACTGAATAACTGTAGTAGATATTGCAATAATGACAAAGTTTCGAAATGTTTTCTGCATTACGGAATCTGCCCAGAGCTTTTTTGTAGTTTGCGAAACCTACGAAAACTTTTTCCACACTGATTCCGTTCCAGTCATAAAAAACTGATCACAATATTATAAATTATGGGATAAGCGAAAAACACAAGGAACAGTGTCAAAAGGGGAAGTACGAACAGGAAGCTGGTAAAGCAATCCTTCCTTCTTCTAGCTGAAGCCATAATTTTCCTCCTTTTTATAAAAGGCTGCCCAAAGTGAGGGCAGCCTTATTATACTTAATAAAATTTATCTTTCCTGTGCCTGGGAAGCTGCTTCAATCGTGTCTGCTGCCTCTTCTGGTGTAACATCTCCCAGAGCAAGTTCTGTAAGCTCATTGCTGATTGTCTCTTTCAGCTCTGCATAAGCCATTTCTCTGTATCCGCCTACATTATTTTTACCCTGCTCTACACAGTATTCAAGATTTTCAGTACCATTCTCGTTCAGACCTTCTACATTAAGCTCCATGTCGTTACGTGCCGGCATGTACTGTAACTGTCCGTTTACAAGAGTATCTGCGCCTTCATGAATCATCCAGTCAACAAATGTCCATGCTGCATCTTTTACCTTGGACTGATTATTAATTGCAAGGGATACGTCAACAGCTTCTTCAACCGGAGCGATCTTGCCATCGTTATTCCAGTCCATCAGGAAAATTTTATGGTTCGCGCCCTCGCCATTGTAAACCTCCTGGCTCTGCTCATCACTGTCCATATAAGCACCAAGTGACCAGGAACCATTCAGGATCATTGGAACAGATCCCTCTTTCTGATACATATCTGTGGAATCTGTGTACATTCCAACTCCAAGTGCTCCATCCTGAAAAACACCGTCTGTGAAACAGTTCTGCCAGATCTGGAAAGACTGAACAAGATCTTCATCTGTAAATGGAGTCTCGCCTTCAATTGCGGAATACAGCTTCTCAGTATTAATATCGGCCGCAATATTCATCCAGGTATCAATGTTGATCCAGGAATCTTTCGCTCCGATCACCAAAGGATATTCTCCATTGTCACGGAATGTCTTGCAAACCTCTTTCAGTTCATCATAATTAGTTGGAAGCTCCAGGCCATATTTATCAAAGTATTTCATGTTTGCCCATACATATCCTGCATAGCTAAGTCCCAGAGGAACTGCATAATACTCGCCGTCATCGCCTTTAAGGAGAGACATTGCGTATTCGTTATAATTGGAAGCCCAGTCATCACCATATTCTTTTACCAGATATGGAGTGAGATCTTCTTCAAAGTCACGGAATTCTTTATACATTGCTCCGGTCTGAACTCCATAAACATCTGCTGCATCTCCTGCTGAAAGATCAACTTTCAGCTTCTCTACATGATCTGTATACGGCATAAAAGTATAATCAATCTGAATGTCCGGATGCTCCTCTTCGAATTTCTCCAGCATTGCATGTGTATATTCCTCATCTCCAGGGTTCCAGGTCTGGAATTTTACAACTGTTTTCTCTCCGCTGTCGCCCTCTGCGAAGACCATCTGTGCCGGTACAAGTGAGGCCATAACGCCTGCCATTAAGATGCATACCATTTTCTTTTTCATGTTTTAATTCTCCTTTCATTTAAGAATCACGGTTGTTTTATTTGACTATAATTTATCATTTCCACCGTTGTTTCGATAGTCATTTTTATTATGAAAATGTGTCAAAAAATT
>ENA-OQDT01001460-OQDT01001460.1-human-gut-metagenome-genome-assembly--contig:-NODE-1460-length-13715-cov-3.654622_pt1 | contig 13715 bp, 16 predicted proteins | sample MGYA00242786_ERZ504617 | MGnify/ENA primary metagenome ERZ504617 (study PRJEB26092, sample SAMD00036337) | human gut metagenome | host: Homo sapiens | study: EMG produced TPA metagenomics assembly of...
TTTTTGAAAATTCATGTATAGAATAATATTTACTCAAAGTATCACTTCCTTTCAATATTATTCTATACTAATAACCTACAAAATTCAACAGTTGTTTATATACTTTTATAAGTTTTGTTCAGCTGTTCTTTACCTTCCATTGTACGGAAGGCTGATTCTTTTACTGATTTTTCCCGTCGCAAGTGTCATAAATACCCCTTGATGTTTTATAAAATTAATCTTCTGTTTCCCGTATGATGATGCTGATCACATAACGATTGTTTGGCAGATCCATATGTGTGATGTTGTCCAGGCGGATCAGATCCACATCCACCCAGAGCTGCTCTGCTGCGATCATAATGTTCGCCAGCATGATACCGAAATCAAATTCCGTGTATTTTCCCAGGAAACGTTTCTGCCCTACCGTCTGTTTTGAAAAGACATGGATGCGGTTCTCATATACAACGAAACGCCATGGCTGTGCGTTAAATGCCGACGGTGCAAGTCTGGCCACCTCCAGAAACTCCTTCACAAAACGTCCTGGCTGTTCTTTGAATGCACAGAGTTCCTCCATACTCTGGCGTTTTGCATCTTCCTGATCACGTATCATATCTACTTTGGGATAACCAAGTGCCATCAGGATCACACAACGCATCCCTGCTTTTGGCATCGGTCCTTTCAGATGCCCCATCCCTGGAAACAGCTTCCAATGCCCTTTCCAAACAGGTACAAGGATAGCTGCTGGATGATATAGCCGGCATTCATATCAGCTTTTTCTTTATCCTCTGTATAAACTGCCAGATAATACGGTGCAGATACATTTATAATGCCGCCAAGCCTTCCTTTCGCCTTTTTACTCTGCGTATCGATCACTTCAATACTGGTCTCAATCCCAGGAAAAAGCGGTTCCATTTCGTGATAAAAGGATATCATCCCTTCTAAAATCTTATCTTCTACCTTATCTTTGCGAAAATTCCTGATAGACTTACGTGTATACACGGCTTCATATAGCGTCATTTTATATCTCCTGCACTTTCAATATCATGTTAAAAACTTGTAACATTATTGTAACATAATTATTTGAATTTTCAACTACTTTTTTTGTATTTTCCTGTATACTGAAAGTACTATAATGTCAGGAACAGAATGCGATTTTTTTACAGACAAAGGGGGTTTTTATATGAGTAAAAACGAATTATTACAATTTCAAGAAGTTTTGGCAGCGGTGGACGCATGATCGGCGAAGAACTCGCAAAAAGACTGGGTTATCATTTTTATGACCGCAATCTGCTGGATCTGCTTTCTGAAAAGACCGGCATCAGTGAACAGGGACTGGAAAGTGCAGACGAAAAGCTGCCACAGAAGATCCTGGATCACTATGTTCCGACCAGGGTGACAGACTACAATACCAGCCACTATCTGTTTCATATGGAAAGCAGACTGATCGAAGAGCTTGCCGAAAAAGAATGCTGTGTCTTTATCGGACGACTTGCAGACTGGATCTTAAAAGACCGCGATGATGTACTGAACGTCTTTATCACAGCACCGGATGCAGACCGCATTCAGCGTATTACGGAAATGGAAAATATCACAGAAGTTCAGGCTAAGAAACTGATGGTGCAAATCGATAAAATGCGAAATAATTATTACTCTTATTTTACAGACCGCAAATGGCAGCACACAAAGGACCGTGATATCATCATCAACAGTTCTCTCCTTGGCATCGACGGAACCGTCGGCATGCTGGAATATATTATAAATGCATCAAAGTGATTTCGAATAAGGAAAACCGGGTTTTGGCAAATAAAAAGAACAGCAGAGCATCCTGATAAAATGCTCTGCTGTTCTTTTCCTTACACCTGCCAGAAAACCACCGCAAATTTTTATTTTGCATCCTTCGGCACATCTTTGATACTGAAGCTGATACGTCCCATCTTATCTTTTCCAAGGCATACAACTTTTACAACATCGCCCAGTGTCAGAACATCTTCTACATGGTTGATACGCTCTTTTGCGATCTTGGAAATGTGAACCATACCTTCTTTTCCAGGAGCAAACTCAAGGAAAGCACCGAACTCTTTGATGCTGATGACTTTACCGGTATAGACCTGACCCTGCTCGTAATCCGTTACGATGATGTTGATCAGATCAACTGCTTTCTGCATCATGGCAGCGTCCGTTCCGCAGATGGAAACAGCACCCTCTTCGGAAATATCAATCTTCACACCGGTCTCTTCTATGATCGCATTGATGGTCTTTCCTCTCTGTCCTACAACATCACCAATCTTCTCCGGATCAATCTTGATCTGGATGATCTTCGGTGCATACTCGCCAACACTCTTACGCGGCTTAGCAATGGCTTTTGCCATAACTTCATCCATGATGTACAGTCTTGCTTCACGCGTTCTTGCGATGGCCTCTTCGATGATCGGTCTTGTCAGTCCGTGGATCTTGATGTCCATCTGGATCGCAGTGATACCTTTCTTCGTACCTGCTACCTTGAAGTCCATGTCTCCGAAGAAATCCTCCAGTCCCTGGATGTCTGTCAGAACGATGTAATCATCATCGGTTTCACCGGTTACCAGACCACAGGAAATACCGGCTACTGCAGATTTGATCGGTACACCGGCTGCCATCAGGGACATGCTGGATGCACAGATACTTGCCTGGGAAGTAGAGCCGTTGGATTCAAAGGTCTCTGATACGGTACGGATCGCGTATGGGAACTCCTCTTCGTCTGGCAGAACCGGAACGAGTGCTCTCTCTGCCAGTGCTCCGTGACCGATCTCACGTCTTCCCGGTCCTCTGGAGGGTTTTGTTTCACCTACGGAGTAGCTTGGGAAGTTGTAATGATGCATATAACGTTTGGAAACGATGTTTTCGTCCAGTCCGTCCAGTCTCTGAGCTTCCGAAAGCGGAGCCAGTGTGCAGACGTTGCAGATCTGTGTCTGACCTCTGGTAAACATGGCAGAACCATGTACTCTCGGAATCAGGTCTACTTCTGCTGCCAGCGGACGGATCTGTGTGATCGCACGGCCATCCGGACGTTTGTGGTCTTTTAAGATCATCTTGCGGACAGTCTTCTTCTGATACTGATAAACAGCTTCATCCAGAACAGCAAGCCATTCTTCATTCTCAGCAAAAGCCTCCTCCAGTTTATCTTTGATCTCACGGATATTTGCTTCTCTTGTCTGTTTGTCATCGGTAAAGACAGCTTCTTCCATCTGCTCCGGCGTTACGATCTCTTTGATCGCTGCAAACAGTTCTTCCGGCACAGCACAGCTTTCGTAGCTGTGTTTTTCTTTTCCACACTCTGCAACGATCTTGTCGATAAATGCGATCACCTGCTGGTTCACTTCATGTGCAGCAAAGATTGCTTCGATCATCTTATCTTCCGGTACTTCATTTGCACCGGCTTCGATCATGATGACTTTTTCCCTGGTAGATGCAACCGTCAGAGCCATATCAGAAACCTGACGCTGTGCGGAGGTCGGATTGAATACGAACTCACCGTCGATCAGACCTACCTGTGTGGTAGCAGTCGGTCCGTCAAACGGGATATCAGAAATAGCCGTTGCAATTGCAGAACCGAGCATAGCAGTCAGCTCCGGGCTGCAGTCCGGATCAACGGACATAACCATGTTATTCAGTGTGACATCGTTGCGGTAATCCTTCGGGAAAAGCGGACGCATCGGACGGTCGATGACACGGGATGTCAGGATCGCATTCTCAGATGCTTTTCCTTCACGCTTATTGAAGCCGCCCGGAATCTTTCCAACGGCATACATTTTTTCTTCGTATTCTACACTCAGAGGGAAGAAATCGATCCCCTCACGCGGCTTTTCCGATGCAGTAGCAGTTGATAATACAGTAGTATCTCCATAGTGCATAAATGCCGCACCGTTTGCCTGTGCTGCCACTCTTCCGACATCAACGGTCAGAGTTCTTCCGGCAAGTTCCATAGAAAAACTTTTGTACATAATTACTCTCCTTTTCTTTTCTCTGAATTTGTTTTGATTTTACGGCAGCCTCTCCGAAACAACTGAAAAATATTTTATCATTAAAATACTTTTCAGTGGTCTCGGAACAGAAATTAACTGCCGCTCCGGTTTCTGTCAGAAGAAACCATCCTGAAAGTTTACGTATCCCTGAAGCAACGTAAACAGGGGACGGAAATCCTTCCGTCCCCTCTGTGATTCCCAGATTATTTTCTGATACCAAGTTTTGCGATCAGCGCACGGTATCCTTCCAGATCTGTTTTCTTAAGGTAAGCAAGCAGACCACGTCTCTGTCCAACCATTTTCAGCAGTCCACGTCTGGAGTGATGATCCTTCGGATGATTTTTCAGATGCTCTGTCAGCTCCTGGATACGTGCTGTCAGGATAGCGATCTGTACTTCCGGTGAACCGGTATCTCCTTCTTTTCTTGCATATTCTGCGATAATAGCTGTTTTCTTTTCTTTTGAAATCATGATATTTCCTCCTTGTTTTCTGCACGCCGGATACTAAGAACAGGGTCGGAGTCGTCCTCAGTTCTGAATATCGGCTTAATTCATACTTATTAAGTATAGCACAGCACTATAAACTACGTCAACCATTTTCGATTGGCAAACAGAAGAAAAATAAATGCTCCGACGAGAATCATGCCAATCCCTATATAATAGAGAATCCTGGCACGTCGTTCCAGATAATTTTCTCTCTCTATAATAAAAATGGATGGATTGGAAAATTTGTATCTGATCATCACTTTCTGATTAAGAACAAATTTACAGGGATTGCTTCCATAACGATATTTCCTGCGTATCAGCCTTCCACCCGCATAATAGGCAAACACAGGATAAAAGTAGTCGTGTATGCCCCGTTCTTTTCCTCTGTCATCCGGCTGACCGGTCACGATCTCCACAACCGTTGCTTCTGCTCTTCCTTTATATTTCGCATGAATGTTGCGGTAACGTCTGCAGAGAAATCCGGCAAAAATGCAGATTACTCCAAGCAGCATCAAAACATCGCCGGAAATTCCAATACTATTGTTCACAGAAGTACTCCTTTCCAAAAGCAATATCTGCCTGCATCTGATTTTTCAGATATTCAACAGAATTAAATTTCATCTCCGGCCGCTTATATTTCCACAGTTCCACGTCAATATTTTCCCCGTAGAGATCTCCGTCAAAATCAAACAGATACGTTTCTACTCCGCGGAACGTCTCACCAATGGTTGGTTTATAACCGATGTTTGTCACACCATAACAGAACTGATCACCAATGCGTGTTCTGGAAAGATAAACACCATTTGGCGGAAGCAGTTTCTTTGTACTTGGCACAAGATTCGTGGTCGGCATACCCAGTGTCCGGCCAATCCTTCTGCCATGCAGCACCTCACCGGAAATAAAATAGCGGTATCCCAAAAGTTCGTTGACCAGTTCCATATCACCTGCTTCCAGGGCTTCTTTTACATAAGTACTGCTGATGTCCCGACCCTGAAACTTTTCTTTTTCCACTACTTCCACCTGAAATCCATACTTGTCCTGAAGCCAGAGAAGAAGATTGGCATCTCCACCGCGCCGGTAGCCAAAATGAAAATCTTTACCGACAACAATTGATTTTGCATGCAGACGGTTTACCAGAATTTCTCTTACGAAATCTTCAGCCTCCATACCTGATACAGACGGAATAAATGGACAGTCGATCAGATAAGAAAGTCCCGTCTTTTCCAGCATGGACCTTTTCTCTTCGCTTGTAAGAACAAATCCGCTTTTTCTGCCATTGATGGTAAACATCACACTCTTCAGATTCTTCTTTCCCAGAATGCGTGACAGAAGCTTCTGATGTCCTCTGTGTACACCATCAAATTTTCCAAGTGTGACGGCTGTTTCCTCTGGAATATACAGTCCGTCGATTCCTTTCATGTATTCCATAATCACATTCCTATTTATAAAAACATTTTCACCGGAAAGAACATAGCTTTTTCTTCCCGGTATTCATAGACCGCACAAAAGGATCCGTCCGCATCATATACCCGGATCCGGTTTTTTTTCAGTTCATCCATATCCTGCCCATCAGACAGAAGTTCCTTTAATTCACGCACCCGGAACGGATTTCCATTTCGCAGAACTTTATCCTGTTCTTCTGTTATATGAATCTGTGGATACTGCATAAAAACAGCGTCCACCGGCAGCAGGATCTGCCCGATCTCTCCTGCTTCCTGCCGTTTTTCGATTTCAGAGAGTCTAAGACTGTCTTTTAATGCAAAGCTGCTGACACGAGTACGAAGAAGCGATTCCATACAGCCGCCGCAGCCAAGTTTTTCCCCGATATCATGGCAGAGTGTACGAATATAGGTTCCTTTGGAACAGGTCACAGTCATCGTCACACACGGCAGTTCTATTTTGTCGATCGTAATCTCCAGAATGCGGACGTTTCTTGCCTTTCGCTCTACCATCTTTCCTTCTCTTGCAAGATCACAAAGTTTTTTGCCTTCTACCTTCAATGCAGAATACATAGGCGGAATCTGTGCATAGTCACCGACAAATCCAAGGACTGCCGCACATACCTGTTCTTCGGATACAGTTACCGCCTTCTCTTCCAGAATTTCACCGGTCATATCCTGCGTATCTGTCACAATACCGAGACGCAGGACAGCCTGATACGTTTTATCTTTATCCGTTAAAAGATCACACACTTTGGTTGCTTTTCCAAGGCATACCGGCAGTACCCCTTCTGCTGCCGGATCCAATGTCCCGGTATGACCGATTTTTTTCTGTTTTAAGATTCCGCGAAGCTTTGCAACTACATCATGCGAAGTATAACCCTGCTCTTTGTATACATTCAGAATTCCGTTAAACGTGTTCTTCTGTGGTGTCACTGTACTTCCTCCGGCATCTGTTTTGCAATTTCCTTTGTCAGATTGTTCACAACATCATGCAGGGAACCCTGCATCGTACATCCGGCTGCGCGTATATGACCGCCTCCGCCGAAAAACTGTGCAACTTTCCGTACATCAATGTAAGATTTGGAACGCATGCTGACTTTATATTCCTGTGCATTTGCCTCATACAGAAAAATTGCCACTTCCACTCCGTCGGTATTTCGCAGCAGCGCAGATATCCCATCCATATCTGTCGGTGTCACACCGTAAAACTGGATGTCTCTCTGACGCAGACCACTGATGATACATCTGCCGTCCATCACACGGATACTTTCCAGTAAAGCCCGTCCGGTGATCTGATACTGCAGATAGGTCTTTTCAAAATACGTTTTGTCCAGGATATCCGTAAATGCAATGCCTTTATCCATCAGTTTTCCTGCAATCTGCATGGTTTTGGAGGAGGTGCAGGCATACTGGAATACACCGGTATCGTGTGCGATTCCCATGTAAAGTGCTTCCGCGATATTTTTCCCTATCTTTTCGTCCTCCAAAATATCATAAACCAGTTCGGAGGCAGAACTTGCCTCTGCTTCGATAAAGTTTTGCTGTGCATAGCCTTCGTTGCTGATATGGTGATCGATGCAGACCGTACGTTTTGCCATATCAAAATATTTTGCTGATGCGCCAAGCCTCTGTTTATCTCCGGAATCCAGTGCGATAAACAGATCATATACCTTATCCTCCTCACAGGAATGCAGGATCTTATCGGTTCCCTCCAGGAATTTGAATGAATCCCGTATTTCTTCCAGATAGACTTCTGCCTGTACATCCGGAAATTCCTGCTTTATGTAAAGATAAAGTCCGATACAGGAGCCGATACAGTCGCCATCCGGCCGGATATGACCGGCAATGGCAACCGTTTTTGCATCCTTCAGAATTTCTGAAAGTTTAATCTTCATGCTCATCCTCTCTCTTTTCTGCATGACTGTTTACATTGTCGATCAGTTTTGACATGCTGACACCATATTCGATCGACTGATCCAGCACAAACCGGATCTCCGGTGTGTTGCGCAGGTTGATCGTATGTGCCAGTTTTCTGCGGATAAAACCTTCCGCACTTTTCAGACCCGCGATAGTATCCTGCTGGGCCTGTTCATCGCCCAGCACACTGATCCACGCTTTGCAGGTCTTCAGATCCGGGGCAACCTCGACTGCCACAACCGAAGTCATCGGATGGATCCTCGGATCTTTGATCTCCCCGCGGATGATATTTGCCAGCTCACGCTGCACTTCACCATTGATACGGGTATTTTTAATACTATTCTTTCTCATATTGGTAAAACCTGCTTTCCTATCTCGGTACTTCTACCATAATATATGCTTCTACCTGATCCAGCTCATGTACGTCATTGAATTTTTCAAATACCAGACCACACTCATATCCGGCTCTTACTTCTTTTACGTCGTCCTTAAATCTCTTCAGAGATGCCAGCGCGCCTTCAAAGATCTGTTCTCCTTCACGTTTGATACGCACGGAGCAGCCTCTCTGGAAGGTACCATCGAGCACATAAGAACCTGCGATCGTTCCGACACCGGAAGCCTTGAACAACTGACGTACCTCTGCGTGACCGATCACCTTCTCCTCGAAGATCGGATCCAGAAGCCCCTTCATGGCTGCTTCCACATCTGCGATCGCATCGTAAATGACGCGGTACAGTCTGACATCAACTCCTTCGCGCTCTGCGGTTGCTTTTGCGGTTGCATCCGGACGTACATTAAATCCGATGATGATCGCATTGGATGCGCTCGCCAGGCTGACATCGGATTCGTTGATCGCACCAACGCCTCCATGAATGATCTTGACAACAACTTCTTCGTTGGACAGTTTCAGAAGACTCTGTTTTACTGCTTCTACCGAACCCTGTACATCTGCCTTTACAATGATGTTCAGTTCTTTGAGATCTCCTGCCTGGATCTGTGAGAACAGATCATCCAGGGACATTCTTGCCTTCGTCTCTTCGAGCAGTCTCTCTCTTCCTTCGCTTACAAAGGTTTCTGCAAAGTTTCTTGCTTCTTTATCGCTTTCGCATGCGACAAAAATTTCTCCTGCATTTGGCACATCAGAAAGACCCAGGATCTCAACCGGAGTGGAAGGACCTGCTTCTTTTACTCTTCTTCCTTTATCATCCATCATCGCACGGACTTTACCATAGCTGGAACCGCATGCGACCGGATCACCGACATGCAGCGTACCTTTCTGCACCAGAACCGTTGCCACCGGACCTTTTCCTTTATCCAGCTCAGCCTCAATGATCAGACCTCTTGCTGCCCGGTTCGGATTTGCCTTCAGTTCGGAAACTTCCGCAGTCAGAAGGATCATTTCCAGCAGTGTATCGATACCCTCATGTGTATGTGCAGATACCGGAACAAAGATGGTGCTTCCGCCCCAGTCTTCCGGAATCAGTTCATACTCGGAAAGTTCCTGTTTTACGCGGTCAATATTTGCACTTGGCTTATCAACCTTGTTGATCGCAACAATAATCTCAGTGCCTGCTGCTTTTGCATGGTTGATCGCTTCTACTGTCTGCGGCATAACACCATCGTCCGCTGCAACAACCAGGATCGCGATATCGGTTGCATTTGCACCACGCATACGCATAGCGGTAAACGCTTCATGTCCCGGTGTATCCAGGAAAGTGATCTTCTGACCGTCAATATTTACCACATAAGCACCGATATGCTGAGTGATACCGCCTGCCTCTTTTGCGATCACATGCGTATTACGGATCGCATCCAGAAGAGAAGTTTTACCGTGGTCAACGTGTCCCATAACACAGACTACCGGCGGTCTTGGAACCATCTTGCTTTCGTCTTCTTCTTCCTCATGCAGAAGTTCTTCGATCACATCTACTTTTTCTTCTTTTTCTGCGATACAGTTAAATTCCAGTGCGATTTCCTCTGCTTTTTCAAAATCGATCTCCTGGTTTACCGTCACCATCACACCTTCCAGAAAGAGTTTTTTGATGATCGTGGATGCCTGGATCTTCATTGCATCTGCCAGTTCTTTGATCGTCATGGTTTCCGGAAGAGTGATCGTTCTGATTTCATCTTCCTTTTTCTCCTGTACCGGCGGTGTCGGCTGTTTTACCTGCTGTTTGTTATTCTTTCCGCCGCGACCGTTATTATTCCTGGTATTATTATTTTTAGAGTTGTTTTTTCCTCCCTGGCCTAAACGGTTGCTCTTACTTTCGAATTTATCTACTTTATCCTGGCGGTCATTTCTTCCGCGGTCATTACGGTTTCTGGATTCTTTTGTGATCGGTTTTTCCATCACTGCGGAGCCGCCGCCCATGCGGCTTCCCTGGCTTCTTCCGGCTGCCGGTCTCTGACCGTCATTTCTGCGTCCCTGTCCCTGATTTCTGGAATCTCCGTCGCGGAAACGTCCGCCTCCGTTCTGACCGTCCCTTCTTGCCCCGTCACGGTTCTGCACTCCACGGTTCTGGCCGTCGTTTCTGCGTCCCTGTCCCTGGTTTCTGGAATCTCCGGCTGTTCTGTTCTGGGATCTTCCGCCACGACCGATACCGGTACGGCTGTTCTGCGGATGAAATACCTGTGTGATATTTTTCTTCTTTGCAGGTGCTTTCTTTTCTTCTGCTGCCTCTGTTTTTCCTTCAGGCTTTGTTTCTTTCTTTGCGAATTTCTCTTCTACCATTGCCACCTGTTCCTCTTCCAATGAATTCATAGGGCTTTTTACATCGATGCCCTTTTCTGTCAAATAGTTTAAAATCTCTTTATTTTCCTTGCCAAGCTTCTTTGCTAATTCATGTACCCTGATTCTCGCCATCGCGTCTACCTCCGTCTTCTTCCTGAGGCAACTGTTTTCTTACGGCGCCGGCAAGTCCAGCATCTGTAATTGCCAGCGACGCACGAAATTCTTTGCCCATAGCTGCACCTAATTCAGCTTTTGTTCCATAGAAATACAACGGCACTTTGTAGTATTCACACATATTTTTAAACTTTTTCTTCGTATTATCCGAAGACTCTGCAGATACAATGACCAGAAACGCACATCCGGACTTTACGGCTTTTTCTGTGGAAAATTCTCCGCTCGCCGTCTTTCCGGCCTTCTGTGCCAGACCGATCATAGAGAAAACTCTATTCTGACTCAATCTTTTCAATCTCCTTTTTCAGGCTGTCATATATCTCCGGGGAGATCCCCGTCTTTAAGGAACGCTCGATCCCACGGTTTTTTACCGCTTTTTCCAGACATTCTTTCGATTTACAAATATATGCCCCTCTGCCGTTTTTCTTTCCTGTCGCATCCAGAAGAATCTCATCGTTTTCCGTTTTCAGTACACGGATCATCTCCCGTTTGCTTTTCATTTCCTGACATCCTACACATTTACGCATAGGAATTTTCTTTCCCTGACCCATGTTCTACTCCTGAATATCATCCTCAGTCAAAATTGCTTCGTCTTCTTTTTCAGAAGTCTCCTCGTATGCCTCTTCATAATCAAAATCATCTGCATCTGCGGCTTCTTCATTCTGTGCTTCGTAATCTTCCTGCATCAGGTATTCATCCAGTTCCCCGGACTCCCTTACCTGTGTCTCGCTCTTGATATCGATCTTGAATCCGGTCAGTTTCGCTGCCAGTCTTGCATTCTGTCCTTCTTTGCCGATCGCCAGAGATAACTGGTAATCCGGAACGATCACTTTTGCAGTCTTTTCGTCATCGTCTGCAATAACAGAGATTACTTTTGCAGGGCTTAATGCATTCTCGATCAGGATTGCTGCATTTTCGTCCCAGTTGATGATATCGATCTTCTCTCCGCGCAGTTCTTCCACGATCGTATTGACACGCACACCATTCATGCCGACGCATGCTCCTACCGGATCTACATCAGGATTATTGGAGCATACCGCCATCTTGGTTCTGCTTCCGGCTTCTCTTGCGATACTTTTGATCTCTACCGTTCCGTCTTTTACCTCGGTCACTTCAGACTCGAACAGACGTTTTACCAGCTCCGGATGTGTGCGGGATACCATGATCTTCGGTCCTTTTGGTGTATCTTTGACTTCCAGGACATATACTTTGATACGCTCGGTCGGGTGGAAGACTTCTCCTTTTACCATTTCATTTTCACTGAGGATCGCATCTGCTTTTCCGAGGTTCACACTGACGTTTCTTCCGATGTAACGCTGTACAATACCGGTTACCACGTCTTTTTCTTTCTGATAGTATTCATCAAACAGTACTTTCTTTCTTCTTCACGGATTTTCTGAAGAATGACGTTTTGGCATTCATCGTAGCAATACGTCCAAATTCTTTGGATTTGATCTCTACGTTTGCCACATCCCCCAAGTTCATCATTTGGAGTTTAACTGTTTTGCATTTTCCAGGCTGATCTCCATGACCGGATCTTCTACTTTTTCTACTACTGTTTTTTCTGCATGTACGTTAAATTCACAGGTCACCGGATCAATAAATACTTTTACATTGTCCGCTTTTCCAAAATGATTTTTACAAGCCTGGAGCAGAGACTGCTCGATTGCTTCCAGAAGGGTATCCTTGCTGATATTTTTCTCTTTTTCCAGTACATTTAATGCTTCCAACAACTCGCTGTTCATTTTCTTTTATCCTCCTACACTTTAAAAATCGAACGCCAGCCTTACAAGAGCGGTCTCGGAACGCTGAAACGTCATTTCGTTGTCTTCCATCACAATCGTGAAACTGTCTTTATCAAATTCTTTTAAAATACCTGTAAATTCTTTCTGTTTATCAATGGCGCGGAATGTACGGACCTCGATCTCTCTGCCGATGCTTCTTTTGAAATCCTTTTCCTTTTTCAGCGGACGGCCAAGTCCAGGGGAGCTTACCTCCAGAATATAGGAATCTTCTATATAATCCTCTTCGTCCAGTTTGTCGCTTAAAGCCCTGCTGATCACCTCGCAGTCATCTACAGCGATCCCGCCAGGTTTGTCAATATATGCACGCAGATACCAGTTTCCCGCCTCTTTTACGTACTCTACATCGACCAGCTCAAACCCATGTGCATCCACCAGCGGCTGCAGGAGTTCTTCTGTCTTTGCTTCATAAGTCTCTCTTCTCGTCATTCGCGTCACCCTTTCCTCTTGTACAACAAGAATGAGTGGACGAAACGTCCACTCATACTCTAGTAATTTCCTATCATCACCCCGATTATAGCACCCTCTATGTAAAAAAGCAAGGCTTTGATGAAAATTTTTGATTATTTAGCAAAAGAGTCTCAGCAAAACGCTAAGACTCTCATAAAAATCTTGTGTTGATGGGTTCGACAGGCTGCTTAATTACCATACATCTTCCAAAGAATCTGCTTCGTAAACGGTTACTAAAGTTCATTAGCACCTCGCAACCACAATCCCATTGATTTATATTATACCCACTTTACTCTAAAAGTCAATCATTTTTACAAAATACTTGTCTCCGGCACTATTAAAAGTTTCGCTTTCATCCATATATAATGTATACTCGGTCACTTCTTCACCTTCTTTCTTATGTATATACAAGTGCTTTTTATTTTACTTCATAAACCAACATCCTTCAACAGGAAAAAAGCACGAAACCATAGACTTTCGTCTATGGTTTCGTGCTTTTAATAAAAATGACTTATTTTTTAACCTTAACTCTCTTCGCTTTGCTCATTGCGCTGACTGTCTTACCTTTTACGGCTGCAATCTTGTAGTAGTAAGTCTTTCCAGCTTTCAGTTTCTTGTTTACAAGAGATGCTGCACCCTTTCTGGAGGTTGCTGCTTTCTTATAACCGCTGTTCTTCTTAGTGGAACGGTAAACCACTACTTTTGTGCCTTTTGCTTTCTTCCAGGTCAGTTTTACA
>ENA-OQDT01001461-OQDT01001461.1-human-gut-metagenome-genome-assembly--contig:-NODE-1461-length-13696-cov-1.947896_pt1 | contig 13696 bp, 20 predicted proteins | sample MGYA00242786_ERZ504617 | MGnify/ENA primary metagenome ERZ504617 (study PRJEB26092, sample SAMD00036337) | human gut metagenome | host: Homo sapiens | study: EMG produced TPA metagenomics assembly of...
CTATGCCATGCAGGTTGTTATGGGATTCATGATGATGATGGTTGTCTTCTTCCTTCTTCCACGAGCAGTTGTAGCAGCTGGACGTATCAATGAAGTTTTAGATACTCAATCTTCAGTTTCTTACCCTGAATATAGTTCTGAAAAGCCTAAAGAAGTCGGAACTGTTGAATTTGAAGACGTTTCCTTCCGTTATTCTGAAACTTCAGAGCCTGTTTTGGAGCATGTTAGCTTCAAAGCTAAAAAAGGAGATACGGTTGCTCTTATTGGTTCGACTGGATCTGGTAAATCAACTCTTGTCAACCTTATCCCACGTTTTACGATGCAACGCAAGGAACTATAAAGGTCGATGGTGTAGATGTGAGATATTACGATCACGAAACCTTGCACAATATTGTTGGTTATATCCCACAAAAGGCAGTACTTTTCTCAGGGGACATCACGTCAAATATGACGATGGGAACCAGCAATAACAGCCCTCTTGATGACGCTAAAATTTGGGAAGCTCTCGAATTGGCTCAAGGAAAAGACTTTGTTGAAAATAAAGAAGGTCAACTTAAGGCAGAAGTGGCTCAAGCTGGGTCTAACTTCTCAGGTGGTCAGAAACAACGTCTGGCTATTGCGCGTGCACTTGCCCGTAAGCCTGAAATCTTGATCTTTGACGATTCCTTCTCAGCTTTGGACTATAAGACCGATCGCAAGTTGCGTCAAGAATTGGCTGAAAAAACACAGATATGACCAAGTTGATTGTTGCGCAACGCATCTCTACTATTATGGATGCTGACCAAATCTTAGTTCTTGATAAAGGTAAGGTCGTTGGTCAAGGAACCCACGAGGAACTCTTGGCTAATAATGAGGTTTACCAAGAAATTGCCTATTCACAATTGTCTAAGGAGGAGTTAGAAGATGGAAAATAAGCCAAAAACATCATCCTATAAACGCTTAAAACCCTATATTAAAGGTTTCCAAATTCCGTTTGTCCTTGCGATTTTTGGAGCAATTATTTCAGCGGTCATTACAGTTATTGGACCAGATAAGCTTAAAGAAATTACCAATACTATTACTGAAGGTATCACACCTACCAAAATGGGGCGATTCCAGGTATTGATTTGGACAAGGTAGCAAGTATTGCTATGACCTTGGCTGTTCTCTATGCCATTTCAGCGATTGTGGGTTACTTACAAAGCTTTACCGTTGCGACAGTTACACAACGCTTTTCACAACGTTTCCGTACAGCTATCCAAAAGAAAATCAACAGTGTCCCTCTTAATTATTTCGACAGTCACTCTCAAGGGGATACCCTCTCTCGTGTGACCAATGACGTTGACCTTTTGGGACAATCGCTTAGTCAAGGTTTAGGTACCTTGATTACTTCAAGTGTTCTCTTGGTAGCAGCCATTATTATGATGTTCTACTCAAATGTCACTATGGCTTTCACTGCGATTGGTTCTGTCTTGATAGGTTTTGTTCTGGTAGCCTTCATCATGGGCTTCTCGCAACCCCTTTTCAAACGCCAACAAGAAAATTTGGCTAATATTAATGGTTATATTGAAGAAATCTACACAGGTCAAGCAGTCGTAACGAGTTACAATGCTGCTCAAGAAAGTAGTCAAGCTTTCAAGGGACTTAATGATAAACTCTATAAATCGATGTGGCAATCACAGTTTATCTCAGGTATTATGATGCCACTTATGATTTTCATTGGGAACTTTGGTTATGTTATGGTCTGTCTTGTGGGTGCCATCAAAGTTATTGATGGTAGCTTGACGATTGGTGATGTGGTAGCCTTCATGACCTATGTTCGTATCTTCTCCCAACCTCTTTCTCAAATTGCACAAGGGATTACACAACTCCAATCAGCTACTGCAGCCATTGGTCGTATCTTTGAATTTTTGGAAGAAAAAGATATGGACGACGAGTCAGCTAAGACAGCTGAGTTGACAGATACTAAAGGTCAAGTAGTCTTTGATCATGTTTCCTTTGGTTATACTCCTGAAAAGACTATTATTCATGACTTTTCAGCCCTTGCTAAGCCAGGTCAAAAGATTGCGATCGTTGGTCCAACAGGTGCTGGTAAGACGACTATTGTTAACCTGCTTATGAAGTTCTATAACATCGACCAAGGTCGTATTACCATTGACGGTGTGGATACTAATGACATGAAACGTGAAACCGTTCATGATCAATTCTCTATGGTGCTTCAAGACACTTGGCTCTTTGAAGGTACTATTCGTGATAATTTGATTTACAACCAAGAGAATATTTCTGATGAGCAAGTTATTGCTGCAGCCAAGGCTGTCGGTGTTCACCACTTCATCACCACACTTCCAAAGGGTTATGATACTTATTTGGATGATTCTGTGACCTTATCAGTTGGTCAGAAACAGCTCTTGACCATTGCGCGTGCGCTTCTTAAGGACGCCCCTCTTCTTATCTTGGATGAAGCGACATCATCAGTTGACACCCGAACAGAAGAATTGATTCAAAAAGCCATGGACAAGCTTATGGAAGGTCGGACTTCCTTTGTCATTGCCCACCGCTTATCAACCATTCGAAATGCTGACCTTATCCTTGTGATGAAAGATGGTAACATTATTGAACAGGGCAATCATGATGAGCTCATGGCAGCAGATGGTTTCTATGCTGATCTTTATAATAGTCAATTTACAGAAGAAGTTGCCTAAACTTTTCTTATAAAATTATAAGATTTTACAAAAATCTATAGCACGTATGACTGTCAGTCATGCGTTTTGTGTTATACTGAAAAAAACAGACAGATTAGGAGATTATGATGCAATATCGCAAAGCAAGACTAGACGAAGTTCAGGAAGTTGCACAAGTATGTGCAGATGCCTTTGAAGATTACCCCTATCTTTCAATGATTGCCAGTAATTTAAAGAATCCTGAACAGTATAAGGAATTTGTCTTAGCCTTGCAGGAAGTGTTGGTGCGTTTGGCGATTAAACAGGACTCATGTTTGGTGGCTGAAAAGGACGGTCGCATTGTTGCGGCAGCTATTTTACAGCATCAGACGATTTCTATGCTTAATTATCTTCAAAATGGGGCGACCAAGCTTTTCAGTTTTATAAGCATCACTAAGTTGTTCAAGTATTTTAACTTTGTTGAAGAGTCCGAAAGACATCTGGAAGATTCTGCAGAATACGACTGGTACTTGATGATGTTGGCGGTGACTCCAGATTATCAAAGAAAAGGGATAGGGAGTCGTTTCTTGCTTGAGGGGGTTGAACCTTTTGTAGGTAGTACAGGCGGTCACAGTCTTGGTTTGATTACCAATCGTGATTACAATGTACCTTTCTACGAGAAAAATGGCTACAAGCAATGTGGTTATAAGGTTTTGACCTATGAAACACACAAACTAGGTAACTGGCCTTTTGTCAAATCACTTGATGCATAGCCTTGTGCTATTTAACTTAGATAAGCAAAATGAATCTGGCTTCGGCTGGATTTTTTTCTTAGCTTTAGAGTCCTTCTTGTCTGGCTCAGTCCTTATTTTTAAGCCTAACTATGCTATAATTAGGAGACGCTATTAGAGGAGGTTTATATGTCAACTCCAAGTATTTATGGGGAATATGCTCGGTATCTCCCCAAGATTTTACAAGAAATAACAGACCCGATTATTGCGGCTAATATTACTAGCAAAAAAGAAACAGGCTTTAAACTCTAATAGAACAATTTTATTTCACGAATCAAAGAAAGCGATTCTATGCGTGAAAAGTGTCGTAGGAAGAATTTGCCTGAAACCAGCCAATACTGCTCTCAAGGAAATCCGTGACAGTATTGGAATTCGAATCGTTTGTGGCTTTGTCGATGATATTTACAAGACTATCGATGTCATCAAGGCTATCCCTAGCGTTTCTATCTATAACGAGAAGATTACAGTTTAAATGCTAAGTCCCAATGGCTATCGTTCTTACCATCTCATTTTGGAAGTAGAAACCGAGTTTCCAGATGTCTTAGGAAATGAGAAAGGAACATACTTTTGTTGAGGTTCAGCTTCGAACCATCGCTCAGGATTCCTGGGCCAGTTTGGAGCATCAGACTGAAGTACAAGCACGACATCAAGAATCCAGAAATGATTACCCGTGAGCTTAAGCGCTGTGCGGATGAATTAGCTTCATGCGATTTGACCATGCAGACCATCCGTAACTTAATTCAAGAAGGAGGGGACTAGAATGGCTTTGAAAATTCTACTAGCTGAGGATGAGGAGGCTCTTTCTCGAGTTTACAAGGCAGCCCTAGAGCATCAAGGTTATGAGGTAGATCAAGCCTTTAATGGGCAAGAGGCTGTTGATTTAGCTGCACAAAATGCCTATCAAGTGATGATCATGGATATTATGATGCCCATTAAAACAGGTATCGAGGCCCTGAAAGAGATTCGCTCCTCTGGGGATAGGACGCATGTCATTATGTTGACAGCTATGGCTGAAATTGATGATCGTGTGACCGGGCTTGATGCTGGGGCAGACGATTACTTGACCAAGCCAATCTCCCTTAAGGAACTTTTGGCGCGTCTGCGCTCATTAGAGCGTCGTGTGAGTGAGAGCTTCACTGCCAAAATTTTGACTCTTGGTTCTGTTCGTTTGGACCAAGAAGAGCAGGAGTTGGTAGCTGGGAACGCCATTCGACTTTCAAGCAGAGAGACCAAGTTAATGGCCCACTTCATGCTCAATCCTGCCAAGAAATTAACGACTGAGCACCTTTTTAAGACTATCTGGGAGGATGAGGAAGATGTGGACGAGTCGATTGTCTGGGTCTATATTTCCTATCTGCGTCAGAAATTGCAAGCCATCCAGGCTGACATCAGCATTCTTGGTGAAAAAGGTGGCGACTTTTGCCTTCTCGCCAATTAGAGAGGAGTAGCTCATGTTTAGACGTTTACGACTTCAATTTATTACGATTGCTTCCCTGGCTATCCTCTTTATCTTGGTCTTTACGGTGGGAATCATCAATACTGTGAGGTCCTTTCAGACGGAGCAGGAAATTAGTAAGGTTCTCAATACACTCACAGAAAATAATGGTAGTTTTGGAAAAACGAAAAAATTTGAGATCAATCAAGGGCGTGAAATTCCATCAGATAGTTTTCGTTTTTTGCAGCGTGAGCTTGTCTGGTGATGAAGTGGTCAGTCAGGACACCAGTCATACTTCCTTGATAAATGATGAAGAGGCCGCTACTTATGCCCGTGCAGCTAGTCGTATGACGAGCGCTCTTGGAACCATTAGAGAAAAAAATATTAATCTCAGTTATCAGGTTAGTAAAGTTAGCAAAAATAAGATCCTTGTGGTCTTTCTGGACACGACCTCTTATTATAATTCTTCCCAAGCCTTGTTAAATCTTTCTATCCTTTTATCAATGTTTGGCTTTATCTTTTTTGTCATCATTGTTAGTGCCTTATCAGGAATTGTCATTCGTCCCTTCATTCGAAACTACGAAAAGCAGCGACGTTTTTATTACCAATGCAGGTCATGAATTAAAGACACCATTGGCTATTATTTCTGCCAATACGGAGCTACAAGAACTCATGACTGGAGAGAACGAATGGACCAAGTCGACGAACGACCAGGTGGCACGTTTGACTACTCTAATCAATTCTCTGGTAGCCCTATCCCGTCTGGAGGAGCAGCCGGACATTGTTCTTCAAGATGTGGATTTTTCCTATATTACTGAGGATGCTGCAGAGGACTTTAAAGGTCCCGTTATCCGAGACGGTAAATCGTTTGTCATGGATATTACTCCAGGGATTCATGTTAAGGCAGAGGAGAAGTCTCTCTTTGAACTCGTGACCCTGCTTGTGGATAATGCTAACAAGTATTGTGATCCAGAAGGAACGGTTACGGTAAGACTTCGTCAGATTGGAAGAACGTGTAAAAGGGCTCATTTAGAAGTGTTAAATACCTATAAAGAAGGCAAGGAAGTTGATTATGGTAAGTTTTTGAGCGCTTTTATCGTATTGATGAGTCTCATAATAACAAAGAGCACAGTGGTTTCGGCATAGGTCTATCCATGGCGCAAAGCATGGTCAAATTATTTAAGGGGGTGAATCCTTGCCTCCTATAAAAATGACCCCATCACCTTTACGGTCATCTTGTAAACATATTTTTTTAATATTTGACTAGGTGAAAATCCTAATTTATGATAAAATAGCAAGGATGAAGATTTAGTGTTTGCTTTGCAAAAAAGAAACCATTTTCTTATCCAAATCGTCAAAAGGAGAAGGTCAAATGAGTTCCTTTGCAACCTTTAAAATGATGGCGAATGATGGATTAGAAATGATAAATCTCAGCTAAGAATCAAATCAGAAATATAATAGTTAATAGGGAGAAATCATGGCAGAACCAAAATACAAACGTGTCCTCATTAAACTTTCAGGTGAAGCTCTAGCTGGTGAAAAAGGTGTTGGGATCGATCTTCCAACCGTCCAAGCTATAGCTAAAGAAATTGCTGAGGTAGCGGATTCAGGTATTCAAATTGCTCTAGTTATCGGTGGTGGTAACCTCTGGCGTGGAGAACCCGCAGCTGAAGCAGGAATGGATCGTGTTCAAGCTGACTATACTGGAATGCTTGGGACAACTATGAATGCTCTTGTTATGGCTGACAGTTTGAAACAATTGGGTGTCGATACACGTGTTCAAACAGCGATTGATATGAAATCTGTGGCTGAGCCTTATATTCGTGGCCGTGCCCTTCGTCACTTTGAAAAATGGGCGTATCGTTATTTTTGCAGCAGGGATTGGTTCACCATACTTTTCAACAGATACAACGGCAGCACTTCGTGCCGCTGAAATCGAATCCGATGCCATCCTTATGGCTAAAAATGGTGTCGATGGTGTCTACAATGATGACCCCCGTAAAAACGCTGATGCTGTCAAATTTGACAAATTGACACATGTAGAAGTTATCAAGCGTGGTTTGAAAATTATGGATGCCACAGCTTCTACCCTTTCAATGGATAATGACATTGACCTTGTTGTCTTCAATATGAACGAACCAGGAAACATCAAACGTGTTATCTTTGGTGAACAAAATTGGAACAACTGTATCTAACAAAGCAGAATCACACAAATAAGAAAGAGAGAATTTATGACAAACGCAATTATTGAAAAAGCAAAAGAACGTTTCGCCCACTCACATGAGTCATTGGCCCGTGAATTTGGATCTATCCGTGCAGGTCGTGCCAATGCATCACTTCTTGACCGCATCACTGTAGAATACTATGGTGCTCCAACACCACTTAACCAATTGGCTTCAATCACCGTTCCTGAAGCACGTGTCCTTTTGATTTCACCATTTGATAAAGGCTCAATTGCTGATATCGAACGTGCTATCAACGAATCTGACCTTGGTATTAACCCAGCTAACGACGGTTCTGTTGTACGCTTGGTTATCCCAGCACTTACAGAAGAAACACGTAAAGAGTTGGCTAAAGAAGTGAAAAAAGTCGGCGAAAATGCTAAAATTGCTATCCGTAACATCCGCCGTGATGCTATGGATGAAGCTAAGAAGCAAGAAAAAGACAAAGAAATCACAGAAGATCAATTGAAAGCTTTGGAAAAGGATATCCAAAAAGCAACTGATGATGCTGTTAAGAAGATTGACAGCATGACAGCAGAAAAGGAAAAAGAACTCCTTACTGTTTAATCAATAGAAAAATAAGGAGAGTGGGACAGAAGCAAAAGAGCATGGACTATGTTAGCTTCCTTGTCCGACTCTCTTTTTTAGAGGAAAAAAGATGAATACATTACTTGGAACAATTATTACTGCCCTAGTAACAGATGAAAATGACAAATTTTATTTTGTTCAAAAGGACGGTGTGACCTTTGCCTTGTCTAAAGAAGAAGGGGAACACGCCATTGGTGACATGGTGACAGGTTTCGCCTATACAGATAGCAAGCAAAAATCACGTCTGACTCAAAAAGAAATCAAAGCCACTCATGATTCTTACGATTGGGGAGAGGTCACTGAAGTTCGTAAGGATTTGGGTGTCTTTGTAGATGTGGGAATTCCAGATAAGGAGATTGTTGTCTCTCTTGATGTTTTGCCCGAACTCAAAGAGCTTTGGCCTAAGAAAGGCGACAAGCTTTATATCAAACTCGATGTTGATAAAAAAGACCGTATTTGGGGGCTTCCTGCTGAACCTGAGGTCTTTCAACGTATGGCTGGTCCTGCTTGACGATAATATGCAAAAGCCAAAAATGGCCAGCCATTGCCTACCGTCTCAAACTCTCAGGAACCTTTGTTTATCTACCAGAGAATAACATGCTTGGTTTCATCCATCCCTCAGAACGTTATGCTGAGCCACGCTTAGGTCAGGTCCTTGAAGCGCGTGTGATTGGGTTCAGAGAAGTTGACCGTACCCTCAATCTTTCTCTTAAACCACGTTCTTTTGAAATGCTTGAAAATGATGCTCAGATGATTTTGACTTATTTAGAGAGCAATGGTGGCTTTATGACGCTTAATGACAAGTCATCACCAGCAGATATCAAGGCAACCTTCGGTATTTCTAAGGGACAATTTAAGAAAGCCCTAGGTGGTCTGATGAAGGCTAAAAAAATCAAACAAGACCAGTTTGGAACAGAATTAATCGGTTAGGAGAAGGCATGAGAAAATCCTTTTATACTTGGCTGATGGCCCAGCGTAATCCAAAGTCCAATGAACCAGTAGCAATCTTGGCTGACTTGGCTTTTGAAGATTCAACCTTCCCGAAGCATACTGATAACTTCGAAGAAGTTAGTCGTTACTTGGAAGATCAAGCTAGCTTTTCCTTTAATCTGGGGCAGTTTGACCAGATTTGGGAAGATTATCTGGCTCATTAATAGCGACTAAGTCTACGATAAGCATAATGACTTTTAGCATTTTCTTTAAAATGTAATTACCATTTGAATTGGTATGAATTGTTACAATTTTTTACAAATATCTCAGCTTTTTTTCAATAAATTAGGCTTGTTACAACTAGTTAGTAATTGCTTTAAAGTGCAGTAAATCACCCCTCTTTTGACAAAAAGTGTGGTATTATTGTATATGTTAAAATTGTTAAAAAAGGAATGAATTATACATGTTATCAAAATCTAAAACAACAAAGGCACTTCTTTACTCGACCGCAGCACTTTCACTTTTTGCTGCAAGTCACGTACATGCCGATGAAACTTCAAACTGGGCAGCTCGTTCAGTAGATCAAATCAAAGCAGACATCGCTGTAAGTGACAACCAACAAACTTATACAGTTCAATACGGTGATACTTTGGGAAGTATCGCTGAAGCAATGGGTATCGATGTGAATGTTTTGGCTAACATCAATCAAATCACAAACATTGATTTGATTTACCCTGGGACAGTCTTGACAACAACATACAATGCTGATAATCAAGCTGTCTCTGTTAAAGTTGAAACTCCAGCTTCAGAAACATCAACTACACATGTAGTTGCAGAAGCTAATTTAACAACTAACGAAGTGACTGTAAATGGTCAATCTGTAGTTGCAGCGGACTTGACAGCTCCAGTTGAAACAGTAAGCACAACAGCTACTCAAGCACCTGCTACAGAAGAGTCAACTCAAGCTGTTTCAGAAGTAACAGAAGCTATCGCATCAGCATCAGAAGCACCAGCATACGCAGAAACTGAACAACCAGTTGCTGATGCTATTGATCATGTCACTGCGTCAGCAGAAGGCTACACCTGAAGCAGAAACTACTCCAGCTGCTGAAACACCAGCACAACCTGAAGTAAAAGAAGAAGCTCCAGCGGTAGAACCAGCAGCAACATCAGAAGCGTCTTCAGAAGCACCAGCGACTTCAGAAGCACCAGCAGAACAGCCAGCGGCAGAACCAGCAGCAACATCAGAAGCTGCTTCAGAAGCACCAGCAGAACAGCCAGCGGTAGAACCAGCAGCAACATCAGAAGTAGCATCAGAAGCACCAGTAGCTTCAGAGGCACCAGCAGTACAACCTACATCAACGAATACACTTCCAACGGATCCACACCTTCAACCACAAGCTGAAGCTTTCCGTCAAGATGTAGCAGCACAATTCGGTCTTACTGATATCGGTGGTTACCGTGAAGGTGATCCACAAGACCATGGTCAAGGACTTGCCGTTGACGTTATGGTTCCAGTTGGTTCAGAAGTTGGTAATCAAGTCGCTCAATATGCAGTAGACAATATCTCAAATGCAGGTATCTCATATATCATCTACAGACAACAATTCTACGCACCAGTAGATAATATCTACGGACCAGCAAACACTTGGAACCAAATGCCTGACCGTGGTAGCATTACTGAAAACCACTATGACCACGTTCACGTGTCATTTAACGCATAATTAAGAATTACAAAAAGTCACGCTTGGCGTGATTTTTTTTGATATAATGGAGAAAAATACGAAAGAAAGAGGAACTCTATTTGCAAGAGTATTCTGTTGAAATTACCCTAAATCACCCAGATGATGTCTTGTCACTTTTTGGGACCAATGAGCGCCATCTAAAACTTATTGAAGAAAACCTAAATGTTATCATTCATGCTCGAACAGAGCGTGTGCAGATCCTTGGAGATGACGAGGAAAGTGTTGAATTGGCCCGTTTGACCATTCAAGCTCTCCTTGTTTTAGTGGAGCGCGGAATGTTAGTCAACACTTCAGATGTTGTCGCAGCCTTAACCATGGCTCAAGATGGTTCGATTGACAAGTTTGTTGCTTTATATGAAGAAGAGATTATCAAGGACAACAGTGGTAAGCCTATCCGAGTGAAGACTTTAGGACAAAAGGTTTATGTTGATAGCATTAAAAACCATGATGTGGTCTTTGGGATTGGTCCAGCTGGTACAGGGAAGACCTTTTTGGCGGTTACCCTTGCGGTTACAGCTCTTAAACGTGGTCAAGTTAAACGTATAGTTTTGACACGTCCAGCAGTTGAGGCGGGTGAAAGCCTTGGTTTCTTGCCTGGTGATCTCAAGGAAAAGGTGGATCCTTACCTTCGCCCTGTTTATGATGCCTTATATCAAATTCTTGGTAAGGAGCAAACGACCCGCCTCATGGAACGTGAAATTATTGAGATTGCCCCCCTCGCTTATATGCGTGGTCGTACCCTCGAGGATGCCTTTGTTATTCTTGATGAGGCACAAAATACAACCATCATGCAAATGAAGATGTTCTTGACTCGTCTTGGTTTTAATTCTAAGATGATTGTCAATGGGGACATGAGTCAGATTGACTTGCCACGTCGTGTTAAATCAGGCCTTGTCGATGCTATGGAGAAATTGAAGGGAATTAAGGCTATTGATTTTGTTCACTTCTCTGCTAGCGATGTCGTACGTCACCCAGTTGTAGCTGATATCATTAATGCTTATGAAAAAGATGCACCTAAGGTTGACTTTGAGGAAAAAATCAGAGGAAACAAACAAGCTTGAAGAAGAAACAGCGTCAGGATTGACTGAATACCCAGTTATCGGTGAAGAGGATCTTAAAAAGTAAATAGGAAGAAAGAGGTTTGAGAGTAGTATTCTCAACCTCTTTTCCTTTGTAGTCGTGTCATTAGCTTTTCCCCTATTTCTGGTAAAATAGTATTGAATAATAGGCTGATAAGGAGGGGAGAGCCATGACTAAAGCAAAAAAATGGAAGATTGCTATCATTTTATTGCTTGGACTTGTTGCGACAGTTTTGATAGCCATAGGAGAGGGAAGATTTTGGAAGTATCAAGAGAACTATATTCCAGACGGTACTTATCAGATGATAAAATACGAGGATAAATCGGCATATTCCAATGAATTGATAAATAGGACTGAGCGGGGAGAGAATAATGATAGCTTATATGAGGATTTTATAGTTGTTGAGAATATGAAATCTCAATTTTATTATGTTTTTGTGGGGGATGGGGAACCTTTTGTCTCACCATTTGAGCATGATGAAAATGCTCCCACAGACTTTTCGACCCACGTACAGGGACTTTGAAACAGGATCTAACAGTCTCTGAATATGAAGCTCTCAGTGATTTCTCATATAGATAAGATTTCTAAAAAGGGAGAGGAGTATTCAAGAGTAAAAGAAGTATCCGTCCAAAGGTGTGTAGACGATTATAAAAAAATGTTGAAGCAAAAAAGAACTTATGAAAAGCGCCCTAATGGTCTCGTTCTGACTGTTTATGCTGATGATGGACATATTGAGTCGCGTAGAACTTTTAAACGATTGAGCTCAGAGGAAGCCAAAGGGGTCAAAAGTGGTTATGATAGGGATTATGAGTATGCCTTGAAGTATTATAATTATTCAAGGCATGATGGGGGATTATCTCATCTGGCGCTGATTCACTTACCTAGCAAGCAGCTCTTTTCTATCGAGAATCATAGCCTAACGTTTTATTAAAGAACCTTACAGTCTTTATGATAATTGTCAAATACTATTTCACCATTTATTTTGGTACAATAGAACGGTAGACCAATCAAAAAAGGAGATTATTATGAAAAAAATGGTGAAAGTTGTAAGTCTTGCCTGCGCATCAGCGATGCTGGTTTCCACAACTGCATTTGCAGATGGCGATGCATTTAAAGTAGGCGGTATCGGACCGATGACTGGCGGAGCTGCTGTTTACGGACAGGCAGTAAAGAATGCGACAGAGCTGGCAGTCAATGAGATCAATGCACTTGGCGGCGTTCAGTTCGAGTTCCAGTTTGAGGATGACGAGCATGATGCAGAGAAGTCTGTAAATGCATACAATACCCTTAAAGACTGGGGTATGCAGATGCTGCTCGGAACAGTTACCTCTGCCCCGTGTATCGCAGTTGCAGCTGAGACGGCAAATGACAATATGTTCCAGCTGACTCCGTCCGGATCTGCAGTGGAGTGTGTGGCAAATCCGAATGCATTCCGTGTATGCTTCTCAGACCCGAACCAGGGTGCTGCATCTGCACAGTACATAGGTGAGAACAAGCTGGCTACCAAGATCGGAGTTATCTATGACAGCTCTGATGTATATTCCAGTGGTATCTATGAGAAATTCGCAGCGGAAGCTGCAAACCAGGGCCTGGAGATCGTATCAGCAGAGGCATTTACTGCTGACAACAAGACAGACTTCAGCGTACAGCTGCAGAAGGCGAAGGATGCAGGCGCGGAGCTCGTATTCCTTCCGATCTACTATACAGAGGCTTCTCTGATCCTGACTCAGGCAAACAGCATGGGCTTTGCACCGATGTTCTTCGGATGCGATGGTCTGGACGGACTGCTTACGGTAGACGGATTTGATACCTCACTGGCAGAGGGTGTTATGCTTCTGACACCGTTTGCAGCAGATGCAGACGATGAGCTGACGAAGAATTTCGTAGCTGCTTACAAGGAAGCTTACGGCGAGACCCCGATTCAGTTCGCAGCAGATGCTTATGATGGCATGTATGCGATCAAGGCAGCAATCGAGAAGTCCGGCGTGACTCCGGATATGAGCGTTTCTGATATCTGCGACGCTATGGAGACTGCAATGACTGAGATCACAGTTGATGGACTGACCAGTAAGGGAATGACCTGGAATGCAGACGGCGAGCCGAACAAGGAGCCGAAGGCAGTCAAGATCGAGAATGGCAGTTACGTATCCATGGATAAATAAGTATCACGAATTAGAGATTGCAATGGTGCAGCCGCATGCAGAATATTCTGCAGCGGCTTTTTACCAATGAGACACTATTCCGGCGTTCGGTCAGAGCGTGTTTG
>ENA-OQDT01001462-OQDT01001462.1-human-gut-metagenome-genome-assembly--contig:-NODE-1462-length-13684-cov-3.410046_pt1 | contig 13684 bp, 15 predicted proteins | sample MGYA00242786_ERZ504617 | MGnify/ENA primary metagenome ERZ504617 (study PRJEB26092, sample SAMD00036337) | human gut metagenome | host: Homo sapiens | study: EMG produced TPA metagenomics assembly of...
GAACGCACAGCGCCACGGCCAACACGCGGGATAAGCCCTTTTGGGTAACCGGCTGCGCCCCCAAAAAGTGCAGTGCCGCCAGCACAGTAAGGTCCAGCGCCAGAATGCGGCAAAACTCCCAAAAACCGTTCACCGCAAACGCGGCGGCATCCGGCGCGGTCAGGGGGCAGCGGTGCCCCAAGGACAGCGGCGAATTCCGCCGCCTGCACGGCAAAAAACACGTATACACACCACACAGCACCGCCATGACTAACACTCCCATCAGCTGAGGCAGGCGCGGCAGGGCTGCCAGTTTGCCGTAAAACTGTTCCGCCGCAACAGGCGGCGCCTTGCGCCGGGCGCTGCCGCCCGCCAGACCAAACAACCAGGCGCCAACAGGCAGGGAGAGCGCAAAGATCAGCAGATTTGCCAGCAGGGCATCCTGCCCGAACAGCTGCCCCAGCCAGCTGCCAAGATGCCCCCACAGCCGGGCAAAGTTATCATCCGCCCCCGCCAGCGTGGCGCAGGCCGCACCGCCCAGCAGCAGGGCAGCAGTTATACTGACGGCGGTTTCCAGCGTGCGGCCTTTGCGTCCCGCATGATTGGCCCACCAGCGGTGCAGTGCCTGCCACAGCAGCTGGGTACGCAGCAAAAAGTTGCCGAATGGGATGGCAAACATGCCCGCCACGCCATCCAGCAGCACAAGGCAGCTGGTGCGGCCAGCCGCCAGTAAATCATTGCGGGCCAGCACATAATAAATAGCCGTGCAGTGCCACGCCACGACCTGCCAGAAGCCAAGGTCGTCCGTGTGCAGGCTCCACCCCGCCATGGCCAGGCTTTGCACCAGCCAGCAGCACCACCAGGCCGCGGCGGTCCGGCTGGGTTTGCGGTCCCCCGCCCAGGCGGCGAGCTCCACCACTACGGTATACAGCGCCACAAACACCAGCACTCCGGCGCGCCAGGCGGAGTACTCGCTCGCCACCCCAAAACCCAGGCAGCGGTCAACATATTCATAGCCCGCCGCATAGCTCAGCAGCAGGGCGGCCAGCATGACCCACTGCGGATTTTTGGGTGCAGAAAATGGAAGGGGCTGGCCTGCAGCCTCTTTTTTATCAAATTTCATTGGGTTGTCTCCTTATATCAAGGTCGTTTCTTTACGTTTCGTCCGGGCGGTATTCCAACAGGTCAGCGGGCTGGCAATCCAGCGCTTTGCACAGGGCTTCCAGGGTGGAAAACCGCACCGCTTTTGCTTTGTTGTTTTTCAGGATGGAAAGGTTGGCCGGGGTAATGCCGATGGTTTCAGCCAGCTCCCCCGCCCCCATGTGGCGCTTTGCCATCATCACATCCAGGTTGACGATAATTGGCATCTTCTGCGCCCCCTTACACGGTATAGTCCAGTTCGTCTTTCATCTTAACGGCCTGGGCAAACGCATTTTTGATGACCCGCACGATCAGCGCCATAAACGCCGCCGCAACGCCAATGGCAAAGATGAACGGCAGCCCCAGCACAGCACCCACCGGCAGGCAGAGCGCTGCAGCCCAGGTGCAGCACCAGCTGATGCGCCGCAGGGCCAACACGTTGGCAGGGGTAAACACCTCTTCTTTTTCAATGCGCGCCAAAAACATGTACAGGTTATACAGCATCCACAGGGCCAGCGCGGCGCTGCAATAGCCCAGCCCCAGCAAAAAATACCCCAGCTTTGGCCCATGCACCAGCTGCAGCGCGTGCACCGCCAAAACCCAGCTGACGATGCGCGGCCCGCACAGCACCATCACCACGCACCCCATGGCCGCCGCCAGGGTGGCGAACTTGGTCAGCATAATGCTTTTGTGGTCGTTCCAGCCAAAAAAGTTTTCTGGTAATTGACGCATTGGTCATTCCCCCTGATGTTTTATGGTATATCCGATGCTGTTATCATAGCATATATCGCATCGTTTTGCAATACATTTTTATTGTTTTTCAATATATTTATTCTGTTTTGCAATGCGTTTATGCTTCAGGTTCCTGCACCAGCTGCCCTGCGGCAGATTTTCTGGCTGAAAATGCGGCAAAAAGCTTGACTTTTTCTCCCATACCTGTTACAATATTTAAGCTGTAACAGGCAAATTGAGTATTTGTGCCCGTAGCTCAGTTGGTAGAGCACCTGACTTTTAATCAGGGTGTCCGGGATTCGAATTCCCGCGGGCGCACCAAAAAGCACCAGACAGTTTTAACGCTGTCTGGTGCTTTTTTATGCTGTCTTTCGGCTGATTCTGTCCATAGGGCTGAAATTCGGGAACCTTTGCGTTGTTTTTTGCTGTGTAAGGTGCAGGTATTTCTGCACCATGGTCAAGCTTGTGTGGCCCAGAATTTCCCGCAGGCTGTATATATCACCGCCGTTTTCCAAGTAGCGTGTAGCAAACGTATGTCGCAGCAGGTGCGGGTGTAAACGCGGAATTTCTGTTTTCCTTTTCAGCTTTTTGAACAGCTGCTTTATCGTTACCTGCGTAATGGGTTTCAGGTTGCTTTGCAAAAATACTCTGTCGGATGTAGCGCAGGCAGGGCGGCGGCGCAAATAGCGCATTTGAAGGTATTGAACGGCGGACTGCAGACTCTCAGCGGCGTGATTTCCTGCACGTCTTTGACATTCCGATGCTGGATAATTTCAAATTCACTGCGCTCAGGAAGATACGCAATTACCTTGTCGGCGTGAATCGTTCCCTGATACACATGGCAGGGGCAGCGATAAGCAGGGAATACCGCCGTGCGGCGAACTCAATTCCTATATAGAACAATTGCACCCGTGAAATTGCAGAAGAATCTGAAAATAGCAGTCAGCAAAGAGAGAACAGTTGGATGCGCAAAAAAGTTAGCAACCCCTTCCACTTGACAGAAATCAATGGTTGTGCTATTCTAACCATGCTGTGACTTGATTGAAAAACGAGTCACAAGGAGGAAGCACATGCCAATTGCGTTTACTGCGGAGGAACGCACAGTTCTGGCCGGACAATTGTTGGAAAGCGCTCGCCGCTTTGTCAAAGAGCAGAGCGCGCGCAAGGTCACGGTCGAACAACTGACGGACAGCGTCGGCATTTCCAAAGGAGCGTTCTACCTGTTTTATCCGTCCAAGGAACACCTGTTTTATGCGCTGCTGCGCCAGATGCATACCGAATTGTACGGCCCGGCCATGGAGTTGCTGGAACAGCCCAAGGGCACGCCCGCACAGCAGCTGACTTGCGCCATTCTGGAAGGCTGCCGTGCGCTGGATGAAAGCGGACTGTGCCGTTTCTGGGAGCAGGATGCGCCGGAAATTCTGTGCGCCATCCCGTCAGAAGAACGCAGGGCGCAACAGGAGCAGGAATATGCGGTGTTCCGCCGGTTCCTGGCGCAGAACAAAGCGGCGGATATCCCGGAGGAACAGGCCATGAACGCCCTGCGCAGCCTGATTTTTACCGTACCCATGCGTAAAAAGCTGGGCGAGGATTATCCGCAGATACTGCTATGGATGGCCCAGGGCATCTGTGCACAGATTTTTGGTTGAAGTGTGCCATGAGGAATCATGGCATTTTTATGCACCTGAAAGTTAGAAACAGCTAACAATAAACGGAGGTACTCTATGAACCTGAATTCCAAAAAACTGACCATCCCGGATCTGATTTCTGTTGGTGTGTTCACCGCCATCTATTTTGTGCTGGTGACTATTGCCACCTTCAGCTGTGCGCTGCTGCCGGGTGTTGGCAACATTTTGCTGCCGGCAGTGGCGGCGTTGATCTCCGGCAGCGTGTATATGCTGCTGGCCGCCAAGCTGCAGAAGTTTGGCGGCATCAGCATCATGGGTCTTGTCATGGGCCTGTTCTTTTTTGTGTCTGGTCACTTTGTGTTGTCCTTTGCCGCCAACATCGTTTGCGGCGTGCTGGCAGACTGGGTGGCAAGCCGCAGCCAGTACCGCAGCAAAAAGATGCTGCTGGCCAGCTATGTCATCTTTTCGTATGGTCTCACCGGCCCGATCCTGCCGCTGTGGTTCATGAAGGATGCCTACATTGCTAACCTGACCGCCCGCGGCAAGGATGCCGCCTACATCGATACGCTGTTTGCGCCCATCAACAACGGCGGTTTCGTTGCGGCTATGGCGGCGATTTTGGTCTGCGCCGTGCTGGGCGGGCTGTTCGGCCAGCGCATGATGAAAAAGCACTTTGAGAAAGCGGGGATCGTGGCATGAGATTCCGCATGGACCCACGTGCCAAGCTGTATTTGCTGCTGCTGGCCAACCTGATGCTCTTTTTCCATGTTGGGACTGGGGCCGAGGCGGTAGCGACCGGGTTGTTCCTGCTGCTGTTTTTCCTCTCCGGGCACACTCGCACCGGCATCCGGTTGAGTGTGGTCTACTTTGGCCTGCTGGCCATTGATCTGTTTGTGGTGCCGCTGGCAGGGGAGGGCATTCTACTCAATCTGCTGTCGCTGGTGTCGGTGGGCATCCGCATGATGCTGCCCTGCATTATCACCGGTGCATATGCGTTCTCGACCACGACCATCGGCGAGCTGACCGCCGCCCTGCGCCGGATGCACGTGCCGGAGAGCGTCATCATCCCGTGCGCCGTTGTGGTGCGGTTCTTCCCTACCGTACAGGAGGACTACCACCAGATTCACAACGCCATGGCCCTGCGCGGCATCGCTGAGGGCAAGGGGGCTCTGTTGCTGCACCCGATGCAGTCATTGGAATACATCCTCATGCCGCTGCTGATGAACGGCAACAATGTCGCGCAGGACCTCTCGGTAGCGGCACTGACTAAAGGCATCGGCCTGCCGGGCACCCATACCTGCATGACCGAGCTGCACCTGACTGTGTGGGATTTCATCTACCCGGCACTGTGTACGCTGCCGCTGCTGTGGAAGGGGGGTATACTGCTGTGAGAACACTGGTGGAAAGCAACAATGTTTCCTTTGCTTATCAGAACAGCACAGAACCGGCGTTGCAGGATATCTCACTGCGGATTCGGCCCGGTGAGTGCGTGTTGTTCTGTGGTCGAAGCGGCTGCGGTAAAACGACCTTTTCCCGCCTGCTGAATGGCCTTGCCCCGATGTTTTATCCCGGAGAACTGACCGGCAGCTGTACGGTGAGCGGTTTGCTGGCAGGGAGCGCAGCCATTGAGCAGTATGTACCACTGGTGGGCAGCGTGTTTCAGAACCCCAAAACGCAGTATTTCAATGTGGACACCACAGCAGAATTGGCCTTCCCCTGTGAAAACAGCGGGATGCCGCCCACAGCCATCCGTCAGAGAGTACAGGAAGTGGTGGCACAGTTCCATCTGGAAGCTCTCATGGATCGCAGTGTGTTCAAGATCTCCGGCGGCGAAAAGCAGCGGGTGGCCTTTGCAGCGGCCTGTATGCTTGGTCCGAAGCTGTTGGTGCTGGACGAACCCACCAGCAATTTGGATGCCGGGGCCATCCGGCAGCTGCACGATATGATCGCCGCAATGAAGCAGGTGGGCATGACCATTGTGCTGGCCGAACACCGGTTGGCCTGGGTGCAGGATGTGGTGGACCGCTACTTCTTTTTTGAGGCGGGGCAGCTGACAGCCGTCTGGACGGCTGCGGACTTTGCCGCCCTGCCGGAAACGACCTTGCAGAACGCAGGTCTGCGCGCCCGGGACCTGACTGCGTGTCGGGAGAAGTTGCGGCAAAAAACGACGATGCAATGCACCGGGGTGCCGATATTGGAAGTGCAGAACCTGACCCTTGGTTACCACAGGCGCAGCCTCATCCGGGCGCTTCCAGATATGAGCTTTGCTGCCGGGGAGATCGTGGGCCTGATGGGGCATAACGGCATTGGTAAAAGCACCCTGGCTAAAACTCTCTGCGGCCTGATGGAGCCGCTGGGCGGGCAGATTCTGTGGGAGGGCAAGACGGCCAACGCAAGGACCCGCCTGCACAAAAGCTTTCTGGTCATGCAGGATGTGAACTACCAGCTGTTCAGTGACAGCGTGCGGGAAGAGATTCTGCTGGGAGCAGCCCACCCGAAACTGGTGGATACCGTGATGCAGGCGCTGGGTCTGAACGGCCTTGCCGACCGCCACCCCATGAGCCTTTCCGGCGGGCAGAAGCAGCGGGTCGTAGTGGCAGCAGCCATGCTGAGCGACAAACCACTCATTCTGCTGGACGAACCAACCAGCGGTCTGGACCGTGGCAATATGGAACAGGTCGGGCGGCTATTGCAGCAACTCAAAACACAGGGCAAGACCATTGTGGTCATTACACACGATGAAGAACTGGCCGCCGACTGGTGCGACCGTATTATAGCCCTGCAGGATTGATGGCAAGTTGGCTTTTTCGTGCAACGGCAATAACGCTGAATTGCATGTTGCAAAGATGTTGTTTGAATGGCTGCACTATTTTTTGATTTGCGATATAAAGGAGAATGGAAAATGGAATACCATGCAAATGACTGGCTGGGCCGGTGGCAGAATTTTGAAGCCTATCTCACGAGCAGTGATCCGTATCTGACCCGTGCATGGCAGGATGCCGAGACAGCTGCCGCAGCAATGCCCATGTTCTGCGGCGGAGTAAAGGTCTTCTGGCAGAGAGCCTGCGTGACCACTAGTCCGGAAAATCCGCACACCCTCGGCGGTTGGAACATCACTCTGGCGGTAGGGGAGAAACTTTGCATCGAGTGGCTGGACGAAGATGGCGCAAGTCTGGGCAAGGCGGTGTATCATCTGGAAAGCGTGTTGGAAAAAGGTCTGGAAGGCAAGGAAAACGCTCTGTTTGTGGCGGAAGATATGCCGGAAAACTGGCCCTTCCGCTGCCTGTTGGCCATGGAACCCATGCCGCCCCGCACAGCCCGCCAGACCGGCGGCCTGCTGAGCCACCTGCACTTCCAGTATGCCAGCCAGCGAAACCTGCTTGTGGACCCGGAGACCCAGAAACTGCACAATCCCATGTGGTATGCCACCGTCTGCGATGGAGATGGTACTTTGCTGGAAAAGTGCAACATTGTGCGTGCGCTGCACCGCCTGCCCCTGTGGGCAGAGCTGCCAGGAGAAATCAAAAAAAAGGGGCTGTTGCACAGTCCCCCCCAAAAAAGAAAAGACCGAAGTAAAAGCCCCAAAAGGCTTTTCTTCTTTCTCCTTCATCATAAAAGCGATCCCCACAGTCCGTTTAACTCAGTTTTTGCGGCTGTGGGGATTGCTTTTTCTCAGTAGCGGCAGGTAAGCAATTTATTCATGGTGAACCTCATTTCTACATCAAATGGTGTCTGTTCGGATGTCCTAAACCCTGCCATAAAACCGGTGGTTGATTTGTCCATTGGGCTTTGTTTTGCCCGTCTGCACATTTTTGCACACATTTTTGCACACCTGAATAGCTGGATAACGGTTGCAAAGCATTACACTGTATGCAAACAATGCGGTGTGTGCAAAGGCATATTTTGCGATGATACGATAAAATAATGTTTCTTCGGACTTTTGAAATTTGACGAATGATGCGCCTTGGATTCTTTTAATCAGGGTGTCCGGGATTCGAATTCCCGCGGGCGCACCAAAAAGCACCAGACAAATTTTGTCCGGTGCTTTTTTGTTGTGTCATTCAAGATTCTCAACATTGCGATTCCTTTTTGGCTGCTTAGCCCGCTTTTCATTTTCTCCAGATCATCACCCCCATCCAGAACAGGTTGGCGAAGATCCTGTCGGTGCCGGTGGCCACCATGGCCGGGAACAATGCCCAGGACAGCACCACCCGATGGCAATATGCCCCAGCATCTGCCGCGTTCCTGGAACACATTCGCTCTCGGCTGGGGGATGCCTTTTGCTGATTTCACCCATACCAACAACAAACACCGTGCCGCCATGCAGGGGGTTCTCCTGCTTGCGGCACGGTGCTTTGTTGTATCAGGCTATTGTCGGGTTATTGTTTCTTTTTGGCAAGCTGTCTGCCCACGGCCCACAGCCAATCCAATGCGGCGGCGGCAAGGGCGGGGTACACGATCAGGCCGAACAGCTGGTACCAGGTGGGGATAAAGTAATCTGCCCCGCCGGGCAGGGTGCTGGCGGCGTTCAGGGTAATGCTTTGCGGAGTAAAGGTCAGGCCCACGGTCTTGTTTTCATCGGGGCTGCAGGGATCCAGCCGCAGTGCTACGATCTGGGTGCGCGGCAGGGTGTACACATAGGTGCCGTCTGCCAGCACTTTGGGGAAGACGCGGCGGTCCTGGCTGTAGGGCTCCCCCGTTTTTGTGGTGTAATACAGGCACATTTCGCGGGAATCGCCGTCAAACTCCACGTTGTAGCTCACGGTACGCACCACGCGGCCGGATACATCCTCCAAAATCATCTGCGGGTCGCCGCCTGTGGTAATCAGCTGGCCCTGGGGTGCGCTGTTCTCCCCCGGCTCCCCCCAGGTCAGCTCGGCCAGCTGCAGCTTTCAATGGGGATCGAGGTTTCAGTCAGGTGCCTTTTGCCTTGGCGGAGCTGTCCCCCGCAAAGGCCACCGCACCCTGCACCAGCCAGAACACCAGCGCCGCGCACCAGCACAGCACCGGCAAGGCAAAGCGATGGGCAAACAGTCGGTTCAGGCGGCTTTTCCATGTCATCTCTTTCATTGGGCCGCCTCCTTGCTCATCTGCATTGTGACCGGCTCATACCCGGCATCCGTTACGCGGTAGAGCAGGGTCTGCCCCGCCTGCGCAGCGGCCAGGTGGTCGGTAAACAGGTTCTGATAGCTCTGCACAAAGATATCGTCGATCTTTTGCAGGTAAAGCACCGTACAGCCGTTGGCACGCACGGTTTCATCCAGGCGTTCAGCGGTGTAGGGGTGGTAGTAGCGCTGCTTCACGCCCTCCTCCTGCGGTTCCAGCTCCGGCAGGCCGAAGGTTCCGCCGCCGCCCTCCTGCGTGGCCCCCACGCCGGAGTAATCCACCAGGACGGGGTAAAAATCAAACACAGCAGAGAACCAGTGTTCGCCATTATCCCCCTGGCTGACAAAAAACACGCGGTCGTTTTTGTTCAGGTAATCGCTGCACAGCCAGTCAGCTTCGGCGCGGGCGGTCTTGCGGTCGGCGAATTCGCCATCCGAGAAGCCCAGCACCGAAAGCTGCGGCAGGATCATGCCGTTCACCCGCACCAGCATGGCGGCGGCCATCAGCAGAACACCGGCCTGGCCCGCCAGGGCAATCCAGCGGCGGGCCGGGGCTTTCTGTTCGCCATCCGCGGTTTGCAGGGCGGTGCTCCAGCAGGCCAGCGCCATAAAGAACCAGCCGATATAGTAGGTATAGATATAGCGGTTATAATCCACCAGCCCCACGGCCTGATCCGGCTTGAAAATAAAGCCATAGCTGAGCGCCAGCATGAGGTTATACCCCACAAAGCATGCAAGGGACAGCACCCCGATGCAGCCAATGCGCAGCTTGAGCTGGCGGCCTCTGGCGCAGATGGCCGCCACCAAGAACACCAGCAGAATCAGCACCACAACATTGCGGCCCTGGCCGATCATGCTCAGCCGACCATCCGAAGTCGAGAACTGGTGGCCCATATCGGCCATGGCTTGGGTGAACTGGCTCTGGCGCTCGGCGTAAAAGCCCTCCACCGGCTGGCCCAGCAAAATCTTGATGCCGTTGATGACCACAGCGGACAAGGGGGCGCTGGTTTCGCCGGTGCCGCCCTCGCTGGCACTTTTGGCAACCAGAATGCCCACATAGCGGATGTTCCAGAAATAATAGATCAGCATGGGCGCGGCAAAGCAGGCAATGGCAAAGCCGGTGCGGCGGGCAAGGCCCTTTTTGAAGGGGTGCTCCGCAAACAGCCAGGCATCCACAGCCATCAGCCCCGCCGCCACCAGGGACAGCACAAAGGTGTTGGCCTTGATGTTGGCCGCCAGCGCCAGTACCGGCAGTACGGCCCACTTGGGGCCGCCGGATTTTGCGCAGCGCCAGCCACAGCGCCACAGCGCCGCCCAGTGCAAGGCCCGCGGGCACATCGCCATAGGCGGTCATATAAGTGGTATCCAGATAGATCGTATGGTTATACACCGTCAAAAACCAGGGGGCAAACCAGCAGATTGCTGCCAGCGGCACCGCAATGCGGTACTGGCGGAAGTTCAGCCCGCCCAGCACCGCGGCAAACACGGCGGCGGCCAGCACATCATACGCCACATAGATCTTCCAGTCTGCATAATGGCCCAAAAACTGGAAGAAGTAGGAGAGCAGCGGCAGGCCGGGGTTCTGGGTCTGGGGCCAGGGGGTTCCAAGGGTAGCCAGGGCATACAGGCGGTTATCCGCCTTGGTCACCTTTACGGCGGTAGCCCACAGGCTGAGTTCATCATACTTGGTTGCCAGCGGCTGGCGGATGAAAAAGTACACCGCAAATGCCAGCGCCATGCCCCAGAACAGCACCGCCCCCGGTGTAACCAGGCGGCGGTAGGCCGGGCGCTGGCCTTTGTGGGGCACCAGCCCCCACACGCCGCTGCCCACAAACACCGCCCACAGCAGCACAGTGCCGGGCAGCAGCAGGTTTGCCATGCCCGCAGCCGTCAGCCAGGCAACGGCAATGCCCAGCGCGGTCAGCGGGGCCAGCGCAGCATGCAGGTTACATTTGAGCGTTAGGAACGCGCAGAACAAAAACAGCACCGCCAGCGCGGCAAAGATGCAAAGCAGCTCCATAGAATCACCATTTTATACAACATAAAAGCCCTGCGGGTGTGCCCCCAAGCCATGGGCGCACCGCCCCACAGGGCTCTTTTTTACCTTTTGCGGAAAACATCAACGGCAAGGCAGGCAAACGCAGCCCCCACAGCCGGGGCAAACAACAGCAGCAGCCATTGGCCGCCGTTTGGCACAAAGCGCAGGTACCACGGCTGCACCGGGTTGAGCACCACGCCGTCCAGCCGGGTAGGCACGCCGCCCACACTGTCCGGGTCAATGCGCAGCCCGGTCACGGTAAGGCCGCCCAGGTCAAAGGTATACTGGTTTTCGCCGCTCACGTGGGCAAAAACTTTCTGGGTCTCGCTGTACTCGGTCTGGCCGGGGCGCAGGTAATACAATGCTACGCTGCCGGGCGGCAGGTAGTGCACGGCGTCCAGCTCCACCGTTTCCAGCCAGGCTTCGCCCCGCCAGATGATGTGCGGGTCGTTGTCGGTGGAAAGATACCAGCCGGGTTCATCCACCGGCGCGGTATGCCATTCATCGTCATCATAATTGACAAAGCTTTCAAATTCCAGGTCATCCGCCGTCAGGGTGCGGGTCACCATAGTGCCGTCTGCTTTATGGTTCAGCATCACAGCGCTGCCCACCAGCACGTACACCAGCCACACAATAACAGCGGCGGCATATGCCAATATCAGCAGCTGCTGGGGGCGCAGCGGGCGGCCCGCACGGGCGGGGGCGGCAAAACGCTTGGTTGGGCGTTTATCTTTCATTGTACCACCCCGCTTTCTGCCACAGCCACCGGGGTAAAGGCGATAGGCTTGCTGCGGCCTTCAAACCGGTAGAGGGTTGCGGGCATATTCGCTTTCAGCCCGCCTTCGAACCGGCTGCTGAACTCCCGCTCCAGATAGTCGTCCGCGCGGTCGATCAGCAGGTAGTCGATCTGCTTTTCTTCCATATAGGCGGTCAGAGAGTCTGCGGTGCAGACCGCCTCAAAGTCATACAAGGTCCAGTTCAGGCTTTCCACCAGGTTCATAAAGTCGGAGTCCCACCGGCTGGAATAATCATCGTTGCCCCACCAGGTACCACCATAGCCGTTGACCACCTTGGCGGTCAGCTCATACTTGTAGTAGTACCAGCGGGTGGCATCATCGCCCTGACTGATGACCAGCACGCGGTCCGGCCAGTCCAGCACGGTGTTCATTGCTTCAGCGCGGTTCTTTACATCGCGGCGCAGGGTGTACAGGCTGTCGGCGTTGGTCCAGAACCCGGCTGCGGGCACACCGCGCCAGGCAAAAATACCCAGCACTGCCGCAGCGGCCAGCCCCAGCGCCGCACGGCCCAGCCGCTGCGCCGCGCCGCTGCCCTGCCCCACCGCAAAGCCCAGCACACAGAAGCCGTACAGCATCCACCCCTGCAGGTAGGGCGCGATATAACGCTCATAGTCCTTCAAGGCGGAGCCTTCGGCCTCGGAGAAATTGTAGAAGTACAAAATCAGGTGGAAGAGATACAGCGCGGCAAAGCAGAACGCCCCGCCCACAAAGCCAACCACGGTGCGGCGGCGTGCGGCACCGGCAGGCGCTGCCACAAAGGCCGCCGTGAACAGCAGCAGAATGCAGCTGACGGCCATGATGGGCGCGCCCACCAAACAGACGCGGCGGTACAAAAAAGTGCCTGGCCCATGCTCTGCATGATCTGGGCAAAGCGTTCTTCGCGCCCAATGCCCAGCAGCTGCTTGATGCCGCCGGTCAGCACAGCACCATAGCTCAGGCCCGCGCTGCCCACGCTGGCCCCAGTGGTTTCTGGTTGGGTCACGGCGGCGGTATAGCGGTTCCAGCTGATAAACACCGCCAGCACCACCGCCGCCAGAATACTGCATTTTGCCAGCGATACGCCGAAAATACGGGCAGGCTTTGTATCCGGGTGCGGCGTACCGAACAGCTGATCCAGTCCGATCAGGAACGTAACGATCAAGGCATAGGCAAAACCGATATCTTTGATCATGGTCAGCACGGCAAGTGGCATGGCACAGGCTAAAAAAGCCGGTTTTGCGCCCGCCCGCCGCGGCATACAGGCACAGGGTTCCGCCAAACAGCAGCGCCAGGGGGTATCCGCCATGGCGTTGGCGTAAATGGTGGATGGGGTGCCCGCCGGAACCACGCTGAAAAAGAACGGCAGAAGAAAGCCCGCAGCAAATACCAACACAGCATCCGCCCAGTTTTTGCGCGGCATGGCTGCCGCCGGGGCAATGCAGGCCAGGAACAAAATATCCAGCCCGGCCAGGCACTGCCATTCATAAAACTGGCCCGGTACGCGCTGGAAGAGATAGGAAACCAGGCTGGTTGCCGGGTAGGTAAAGCTCGCCGTCAGGTTGATGGGATCCGCCACATACAGCGCAGCGCGCTCCGCCACCATCTTGGGGGCCAGGCCCCAGGCGGTAAATTCATCCCACTGGGTAAACATGGGCTGCTGCAAAGCAAACAGCACCCACAAAAAGCAGCTGCCGCCCACAAAAAGCAAAAAGCCGGGGCTGAACAGCGCCCGCCGGATAGCCCGCCACCCGGCACGCACCCCAAAGTAGACCCCGCCGGCCAGCCAGACCGCCATGATGATAAAATGGCCGAACTGCAAAAGCCCCAGCAGGGAAAGCAGATACAGCACCACGACCGACCCGCACAAGGCGGGCAACGGCAGCAGGGCGGCATCGAACCGGGTACATGCCGCCACGCACAGACAGCATGCGGAGAAGAACAGCAAAAACAGCAGGCCGAATACAATCTGCACGGTACAGCACCTCCCGGATTGAAATTAAAAAATAATAGAGAATAATGTTGGTGGACCGCCGCCCGGTGGGCGGCTCAGAAATTTGGGGCAAGGTAGCATATAAGGGCTGATTCTATATTCGCAGACTATCACGCAAAAGCCGCGAAAAACCGCAGATTTGATCGTGCCGCAGGCACACCGCCATTATTCTTTATTCTTTTAAGGCAATACCGCATAATTCTAAGTGCCGATACGGCGAGCCGAGGTGCGGCAGATGCTAAGCCAAAAGCGCAGATAATACTGGATGCTGCAAAGGTGAGCGCCGCCAGTGGCGG
>ENA-OQDT01001463-OQDT01001463.1-human-gut-metagenome-genome-assembly--contig:-NODE-1463-length-13683-cov-1.843095_pt1 | contig 13683 bp, 12 predicted proteins | sample MGYA00242786_ERZ504617 | MGnify/ENA primary metagenome ERZ504617 (study PRJEB26092, sample SAMD00036337) | human gut metagenome | host: Homo sapiens | study: EMG produced TPA metagenomics assembly of...
GACTGCGACAATACACTGCAATAATTATGGCAGATATGGCAATGTTATGTGTACCGCACACAGCATTGAAGCGAGGGACTTATTCAATGCCGTCCTTGCCGACATCAACCGCTTTGCGGATATGGCGGTCAATGATGAAAAGGCGGTCAGAGCCATAGAAAGGCGGCTCACGGAAACAGACCAGAGCAGGGCGAAATCATTAGAGAAAGAAAAGAAGAAGCTGAACAAACGCCTTGCGGAGCTTGACAGGCTGTTTTCCTCTCTCTATGAGGACAAGGTAATGGAGCGTATCACGGAGCGGAATTTTGAGATGATGTCGGGGAAATACCAGAAAGAGCAGCTTGAAATTGAAGCACGGCTGAAAGAGGTAACGGAAACGCTCAATGACAGCTATGAGAAATCGCAGGGCGTGAGGGACTTTCTATCCCTAATCCGCAACTATCAGGGGCTGAAAGAGTTGGACGCAACCATCATAAACGCACTCATAGACAAGATACTTGTTTCGGAACGTGAGAAACTTGCGGACGGGACAGTAAGGCAGGAAATCAAGATTTACTATAAATTCATCGGCTTTGTCGGTGAATTACATATCACACCCACAAAGCGGTGGACGGCGTTAAAGCCTAAAAATTGTACGGTGTGCGGTGTTGAATACGTCCCCAGCTCTGGAATATCAAAGTATTGTCCCGCTTGTGCTAAGAGGATACAGAGGGAGAAATCAAACGAGAGCAAACGCAGGAGTAGGGAGAGGAACCGAAGGGCATGTATTGAACTGTCCGCAAAAAATGACCGACTGATAACGGTCATGTGAAACAAGGATAAATCCCCTTTTCCTTTTCAGATAATCTGCCATCTGTCTGCGCCCTTCCACATCTAAATGATTTGTAGGTTCATCGATCAACAGAAAATGCTCTTCTTTTAAAAAGAGCGCCGCAAGAAGCGCCTTCGTCTGCTCCCCGTTTGACATTGTTTCAAACGGCCTCCATAACACTTCAGACTCTATTCCAAGGTAGGACAGCTCTCTTATTAATTCCCATTGCCGGGCATTCTGACATACTTGACGCAAAATATCTTCTGTCATCTGCGTTTTATCCGAAACAGGAAATGGAAAATAATCAAACGTAACAGCGCCTGTTATTTTTCCTCTATACTCATACTCTCCAAGAAGAAGTTTCAGCAAAGTTGTTTTTCCTCTTCCGTTTCTTCCTACAAGTCCGAGTTTCCATTCTGTATCAATCTGAAAACTCACATTTTCAAAAACAGGATCAAAACTTGAAGGATATGAAAACGTAATATTTTCAACACGGATCATCGACATAATAAATTCCTCCTCCGTTTTACAATCTATCTGCCGCACAGAATCACCGGAAGCGGCCGGCAAGATCCCGGACAGGTCCTGACTTTGTCTTGTCGACATCAAAAAGGCTTTTTTGCATACGCAAAAAAGCCTCTCATCACCATGTTCAGATACATTGACGCAAAATATCCGTCAATTCATATAACAAATACGGTGGAAGATAATCTAATTTAAGCGTACACAAAAGGAGCTGACTCTTGCAGCAACCAATCACAATTTTGCGTTTTACTTAAAATAAATTATCTGTTAATCATTTTCCCACCTTACGCAATAGCGCCCTCTCTGTTTATTAACTAGAGTTTAAACACAATCATTTACTTTGTCAAGTCACAGATCACTCAAAGCGCAGACCACTGCCGAATAAAAATACTTGTCGGGCCATCCGCACCGCCGATAATCGATACTGCCTGTTCTGTACAGTATTTCGACTAAAACTCCAAACTATCTGCGTTCAAAAGGAAATTTGTAACCACGGATCAACAGCTCGTTATAAACAATGTTTTCCATAATATGAGTAGACTCCTGCTGTCTGAAATTCAAACGAGCATTTCTCAGCCCCAGATCAGCAAAGTAGTATTTCAGATTTGCACCGATATACTTTCTACCCTTAATATCGTATCGACTTGCCTTGGAAATCAAAAAGGCATCTGCTAAATAGTCGATATGATTAGAAATTGTTTTATTGGAATAAATCATCTGGCGCTCACCGGCAAAGGTATTAGCAATCTTTGAGGGATTCATCGGTGCTCCGATTGCAGATGCAAGCACAATGTGCATTCACACATTTTATGTAATGCAATTAAATAATCTCACAAACTCCAGCCAGTACAGGTCTGACAATCAATGGATCGCAAGCCCTGCCTGTGTATAATGACATTTCTCGCGAAGCGCCTTAATCACTGCTCCTGTAACATGTTGACTCATCTATTCGTACCTCCTATAGTCACATCATACGCCACAGGAAGATTTTTTCTACCTACGAAAAGTAGAATAGTTTTTACGGTTTCTAATGTGTAAATCATCCCCGGTACAGACTAAAATCTTATACTCCCGGTAATGTTCCCATTGCCAAATCTGCATCTTTATTTTCCGATCTTAAATACTTAAGTCTTCTCCGTTTGATTCGATTACTTTTTTTGTACCTAATAGAAAGAATTTTTTTCTATTATCGTTTCAGTAGTTCCTTCTCCGGCATCGTTTCTATCTACATAGATAAATCCATAGCGTTTAGACATCTGACCTGAACCGTTTGATACAAGATCTATCGGTCCCCACCACGCATATCCGAATAAATCCACATCCGTTTCTAATCGCCTTTTTCATAGAAATAATATGATCTCTTAAAAATTCCATTCGGTATGTATCATCAACTGTCCCGTCAACTAATTCTTCTTTTACGCCAAGACCATTCTCAGCAATGAAAATCGGAACCTGATATCTGCTATAAAGATCTTCTAATGCCAGGAACAGTCCATCCGGATCTATCGACCAGCCGGATGGCGTTATTTTCAGGTATGGGTTCGTTTTTCCTGTATTGACGATATTATCATCTCCTCTATATGATGTATCGCCTTCTACTTCCTTATCCGATTTATTTGTCTCTTTTTGGACGGATTCCACATAATCCTTCGATGCAATTCGTGAACGATAATAAGTAAAGCTCAAGAAATCACAGGATATTTTGCAATGAGTTCCATATCCTCATCCGTATATTCAATGTTAATATCATTATCTTTAAAATACTCCCATGCATATCCCGGATACTTTCCACGCACCTGGACATCCGAGAAAAAGTAACCTCTTTGCTTTTCTCTGCATACTACCAGAGAATCCTTTGGATCACAACTCATCGGATATATTGTCTTATATTCAATCACAGATCCCACTTTTGCCTGTGGATCGATTTCATGAATTGCTTTGACAGCCAGAGCACTTGCTACGAATTGATAATGTGACGCCTGATAAACATCCTGAAGTGTATCGTTCAATGGGTCGATTCCTGCAGTCATCCACTCCATTTTATGTATATTGTTTCCGATTTCATTAAAATGTTAGCCAATACTTAACTACACCTTTCCACCGCTTTACCATAGCTTTAACAAAACGTACATAAAAAATCAATCATCCGGCGATCCTTCCATCCGCCATTTTGTCAGCCAGATTCAGCGGCATTTCGTAATGAGAAATCGTAATCATAATTTCCATTCCGTTTTTCTTCAATTCATAGAACATCTTGTCATAAAATTCCATTCCTTTTTCATTTGGCTGGTCTTCCTCCCCTGTAGGAAACAGCCTCGTCCACGCTATACTTGTACGATATACTTTGAATCCCATTTCCCCAAACTCGGCAATATCTTCTTTATAATGATGATAAAAATCAATACCTTCATGAGTCGGATAAAATTTAGCATTGCGATCCGGATATCCAAATACACCATGTGGCTGAACATCCGCAACCGATGGCAATTTTCCATTTTCAAGATATGCTCCCTCATACTGATTTGCCGCAGTAGCCCCTCCCCATAAAAAATCTTCCGGAAAACTATCCATAACTTTTCTGTCTTTACTGAATTTCTGCATAATCTAAATCTCCTTTTCTTCTTGTTTTATTTTTATTTCCTATACAGAATAGGATGCAACTATTGTTTTCCCCTGATCTGCATAGCCTTCATTTTTTTACAGCTATCTTTTTATCGGCTGAAGGGAACAGTATCATAGTTGTCAGATCTATCCCCTTATTCTTCATGTCATAAGAATCCACTCTTATGATCCGCTCTCCGACATGAACTTTCTGCCCTTGCTTTACAAAACTCCGAAATCCTTTTCCTTTTAATTTCACAGTATCAATTCCTATATGAATTAAAATGTCCATTCCGTCTTCACTTGTAACGGCAAAAGCATGAAGCGTCGGATACAACATAGACACTGTTCCATCACAGGGAGATACGATATAATCATCTGACGGAACAATCGCTACACCGTCTCCCATCATTTTTTTCGCAAACGCTTCGTCTTTTACTTTTTCAATGGGGATAATCTGTCCGGAGACTTGGAAACATTTGTTGGATATCAGCCACGCGTGATGACGCGTGCGGAGGTTACTCACGAAAAAATGTCGCTTCCCATTAGTGCTCAACGAGCTGTTTACGGTGTATTGACCAATGGAGAGAAACTCTTTGAAGACCGTGGAGTCAATCTGTTGAAGATAGCCGTTAAAAATACGACATCGGATTATCAGATCGGTGTATATGCTTATAAAGCGGAACATTGGTTAGAAGATAAATCCAATTTGGATGCCCGGTATTACGAGGTAGAACCGACTGGATATATTTTCCGAAACTTTACTGTTGCCGAAGCAGATACTTTGGCGTTGGATTTCTATGCAGTCGAAGGTAAACCGTTTAATCCGAACAAGCGTTATCGTCTGTATTATTCGGAGGACGGCCGTAAGAATTATTGGAATCAGGTGGGAGATTTGACCTATAATGCAGCTACACAGACTTTGCAGGCAACGAATTTATCGATGCAGGAACTACAAGGCAAAAAATGTTGGTCGTGTCTTTGAAGCCGGCTATCGAAATGACCGTTGAGGGAGTTTCAAACAGAGGAGAGCTTATCGTATATTCCGAAGATCAACACACAGTCAAAGCTCATGCTTCTATTGTGGAAGGCCTGGCAGAACCGAATGGTGAGTATGAAATCGTATCGGATAATGACGTGTTGCAACCTCAAACTGGATTCTATTTTACGAAGGGTGAAGCTTCCTCCGAGCTTAAAATAAGACAGAATTTGGGGGCCTTCAATGATCGAAATCTGGTAACCTTAAAAGGCAAGAACGATGAAAAGATGATTCCAATGCCGATTGAGCTTGTCAACCGAATTACCTCGAAAGATTTGGGTAACTCGATGTGGGTAGAGAAAGGTGGAATTTTGGTGGGTTCGGCAGATAACTATGTTGCTTTGCATGAATCCAATACCGTGACCATAATGGGGTGGGTATATCTTGGTGACGTAGACATATTGTCCGGAACCAAACCACTCTTGTTTTTTCGCTCTTCAAATCCCTCTGTAGCAACAGGACTACACTTGCAAAACGGCAATGTACGCTGTCATTGGAATGAAGAATCCTGGAGTTGGAACCAATCTACTTCCCTCAACGTGACGAAAGAACAGGTAGGGCAATGGATTCATTTGGCATTGGTAGCCCGTCCCGATGTATGGACTATTATTTGAACGGAATGAAATATTCTATAAAACGTAATATAAATAAAGGACGCGTACATTCCATGTTAATGTTAGGACAGAACCAAATGGGGAATACTTGGTTTACAGGAGCATTCGATCAGGTTGCTGTATGGAACCGTTCACTGACCCAGGAAGAAGTCTTAAGATATATGCAGGAAAGGGTGTTGCTGAATGATTCGGCATTGGTGGCTTATTTGACGATGGATGTAAGAGATGAAAACGGAGATTTGTGTGAAAGCGTACAGAACATGTCGCTGAAGCACTACGGTACTTTGACACAAAACTATCGTTCTACTGTGCCATTTAATCCGGAAAGCCGCCTGCATCTGAACCAAATGTCCGAAACTTCGGCCGTACAGTTGATTTATCCGGAAGGAAAGAACGTACAGGGAGAATGGAGTACATTCGACGGAACCTCTTACAACTATGTGGCAGCCGGAAGAAGACAATATGATTTGCCTCTGAGCAAAACACACTACACGTTGGTTTATGCAAACGATCCACAGTTGACAGCAACCGATCGGATTACTTTGCGCTACCGTCATGTTGGCATTATGGAACAGGATCATTTGGTGATGGCCATTCGCGCTTTGGGTTCGGAAAGTCCGTTTGAACATTTTGTGGAAGCACAGGCTGTAGAAAACGGCAAAGCAGAGTTCGTTGTCGAGGGAACGTTGCTGAACCGTGCTTCTGAAGTGATGTTCTTTGTATCTCCCGAATCCGGTAAACGTCCGGTAAAAGTGGAACTGGCTTTGGCCAATGGGATGTCCGGGCACAGAAACATCATGTTGGAGGAAACCGCCCAGGGGTACCTTTGCAAGTGAAGGTACTAGTGGAAATGCTGATGATGTGGTGATGTTGGAAGTAAAAGAAATCGGACTATGCCTCTTTGGACAAAGACAGCGTAGACATGCGTAATGCTGATAATCGCTTTACGATTATGATAGACCAATCGAAGTTGGATAAAATGGCTTTGAATCCGATAACTGTTCAGGCTGTCGGTGCGGAATCTGCTCCATTGGAGTTCAAGGTTTATCTTGAGCCTAAAGTTGAGCTGAAACTAAAAAACGGTAAGGACGAACATACTTTTGTAGCTACTGCATCTACGGCGGACTTAGAAGTGGAAGCCGAACTGCTTCAAGGCTACTTGGAAGAAGAAGTTCAGTTGGCAACGATTGCTGACGTAGACAATGCGATGAATATCGGAAACGGAACCTTGTTGTCGAACAGTTCGGTAACTATCGGCCACTTGGAGCATTATGAATCTCCTTACGGTAAGGCCCAGGAAGGATGGAATCTGATCGGTAATCCCTATTTGGCAGATATCAACATCACGAAACACCAGAATGTAATCTTTGACGAACACAAGGTGACTAAATTCGTTTATCAGTATAATAAGGAGTTGGACAACTATATCACATTCGATATGACGAACTATGATGAAGAACAGAAAATCATTCCGTTCCAGTCTTATTTTGTCCAGACATTGGCACCTGAGGCTGAGCTTACCGTGACTCCTGTGGCCAAAGAGGTAACGCTTAATCGTCGTACATTCGATTACTATACCGCAAACGAATATACTTCAGTACGTTTGAAACTTTACTCAGGAGATAAAGAGCAGGATCGTACGGACATTATTTGGGAAGAAAGTGCTTCGGCAGACTTTGTGGTGAATGAAGATGCTCCGAAATTCTGGAGTTTGTCAGCCACAGCCAATCAGTTGTTCTCTGTAGCCGGTAAATCGGCGGCTTCTGTAAATACGTTGCCGATGGACACAGAAGAAATCAAACTGGGCTTGAGAATCGGTACATCCGGCAAGTTGTCTCTTCGTTTGAGCCGGATAACCGGTTTTACAGAAGATGATGAAGTTGTCCTTAGGGATAAACATACGGGGGCAGAATGGAAGTTGGATGAGGATAACTCCTATGAGTTTGACATCGCGCAAACCGGAGATGTGAAAGACCGCTTCGTATTGAAGGTGAAACGTCACGGCACTTCGGTTGGCATTGAAGACAGGGTGGAATCTACTGGTTATAAAGTGTACGTTTCAGGAAACACCTGCATGATAGAAAATCTGCGTGGCAATGCCGACATTCAAATCTTCAATGTGCAAGGCCAACTTGTGGCACGCGAAAAAACGACTCAGCACAGCTTTTTCGGTATCTTTGAAACCGGGAGTACATGTTGTAAAAATCAGTGAGAACGGAAAAGATTATGTGACTAAAATTATATTGAAATGATAAAGAATGAATTAATAGGCAAAATAGGATGTTTACTGGTGTTCGTATGGGCATCGGTAAGCCTCCATGCTCAATCCATAAAGCTCTTGGGGGTATATTCCAACGGAAATGCTGCCGGTCAGTTAAAAGCTAAGGTGGATTTGGCCGGTAAGCAAATCAAATCGGTCACTTCTTATACTTATCGGATGTCCGACGGTTTTGCTACGGTAGCTTCGGATTATGAATTGATAGAAGGTTCTTTCCTGACGGTGGATGTGGAGATGCAAACTGGAGACTATGCCTATCGCATGGAAGTGGTGTTGGACGACGACACCCGGTTGCTTACCGAGTGCGTGAACCAGGGCAATACGGAAGCCTTCATGTGGTTGGGAGACTATCAATGGACGGAGGCTACCACAGCCGTAGCCGGAACATTGCCTGGTGTGGACCGTTGCTTCGGTACGGACCTGAATTTGCAGACAAGCGATAAGACTTACTATAAAGGAGTTTCCAGTAAGGGTGGTCAAATCATCTATGACCTCCCGGAAGAGATGAACTTCCGTAAGTTTGATATGGTATTGGGGACACAGAATGGCAGCGGGAATCTTAAATTCATGTTCTATTGTAATGACGGAAAAAAGTTGGACTTCACTGTTAATTCAAATGCAATAAAGTCTATTTCTACGGCTGACTATCCCGCTTTTATTCCACGTTTGCCATTGACAAAAATCAGGTTAGACTTTACAAATAATTCAAATGCTATCGGCAACTACAATTTGGCCAGGCTGTATATGGAACGCCGCCCGTCGGACAAGTTGGAGCAACAGGTGGCGTTTACAAATACAGGAGGAACTGTCACGTATCCCATGCAAGTGGAACTAAAAGCCACAGCCACGTCGGGAGGCAAGATATATTACCGTATTATCAAAGGCCGTGAGGCTGCCGAACTGAAAGGTAACGTATTGACCTTTAAGGACGGACAATCTACTGATGTGGTTGTTGAAGCTACACAATACGGTAATGAGCAATATGCTTGTGCTACAAGCTTGCTGTCTTATGCAGTACGCACGAGGGAGAATATCTTTATCTCTTCTATGTTACCGGCATTGGAAAATAATTCGGGTACGGTATATTTATATGTTAATCCTCAGGCGAACAAGCTTTCGCAGTTGACTCTGAACATATATGATGATGTATATTTATTAAATGAATTGCAGCAACTTGATTTGTTGGCGATATGGAATGACACACCGTTTGTATCCGGAACAACCGGTAAGGTTCTGGCTGTTGCCGTTCCTGACTTAGAGATGAATCGTGTGTTCCGCATTACCTACGGTTACGAAGGGGGTGAGACGATACATAGTTCTTATTACGAAGGATTGAATATGTTTGATTATCTTTCGGATTTGTCTTATAGTACGCAGGGAACAGCACAAATAGACAAGGCTGTCAATGGTTCTATGCTCCAAATCACCACGCAAAAATATAAGAAAGGGTTTGGTATTCATGCGGTAGGTTCGGTGCAGATGACCTTGCCTGTGGGAATATACAATCGTTTGATCACAGATGTTGGTAAACAGTCGGGGCAGCCTTATGTCATGGAGTTTGCCTTGAACATGGATAACCGGCAGCTTACGACAACAGGTCCTGTCAATAACAGCAAGAAGACGACTTGGGATTATCCCTTGGATGACGTTTCCGTTTTACATATTGATGTATTATACGGTGGAGATGGGGCCGGAAACGACCATGGCTCAATAGGGGCGCCGAGGCTATACCGCACAGTTGTACAACGAAGGGAACAGACACTGAACTGGCAAAAGATTTCCGTTGACCCACAACAAGCCGTTCAAGTTAGCCGATGAAGGCTACGGCCTCTTCGGGATTGGCACCGGTGTACCGCATTTGAATGGGACAGGAGTTTGCTACGATAGAAAGCGGAAACATTTGAACCTGCATACGATTCCCGCAACATGCCGAGATTGTAGTCGAGGCGTTTCAACCCGGCGACAGGGAATGGCAACCTACAACAACTACTACTTGTACATTCCGCTTTTCCAAAGGCTTTGTGGTGCAGAAGGATGCTCGGGTAGAGTTGGAGGGCGGTCAGGTATTGGAAGAACTGATTGTCTACGGTGATGCTAGACAGATGGGGCAGGTGGTAGTGAAAAACGGTATTGTCCAGGTAAAAAGTTCGTATTGAAATATACTTTCATACCCAAGGCTTGGAACTTCATCACTTTCCCTTCCGATTTGGATATAGACAAAATCAGCGACTTGAATGCCAGGGGTATTATTTGAATAACAAAATGTCTGGCAGAGGAGCTTACTACATCCGCAGTTACGACACTCAGGTGCGTGCGGAAAATCCGTCCGGTTCGGTATGGAACAATTTGGAGACTCCGGAAGTGAAAGGGCTGAAAGGTTACATCATGGGTATCAACAATGCCCTGGGCATGGATCCGGTAGAGGTAACCTTTACGATGGACAACGTTTCGCTCGATTTCGAATCTTCGATTCGTCCGTTGAATCTTACGTTGGACCTTTCTAAGGTAGAGCCGGGCACTTGTCAGGATGTATATATAAGGCCTGTTAACGTGAAAGGAAACACTTTGAAGGTCAGTGTAGACTTCCAACCGGAGGATCTTTCGGCATTGCCTATCAATCATGCCAAAGCATTGGAGGGAATGCGTTTCACCTTTACTCCGGACAAACGTGGCATACGGCTGACACTTCCCGACCAGACACCGGCCAAGATTGCCATCTATAATAAAAAAGGAACCAAATTGATGAAAGCCGTTCGTTACGTATCGCCAATGGTATTGGATTTGAGCGGTTTGAAGCCAGGCACCTACCAAATGGTAATCAACTACGGAGATGCCACGGCAGTAAGGACGTTGGATTTTTAAGGATGGATATAATAAAGTAAGCAGGGTTTGTCGTTACGTCTTTCTATTCAAGACGTAACGACAATTTACATAACAGAATAACGATATGATGAACAAGATTTTTACAGGATTGCTTTTATGCCCAACCATTTATTTACACGCTGCGGAACCCGCTGATTCAACTTTCCGGTTGATGGAAGAGATTACAGTGGCGGCCAACCGCCAACAGGATGTGAAAATGAATGTGCCACAACAGGTTTACGTTTTATCCCGTAACCTGATAGAACGGGCCAATGCACAGACGGCCGCCGATTTGTTGACCACAGACGGTTTACTGACAGTGCAGAAAAGTCAGCAGGGGGTGGAAGCCCGGTGATACGCGGTTTTGAAAGTTCGCGGGTGTTGCTTGTCATGGACAACGTGAAGATGAACAATCTCATTTATCGTGCCGGACATTTACAGAACATCATAACCGTGGACCCTTCTATACTGGAACGTGTGGAAGTGCTTTACGGTCCTTCTTCGGTCAGCTACGGTTCGGATGTCTTTGGGGGGAGTTGTGGTTTTCCGTTCATAAAAATCCTGGTTTTGGGCGATGGGGGGAAAACTTTGTTTTCCGGTAATGCCTTTATGCGTTACGGTAGTGCGAATCAAGAAACCACCGGTCATGTGGATTTCAATATCGGTGGCGAACGTTTTGCTTCATTGACTTCTTTATCCTATAGCAACTTCGGTGATTTACGGAGCGGACGACGCAAGAACCCCTTTCTAAAGGATGATGAATACATCAGCCGTCCTTATGAAGTGGTACGTGAAAATGGTGAAGACCTGTTAATCGGTAATTTCAAAGACTGGCATCAACCCGGTTCCGGATATATGCAGTACGACTTGATGCAGAAGTTCCTGTTCAAACCGGACGATAGATTCCGCCATTTGTTGAACTTCCAATTCTCGAATACGACGGACATTCCCCGTTACGATCGGTTGACGGATATGAAAAAAAGACAAACCTAAATTTGCCGAATGGTATTATGGCCCTCAGTTCCGTTTGATGACAGCCTATACGATGGAGATAGCGGACTGGTTGTCGGCAGACAAAGTCGATTTTACGGTGGCCTACCAGAAAATCAAGGAAAGCCGTCATAATCGTAAGTTCGGTGAGGTTTGGTTGGGTAGCCGCAACGAGAATGTGGATGTGGTGTCATTGTCTTCCGATTGGATGAAACAGGTGGACAATCATCGTATCCATGCCGGAATAGACGGTGCATTGAACTTCCTTTCCTCTACGGCTCACAAAACGGACGTAGACACCGGTGAGCGTGCTGCATTGGATACGCGTTACCCCGACGGACAAAACTATATGCACAATATAGAGGCCTACGCGTCCCACCAATGGGAAATCACTCCGCGTCTGATCCTGAGCGACGGTATCCGCTTGGGATTCTCCACGTTGTATTCCTCGTTTGAGACCGCCGAATTTTTCCCATTCCTGAGTCAGAACGTGAAAGAAGTGAAACAGAACAATATGACTTACAGTTTCAGTTTGGGACTGAACTACAATCCGACCAAGGACTGGAAAATAGCTTTGGCACTTTCCACCGGTTATCGTGTGCCCAATATAGACGATGTGGGAAAGGTATTCGACTCGCAGCCGGGTACTGGTGGTTGTGCCCAACCCGGATGTGCGCCCGAAAAGACTATCAACGCCGACTTCAATGTGACTCGGTTTCAAAAACGACCGTTTCCATTTGGGAAACTTCCGTGTTCGGAACCTACTTTTCGATGCCATTACGCTAAAGCCGCATACGCTGAACGGAAATACCGAAATAGAATATGATGGCGAACTCAGCGAGATATATGCCAACCATAACAGCAGAAGGGCTTATGTTGTAGGTTCCACCACACGCCTGAAAGCCCGTTTCCTCGAAATATTTATGGCAGACGCTTCGCTTACCTATACTTACGGTGATATTATCGACGGGGAGGATGAACGTATGCCCCTCGACCATATATCTCCGCTTTTCGGAAGGGTGGGCATGACTTTTCAGAGCAAAGACGACAAGGCCATTGTGGAGTTTTATTCCTTGTTTAACGGACGAAAGAAACTAGATCGTTATAACTTGAACGGGGAAGACAATATCGGTTACGCCACAGTGAAGGGAGAAGAGGGCAGAGGGCTTCCGGCATGGTTCACCCTGAATCTCAAAGCTTCTTATGTGTTCAACCCGAACCTGACGGTACAGGTTGGTATCGAAAACCTGTTGGATACGAAGTATCGCACTTTCGGTTCGGGAATCAATGCCATGGGACGTAATATCAATGTTACTTTACGCACGACATTCTGACAGACGAAATACCTGTTTTTATTCCAATTGAAAACGGAACTGTTTTTTTTGCAGCTCCGTTTTTTATTGAAGTGTGCACAATTCTTGGTTGTGAAACTCCATATCTGCCGTTGAATCATTGTCTTATGGCATAATGTTTCGTAAGGTTGTGTTTTTTGGGATGATAATTTACTTATGAATCAAGATGTCCCCCAAATGGTATTCGTCCATAAAACGGCTGCGGTCTACGGGACCGTTGATGCCCTCGATGCGTCCGTTGGCGGTGAACTGCCACATGACGAACCGGATGTCGTCTGTCAGTTCCGGAATATCTTCTGCGTACCGGGCTATCATGTATTTGTAGTCCGTGTATTTTCCGGCCAAATATTTATTGTAGAAATTACTCGACGTGTAGATGATGGGACGGATGCCATAATGTTCTTCTACCATATGGAGAAAACGGGTAAGCCTTTTCGCAAAAGCGTTGCGCGCTGCCTTTCCCTATGATTTCAACGTCGATGATAGGAATCAAATCTTGTTCGTCCAGGTTCACCGTGCTTGTGAAGTTCTTGAACTGGGTTTCCGGATCCACTGTGGGACTAAAGAAATGGTAGCAGCCGACTTTCAGGCCGGCCTTGCGTGCTTCGTCA
>ENA-OQDT01001466-OQDT01001466.1-human-gut-metagenome-genome-assembly--contig:-NODE-1466-length-13674-cov-3.956374_pt1 | contig 13674 bp, 11 predicted proteins | sample MGYA00242786_ERZ504617 | MGnify/ENA primary metagenome ERZ504617 (study PRJEB26092, sample SAMD00036337) | human gut metagenome | host: Homo sapiens | study: EMG produced TPA metagenomics assembly of...
TCCCCCGAAAGGGGGAGGTTTTACGCCGCAAAGCGGCAGATGCAAAAAGCTCCCCCCTCGGGGGAGCTGTCGAGCGTATGCGCAGACTGAGAGGGTTCGTCCCCCCTACAAACAAACCACCGGAGCATCCGCAGACGCTCCGGTGGTTTAACTATAACTATTTAGTTCAGCTTCCAAATCGCCCTCTTTGATCCAGCCCAGCTTGCGCTCCACCTCGCAGAACACCACGCTGAGCACGGCGGGCAGCACAAAGCACAGCAGCGCCATGGCGGCCCAGTCCATGGGGGTGATGGCAGCCTTGGTACCGGCGGCAATATCGCTGACCCAGCCGGTGTAGACGCCGATCTGACCCACCAGACCACAGGTGCCCATGCCGGAGGAGACAGCCGCGCCGTTCATCTCAAAGTGGAACAGGCAGGTAGCCAGCGGGCCGGTGATGGCACTGGCCAGCGTGGGGGCGATCCAGATGCGGGGATTCTTGATGATGTTGCCCATCTGCAGCATACTGGTGCCCAGACCCTGACTGACAAGGCCGCCCACACCGTTCTCCTTGTAGCTCATCACGGCAAAGCCCACCATCTGGGCGCAGCAGCCCGCCACGGCAGCGCCGCCTGCAAGACCGGTCAGACCCAGTGCGGCGCAGATGGCAGCGGAGGAGATGGGCAGGGTCAGTGCCACGCCCACGATGACCGACACCAGAATGCCCATGACCAGCGGAGCCTGCTCGGTGGCCCACATAATAAGAGTGCCCACCTGACTTGCGGCTGCACCGATGGGTGCGGCGATAAGCATGGAAAGCCCGACGCCTGCAAAGATGGTCACCAGCGGGGTGACAAGGATATCCACCTTGGTCTCCTTGCTCACAGCCTTGCCCAGCTCTGCCGCCACAATGGCGATGATGAGCACGGCCAGCGGGCCGCCTGCACCGCCCAGTGCGTTGGCCGAGTAGCCCACGGTGATCAGGCTGAACAGCACCAGCGGGGGGCAGTGCAGTGCCAGCCGATGGCACAGGCCATGGCGGGGCCCGCTCATGGGCCGTTGCGTAGCCGCCCAGATCCACCAGCAGTGCAAGACCGGTCTGCTGACCCACCGTCTTGATGATGGTGCCGATGAGCAGACTGGCGAACAGGCCCTGTGCCATTGCGCCCAGTGCGTCAATGAGGTAACGCTGCGGAGAGATGACGATATCCTTCCGCGCCAAAAATTCTTTCAGCTTCGACATAAAACTTGCCTTTCTATCCAAAACAGATCGTTAAGGTTCCGAACGTATGTTCTGTATCATACCATACACCTGTCAAGACAGCAAGAGGTTGCTGGAAAATTGTGAAATTTCGGCTTTGTGCAATGTTCTGCCCTGCCGGAACGTATTCCATTTGGAACTTTTCCCGACACACTGCCCCGGTGGAGAATTTGTGTAGAAGCCCGCTGTGCCGTTGACGGCTCCCCGCGTGCGGGTGTATACTAGAGGAAGCGTAAAGTTATCATCCGCCGTCCTTTTATCCTAAACCCATGGGCGGCGTGGAATAAAAGCGGGCCCGCCCCGGGCAAGGGGCAAAGACCCGGTGCAGCACAGCGCTGCACCACCGGGAGATTCGGAGGCAGAGACGACAGATGAAAAAGCGATTTGACCAATCCGGCACAGCCCGCCGCAAGGCGGTGACAGCCATTGCAGCGCTGACCATGGCGCTGGTTCTGGCTGTGGGCGGCGCAGGGGCAGCGACCCTGCTGTCTGCACAGCCGGAAACTTTGACCGTGGGCGCGGTCGTTCCCCACATCACCGCCGAAGCACCGCAGCAGACTGCTCCGGCTGACCCTGCCCCGGCAGCGGAGAGCACGGCGACTGCCCCGGAGCAGGCAGCGGAAAGCACCGCGCAGCAGGCTGAGTCTGCCCCGGCGCAAACGGAAAAACCGGAAACTGCCGAAACTGCGCCGGCTGAACCGGAAGAACCTGCCGCAGCACCGGAAACGCCGGAAACGCCGGCACAGCCCGCCGGGGACGCCGCGCTGGAAGAGGAGAACTCCCCTGCCATGCTGCTGGAAGAGACCCCGGAGCTGGCCGCACAGGACCCGCAGGCTCCCGCAGCGGACGGCACCGCACAGAATGATACCGCCGCCCAGCACACCCCGGAGGGCAGCGTACTGTTGACCCCGGAGCAGATCCAGCAGGCGCTGGATTCCGGCGCGCTGGAAGATGCCGAGGCGCAGTGCATCGACCTGACCGATGAAAACGGCTTTTTCCGGTGGCTGTTTAACTGGCTGTTCGGCAGCAAGGATAAGGAAGAGGAACCGGCTCCGGCCTACTCCGGCTGGCGCACCGAGAACGGCAAGACCTACTACTATGCGCAGGACACCAACAAAAAAGTCACCGGTCTGCGCTCCATTGACGGCAAGCTGTATTATTTCGATGCCAACGGCGTTAAACAGGACAATGTGACCTTTGGCATCGACGTGTCCAAGTATCAGTCCGGGCTGGACTGGAACAAGATCAAAAAGTCCGGGGTGAGCTTCGTCATCATCCGCATCGGCTACCGGGGCTACGGCGCTGCGGGAAACCTGGTCAAGGACCCCATGTTCGAGGAGCACTTTACCAACGCCCGCAATGCGGGGTTGAAGGTGGGCGTGTATTTCTTTACGCAGGCCGTGAACGAGGCCGAGGCGCAGGAGGAGGCCGATGGCTGCAACTGGGCTTTGAATGGCCGGATGCTGGACTACCCCATCTTCTATGACACCGAGGCCTCCACCGCCCCGCGCGGCACCGGCCGCGCCGACGGACTGGGTGTTGAGGACCGCACCAAATGCGCCATCGCCTTCTGCGAGCGGGTGAAGGAACTGGGCTACAAGCCCGGCGTGTACGCTTCCACCACATGGTACCGCAAGCGGGTGGATTACAACACCCTGCGCAGCCGCTACACCATCTGGAACGCCCACTACGGCGTCTCTTCCAGCCCCATCGGCTGCGACCTGTGGCAGGGCACCGAGAAGGCCCGCATCAACGGTTACAGCGGCGAGCTGGACGCCAATATCAGCTATATCGGATAACTCTACAAAAGGCCGCTGCACACGCCCTGTGCAGCGGCCTTTTTCCTGCCGTGGGAGGATTGGGAATGCGCTCCGCTTCGCTCTGCGCATAATCAGCGGAAAAACTATTTTTAATAGAACAATGCCGGAGCGTCTGTGGACGCTCCGGCATTGTATTTTCACAGATGGGGTCGTGGAGAAAAACGACAGTTGCAGCGCCGCTTTCTACGAAAGCGCAGCGCTGCGGGCGAGCACTTGCTCCCCCTCGGGGGAGCTGTCGCGCAGCGACTGAGGGGCTATAAATGGAGAAGCGAAAAAAGCGTTAAAGCGATAGCGCCGACTGGCGCAGCGCTAGCTTTTTTGTGCTTCGACTTCTTCTTTAGGATTGTTAAGGGCGTGCAGCCCTTGGCCCGTTGCGGGGTGGGTGGAGTCCAGAGGTAGGGAGGGGGGAGTCGGAACACCCCTCCCTACCTCTCGCCCAGCGAAGCGTCCTTGCACGCTGAAAGCAAGCAGAAAGTTACCCCGCAAAGCGCACACTTTTCCGGTTCTCTTTTGGTGTCAAAAGAGAACACCCCTCGGCAGTTTCCATTTTCACGGGAGGGTTTATCTCCTGTTCTTCCGTTTCCACTGCTCCCGGCGCACCCATGCGCGGAGGGAGCGGTAGGCCATGGGGGCAAAGAAGAGCCAGACGTTGAGCATGGACAACAGGTAGTCCAGCTTGCCGGGCAGGGAAGCGCCCAGAAAGCTGAACACCCACAGCACTGCCGCGAAAACGCCGAAGTACTTCACACGGATTGGGATGACGAAGAAGAGCAGCAGCTGCACCTCCGGGTAGAGCATGGCAAAAGCCAGCAGCAGCGAGAGGGACAGGCAGTAGGTGCTGGCGGTCACGCCGGTGAGCAGGCAGCCCAGCACCGTGCCCAGCACGCCGGACAGCAGATACACCGTGTAGCGGAAATCGCCCCACTCCCGTTCCAGCGCGGTGCCGATGAACCATGTGAAGTAGATGCCCAGCACCACGCTGAGGATGCTGCCGCCGGAAAAGGGGATGAATATAAAGCTGATCACCCGCCAGACCTGCCCCTGCAGCAGAAGGAACCGGTTCAGCCCCAGCCAGCCCGTGATGGTACGGTCAATAAACAGCTCGATGGCCAGCACTAAGATCTGCCCCGCCACCAGAATATTGGTCAGGTTCGGGATTCCGTAGCGGCCATACTTGCGCTCCAGCCTGTTCAGCCAGTTGTTCATGTGTTTCGCCTCCGTTGCGGGTTGCCCCGCCAGTTTCATGTTACCCCTATTTTACCATGACAGGCCCCCGCATTCAAGAAAATCCACGCGGAAGGCGTTGAAACTGTGCTTTCTTTCCCGGCAGACAGGCTGCACGCGCAGTTTTTTCACACCGCAGCCGCCGGGGTGTGGAAAAGGCGGGAAAAGCACAGCATTCATGCGGGTTTTAAGTCCCAAAACGACAACCGAAAATTGTATGGACTATCCGTTCTGGAATGAACTTTTCACTTTTTCCACCGGGTTTTCCACCGTTTTTGTGAAAAAGAAGCGCAGTTTCCAACGATGTTTTCCACCTTTTCCACATAGTTTTCCACATCCAGTGGAGGAAAGTCCTATACAAGCCGTAATGGACGCCGCCGCATTCTGGAAATTCGTGGGCAAAAATGTGGGCATTCTGCCTTTTATAAAAAAGAAAGTCGAAGGTTTTTCTTTTGTTTTTACAGTTTACTCCGGCTTACGGTTTTGCTTTTCTCCAATCTGGAATCTTACCCCGGGCAGTTTTCCACAAACCGCCGGGGAGAAAAGCCCGGTGTGGAAAACGGACACAAACGGTGATTTTCCACACTGTTTTTATCCCGGCTGAATCCTCTCAGTCGCCTGCGGCGACCATCGGGAGCAGACTGAGAGGGTTGGATGCAAAAATAAGCCCTCTCGGGCAGACAAAGTGCCTGAGAGGGCTTATAAAACCATATTTTATGCCTTAGCAGCAGCGCACACTAGGGTATGCAGCGGCGCAGGGGTCAGATTTTCGCTTCCTCTAAGTGGAGATACACCGCAACGTAGGTCTTGTCATCCATAACACGGGTAACAATATCATACTCATCGATCCGGTACAACTGCTGTTCATCAATAAAGTAAACAGGTCCGTACTGCGTCAGATTTTCCGGGGTCAGCTTAACTGCCTCAACGGTACTTTCGCCCGAAACATTCAATGCTATCGGGTCTGAGAGGATCATCCAATACCAGCTCTCCCCAAATCCGCACCCGTTCGCCTCATGATCCCCGCCGTCTCTGGCTTTGAACTTCCCGTCCTCGCTGATTTTCGCCAGAGCAGTCCCCATCTCCGAGTGTTTGACGTCAACTTTTTGTACCGGTTTGCCCGGCCGCTTGCTGTTGATTTGCTCTACAAACCAATCTTCGTATACCTTGCCAATGGCAGACTGAGGTTGTTCTGCTGCGCCGCAGGCGGTGAACAAAGCCAAGGCCAGCACCGCGGCCAGTAAAAGTGCTACAAAGCGTCTTGTCTTTTTCATGATACATCTCCGGTAACAAAAATACAGGTTCTATCCAACGTACTGGAACTCAAACGACCTCTTTTATTATTTTACACCATCACATCTGTGGTGTGTCAATTGACAGAGCATATAAAATACAGCCGTCCTTTTGGGCAAATGCGCCAAAGGGTTGGATGCAAAAAATGCCGGGCGGTCCGCAGACCGTCCGGCATTGCTTTTTTCTTTACATCATATTGCGGAACACCAGCTGTGCGATCTGGAAATAGAGGATCAGGCTGCAGGCGTCCACGATGGTGGTGATGAAGGGGGTAGCCATAATGGCAGGGTCGGCACCCAGCTTTTTGGCGGCAAGCGGCAACATACCGCCCACCAGCTTTGCCAGAATGACACTGAAGAACAGCGACACGCTGACCACGATGGCGTAGCCCATCACGTTGGCGTACTGGCCGGGGAAGAGGAAGGTGTACATCAGGTAGATGCGCAGGCCGTTCACGATGCCCAGCACTGCGCCCACGATGGCAGACACCCGCAGCTCCTTGGCCAGCACCCGCATAAAGTCGGCAGGCTCTACCTCGCCCAGTGCCAGACCGCGCACCATCAGGGTGCTGATCTGGTTGCCGCAGTTGCCGGCGGTATCCATCAGCATGGGCATGAAGGAGACCAGCAGCGGCAGGCTGACAAAGGCTTCCTCGTAGTGGGTGGTGACCATGCCGGTAAAGGTAGCGGACAGCATCAGGATCAGCAGCCAAGGGATACGCTGCTTGGCGTGGGTCCACACGCTGGTGCCAAAGTAGGTGGTAGCGTCGTCATCCGGGAGAATGGCGGCCATCTTCTGCATATCCTCGGTGCTCTCGTCGGTCAGAACGTCAATGGCATCGTCGATGGTGATGATACCCACGAACATGCCCTCGTTGTCCAGAACGGGCATGGCGGTAAAGTCGTAGCGCTGCATCTCACGCGCCACGAACTCCTGATCGTCGGTGACCTTCACGGTGACCAGATTGTCCTCCATGATCTCCGTGATGGGGGTCTTGGGGTCGGCCAGCAGCAGATTGCGGGCAGAGACAACGCCCTGCAGCCGGTTGCTCTCCACCACATAGCAGGTGTAGACGGTCTCGGCGTTCTCGCCCTGCTTGCGGATGGCTTCAAAGGCCTGTTCCACCGTCATATCCATGCGCAGACGCACATATTCCGGGGTCATCAGGCTGCCGGCAGAGCTTTCCGGGTAGTTCAGCAGCTTGTTCAGGCTCTCGCGGGTCTCCCGGGAGGATTTTTCCAGCACCCGCTTGACCACGCCTGCAGGCATATCTTCCAGCAGGTCGGCGGCATCGTCCAGACTCATCTCCTCGATGGCGCTCACCAGCTCCACGTCCGAGAAGGCGTTCACCAGATCGTCCCGGGCTTCGTCGGACATATAGGCAAAGGCTTCGGTGGCAACTTCCTTTTTCAGCAGACGGAACACCACCAGACGGTTGTTCTCGTCCAGTTCTTCCAACAGCTCGGCAAGGTCGGCGGGCTGCTCTTCCTCGGTCACCTCACGCAGCTTGACGTACTGCTTTTTGATCAGCAGCTTCAGCAGACGGCTCTTGGTCAGCATCTCGGGGTTTGCCTTGACCTCTTCGTCATTGGCTTCCTCCCGCTCTGCCTCCCGCATATCCTGCTTCAGGTCCTCGGTGGCTTCCTCGTTCAGATCCTCCGCCAGCTTCTGACGCACCTCGGCGGGGATATCGGAGGGCAGTTCCTGCACCGGCAGGTTCTGTTCCGTGTTGGTTTCCAGCTTCTTTTCTTCCATATCCATGGGCTGCCTCCTCTGGGTACTATACGGCACGGAGGGCTTTCTCCGCGCCGGAGGATGCAGCAGGTCGGGAAACAAAAAACGCGCCGCCCGGTGCCGGAATGCCGCAAATGCAGCCGTTTCCGCGCACGCAAAGCCGCGCCTTTCCTATGCCGGGGGCTTTTCAGTAAGCCGCCGGATGCAAAAAGGCGAACGCAGTACTTTTTGTTGTCCGATCTACCGCATCGGTGGAGCTACTTCGACTATGATCAGGGTCCATTGTCCTGCGTTCACCTCCCGGTTTTCGTAAATTCCGCAGCCGCAGCACCCGTGCCGGGCGCTGCATTGGCTATATCCTTTTTTATTATAGCGCCGCAAAAAAATGGGGTCAACCCTAAAGCGAGGTTTTGCAAAGATTTTTAAGGCGTCTTACAGAAACAAAACACCCTTCTCCGTGTTGCGGCGCACAGAGAAGGGTGTTTTGCTTGGATATTGCCTTGGTGTGAGGAGGAATCATGTTACTTGGGAAGTGGTTGCGGCCCCGCTTCCCATGGCAAAAGTATAACAGCTTTCACAATTCATTTCGTTAAGAAGCTATGAAGAAACTGTAAAAAGGAAGCGGAAAATTCTGGAAGATTTTGTGATAAAAAATTTTCTTGACAATATTTGTTTTATCCTATATTATAATAGTAGGATACCACCAAACGGAAAGGATGCTGAAAATGTCTGCTTTTGAAGTAAATTTTTATTATAAAGCAGACGGCAGCTGCCCGGTTCGTGATTTTCTGGATACACTGGACGACAAAATGCTGGCAAAGCTTTTAGGCACGATCTCCCTATTGGAAACCAATGGCACACAACTGCGGGAGCCTTATTCCAAATCATTGGGAGATGGCATTTTTGAATTGCGTACCAAGCAAAGCAGCAACATTACGCGCATTTTATATTTCTTCGTGGTCGGGCATCAGATCATCCTGACAAATGGCTTTGTCAAAAAGACACAAAAAACACCGCCGGAGGAAATTGCACTGGCGCAAAAATATCGTGCGGACTATTTTTATCGAAAGGAGAGTTCCTCATGAGTGATTTTCGGAATTATTTGAATGAACAATTACAGCGGCCTTCTTTTAAGGCCGAATGGGATGCTCTTCAGCCGGAGCTTACCATTGCGCAAGCTATGATCGATGCCCGGAAGGAAAGCGGTCTGACCCAGAAACAGCTTTCAGAGCGCACCGGCATTGCACAGGCCGATATCAGAGTATTAGCAATGGCAATGGCATTGGGCGTAACTGCTTCTGCCTATGCTGCAAACCCCTTCTCCGATGTACCTGCAGGTCATTGGGCATATGATTCCGTAAACAAACTGGCAGCAGCTGGTATCGTTGACGGTTATGGCAATGGCACTTTCGGTGGCGATCGTCTGATGACCCGTTACGAAATGGCTCAAATCGTTGCTAAAGCAATGGCAAAAGGCGCTAACGTAGATCGTTTGGCAGCTGAATTTGCTGACGAACTGGACAGCCTTGGCGTTCGCGTTGCAGCTTTGGAGAAAAAATCCGACAACGTAAAGATCACTGGTGAAGTTCGTTATCACTACCAAGATAATAGCGGAGATGCTGATGGTTATTCTACTAAACTGCGTTCCCGTATTTGGATGACTGGTCAAATCAACGATGACTGGAAATATACTGGCATGCTTGAAAATAACGAAGAGTGGTGGACGTGTCGACCTTGCCCTCCATGGTGAGCTCCGGCCGCCAATCGAGCAGCACTCCGCAGTAGTCGAATACGACGTCGGTGATCGGCATGTCTTCTCCCGTCCGCCTGCAGCAGGCATTCACATACCAGATTCCTCCACTGCACCGCCGGCCGCTCCACTCGCCGCGCGCACCGAATCGTCGAGCAATATTCCAATTCCTGCATGACCACTTCCCTTCTCTCGATATCTCGATCCTGCCGGAAGTGGGCTTGCCGCTCGCCCACGCACGGTTACGGTGCAGTAAACAAACAAAGTGGTCAGATTAATGGCCCGGTACCTGTTGCACGAGCATGGAACACGGGATAACATGGCGGCGGTAACCGCCACAGGCAGCTTGATCAAAACACGTCCCGCATCGACGGAGGGCGGCGGTTCGGAGCGTGGTAGATTAATGTACCGAAGGATCGGGTCTGCCATACCGCAATCCGTTCACGCACGCCCCATCCTCAACCACAGACCGCTCACGCAGACGAAGGGGATCCATGGTCACTCGCAAAGACATCGCCGAGCAGGCCGGCGTCTCGCAAAGCACTGTCTCCCGTCTGCTCAACGGTGACCCCACCCTCAAGGTGAAGGCGGACACACGCCGCAGAATCATGCGCACGGCTGCGGAACTTGGCTACCGGGCGTTCACGAGCCGTTCGATAGCCGTGCTCAACGTGCCGCCACAATTCGACGAATTGCAGGACGCCTATTTCCAGTCGCTGCAAACCGAGTTGCGCAAGGTCGCAGCCGAGCAGGGCACGACGCTCACTTTCTTCGACTCGATAGACAGTCTCATCGCACACGCCGACGACCACGACGGCTTCGTCGCCACCGGACCCACCTCTTTCCAGCGCACCGATCTGGCCCACCTGCGCGACGCACTCCGCTACGGCGTGTTCATTGACACGAATCCGGCGCCGGACTGGTTCGATTCGGTACGCCCCGACCTGAGCCAAACGATGCTCGATGCCCTCGATACACTTCTCGTCGACGGTTACACGTGCATCGGCTACATCGGTGGCGTCGGCTCGATCATGGGCCTGCACAACCACACCGAAGACATTCGCTCGCTCGCATTCAGCGACTGGAGCAAGCGCCTGGGCCTGCCGAACGAGCAGTATATCTACGCCGACGGCCCGTTCACCGTGAGCAACGGACGCGCACTCGCCGCTCGTCTCCTCACCGACCACCCCGACGATCTTCCCAACGCGCTCGTGATCGGCTCCGACCCTATGGCCGTCGGCGTGCTGCAAGCCTTCGCAGAGGCCGGCGTGCGCGTGCCCACGGACATCGCCGTCGTGAGCGTCGACAATCTGCCGATCGCGCAGTACACCGCACCGCCGCTGAGTTCCTACGCCATCGACCTGCATGAACTCGTCTATGCGGCGCTCACCACACTCACCGACGCCATCGCGCGCGACAGGCACGTGCGCCGGCATGTTCTGCTGAGCACCGAGCTTGTTCGCCGCGAAAGTCTGCCAAGCAAATCATGACTCATACGTGCGCGTGCGCACTGGTTGGTCATATTCACAGACTCCTCCGCATGACGAACCCGTGCACACAGACACGGGTTCGTCATGTTCGGAATGCATGAGTCAGAGCATGCTGATTGTCACGGCCAGCTTGAGCGGTTCGTCTGCCGGCAGCAGATACCGATCGTGAACAGGAGCGCCCCCACGAGTCGTCGCCGCCCACGCCCATCTGCCCTGCGAGCAGGCGCAGGAACATATGACGTGGTTGCGCCAACTCGTTCTGGTGTGTGGCATTTTCGATCTCCAACGAACTGTGCGGCAGCAGGCTGAGCGCGAGCGAGTCGTCGGCCTCCACGAGCAGCCCATGGCAATCGGCGTCAAACACATAGGCCCAACGCACATCCTCGTGATTGCCGGTTTCCTGCGGCACCAGATACGGCGCCATGTCCGCCTGCGCCGTGGTGTTCCAGATGCCGAGCTTGGCGCGCTTGCGGTCACGGTAGGTCTCGGCAGGCCCCCGACCATAGAATTCCAGATTCTCATACTGTTTCGGCAGCATCCACTCCAATCCGAAAGCCGGCAGGCTCGGCGCACCCGCACACCCCGTATACTCAAGTTCGATATGCATGCGCAACTGCGAATCGATACGATAACGAATCGGCACCTGCGTCTGCGCGCCGTCTGCCAACTCATACCAGTACTCGCCGCACAGATCTCCGGTGAGCTCGTCGCGGTACACCTGGCCCACGCCGGTGACGACGCGCGCATACCGCCCGGCACCGAACCACTGCACGCGGTCGAAACCGGAGCTCATGCCACGGTCGTTGTCGGTGAGCGGGCGGAACGTGAGCAGTTTCGGCACACGAATCACATATTCACGCTCACCGTCGCGCAACGAGATGACTCCGCCATGCGTGCGCGACAGCAGGATCTCACGCTGCCCAACACGCACTCCGGCGTTCCATCGCCCGAGAGTGACGATCTGCAGATTGTCGTCATCGAACGCATCATTCATCTTCGACCCGCTGCGGCCACTCGCATGGGGACGCACCACGGCCTGTCCCCATGCGATCTCATACCCCGCTTCCGCCCAGGCGGTGTCATGCGCCAACTGCTGACTCACCTCATACACCACCTCATGCATGACGCCACCGTCGGGCAGACTGTGCACGTCAGGGAAGCCGATGTCGAAGCTTCGGGCGCTTCCGGCCGCCACCTCGAACTCATAGCTCTTCGACCATGCCTCACGTCCGTCCAGAAGCATCCGCGCCACAAACACGGTGCCCGAGGTGCCTTGGAACGCATTCGTATTGGTCACGCGCACACCGCGCCCATCCGGTTCGAGACGCACGCCGGCATATTGTGCCTTCACCTCTTGCGCCTTCGCCGACACGGTCCGGTCGGCGAACACAATGCCATCGCCGCTGAACTCGTAATCACTCGGCCTGTCGCCGAAATCGCCGCCATAGGCCAGGCGTTCCGTGCCGTCGTCGAGCCGCTGCCATAGTGCCTGATCCATGAAGTCCCAGATGAAGCCGCCTTGGTATTGCGGGTAGCGCTCCAAGGCGACGTATTCACCCAGTCCTCCCACCGAATTGCCCATCGCATGCATGAATTCGCAGGAGATGTACGGTTTCGCCGGATCACTTTCCAGGTATTCGCGAATCTCATCGGGCTTCGCATACATACGCGATTCGAAATCGCTGATGTCGTCGTATTCACGGTTCCAGGTCACGCCCTCGTAGTGCACCGGCCGGGTGGGGTCGAGCTCTCGGCAGCGATTCCCCATCGCGCGGATCACATCGCCCGCGTACGATTCGTTGCCGAGCGACCACGCGACCACGCACGCATGGTTTCGGTCTCGGCGCACCATGCTCTCCACACGGTCCACGCAAGCCGGCTGCCAACGCACGTCGTCCCCCGGTATCGAGACGCCATCGGCCGTGTCACCGGGCAGATTCCAGCTGCCATGCGTCTCCAGATTGGCCTCGTCGATCACATAGAGTCCGTATTCGTCGCACAGCTCCATCCACCGCGTCTGATTCGGGTAATGCGAGGTGCGCACGGCATTGATGTTGTGCCGCTTCATGAACCGCACATCCCACAGCATGTCCTCCTCGGTGACGCTGCGTCCGCGCCGCGCGTCGAATTCGTGCCGGTTGACGCCATGGAACACAATGCGTTCGCCATTGAGCACAAGCACGCCATCGCGAATCTCCACATGGCGGAATCCGATGCGCGTGCGCGCGGTTTCCAGCACACGACCGTTCGCATCGCGCACCACAGCCTCGAGAACGTACAGATTCGGCTGCTCCGCGCTCCACGGCAGCACCTGTTCGCATGTCGTGGCGTAGCGGATCTTCGGAGCAGATTCCACCGTCGCGCTCCACAGCAGGGCCGCGCCGTCTGCGTGCTCTTCCCATGTGCTGAGCCGCAGCTCCACATTGGCCGCACACCACGCCCCGTCGAGATCGAGTTCGACGGCGAGCTCACCGCACTGCGCATCCACATTCCAATCCGCATGCGCAAGCATGTCGCGAACATGGGCGTGAGGTCGCACCTCCAGCTCCACGTCGCGGAACAATCCGTGGAAACGCCAGCAATCCTGGTCTTCCAGCCAACTCGCACTCGAATATTGGAAGCACGCCACGGCAAGCAGATTCTCCCCCCGCATGCAGCGCCTCGGTCACATCGAACTCGCTGGGGGTGTAGGAATCCTCTGCGTACCCCACGAACACGCCGTTGAGCCACACGTAGATCGCCGTCGCCGCACCGTGGAAGGTCAGACTCACGCGCTCCCCGCGGGACAGCGCCTCGCCCACGCGATCATCGGCAGTGAACGCACGCCGGTACAGTGCGACCAGATTGTCTGTGGGAACGGAGGGTGCCTGCGGATTTTCATGGCCATCCCACGGATATTGGATGTTCACATATTGCGGACGCATGAGCCCCTGCATCTCCAGACACCCCGGCACCTGCACACGGGTGAAGTCGCCATCGGCGAAGCTGCGCGATGCGAATTCCGGCGGAAGGTGGGCGTGCTGCCAATGCTCATCCAAGCCCTCCGTGGGGAGCCGATCCAAGTGCGAGGGCACCACCTTCACCGCCCATTCGCCGTCGAGGTGCTGCTTCAACGCGCCGACT
>ENA-OQDT01001467-OQDT01001467.1-human-gut-metagenome-genome-assembly--contig:-NODE-1467-length-13669-cov-5.537439_pt1 | contig 13669 bp, 15 predicted proteins | sample MGYA00242786_ERZ504617 | MGnify/ENA primary metagenome ERZ504617 (study PRJEB26092, sample SAMD00036337) | human gut metagenome | host: Homo sapiens | study: EMG produced TPA metagenomics assembly of...
CAAGTAGGCTGCCACTGGCAACAAAATCATTGATGTAGAAATCGATTCAAAAAGAACAGATTGAACAGGCGCTTTATCTAAAGCTAATACAGTCCATATCAAATAATATAAAATCGAACTTATAATCAAAATCCTTATTCCTGCATGGACTTTTTTTTATATATTGTATAAAGCATCTAAATATCAGCACAAGAATAATAACACTTGAAAAACTTAAAAAGAAAGTCCCCCATCTTCCTTTACTAACGAACCTGTATGTATCATATATCGGCTCCCATACACCCAACATATTTCTTAGCAAAGACCCTAAAATCACGCATATCAAATATATCTCAAATAAAAGTCATTGATTGTGTATTTTGTTCTCATATTAAAATCACCATTTGGATTTTTCTTGCAATATATTTATATGATCTTCTAATTCTTCGTTCGTAAATCTTTCAGAAACACGTCTACCGGGTACTCCTACATATATGCCGTAGGGATGGGTACTTTTAGTTAATACACACCCCCCCAATAACGCATCCCTCTGCTACAGTTACTCCCTTAAGAATTGTTACATTAGCCCCTATCCAAACATCCTTCTCAATAATGACATCCTGATCGTTTTCGTCATCTTTTTCTTCATCTGTTACATCAGCCATGTACTTTCCTACTGCATTCATCTTGTGATCCCCTGTGATGATACTAAGTCTTGGGCCAATTACTACTTTCTCTTTAATAATAATATTTGCTCGTGTTGTCCACAACAATTGCATGAGGGCCAATCGCAACATCATCTCCTATACTAATATTGCCAATTCCCTTAATGTCACTTTTTTCAGCAATATGTACATTTTTACCACAGCTTCCAAAAGAAGATTTAATTACACTTTCTCGGAAAATCTTATAAAACACCTTACGCACAAATTCCTCTGTTCTGTATATGTAGCGTCCAATTTTATTCATCTCAATCACTCGTCCATAGCTTTTTCATATAATTTACACACTTTCTCCAGATGTTTCTCTAAAGAATACTTCTCATATGCTTTTTCAATGCTTTCCTTTCCCATGCAGTAAATAAGCTCATCATTCCCGATCAATTCAAGTATTACCTTAGCAAAATCATCTATACTTCCTGGCTCTACCATGTAGCCGTTTTTACCATTTTCCACAAGCTGCGGTATTCCTCCAACATTTGTGGCAACTATGGGCAACCCATATCCCATTGCTTCTAGAATCGACATCGGCATTCCTTCCGTATAAGATGGCAAAAAGAAAAGATCTGCCTCTTGAAGAAGTTTTTCTTTTTTTTCATTTTTTACCCATCCCGGAAATGAAAAATACTGAGATACACCTTTTTCCTCAATAATAGCCTGTAACTTCTCGATCTCTCCGCTTCCAGCTAAAACAAATTTAACATTTCTATTACGTTCAATGATTTTTTTTGCAATATCAGGAATGTCAAAGACACCTTTAAGCTCTGTAATAAATCCTAAAAAGAGAATAATCTTATCCTGATGATTTTTTCTCTTCAAAAATTCTTTATGTATAATACTGTAATTCTCTATAACGACTTTTGAAGTATTTGTTTTTACGACCTGTAAATTATTTTTCCATTCTTCAGAAAGAACCATCCAAATTATTTGCATCTATCAAAACAATCCTCTACCAATCGTTTTTTCTTATTGCTCGCATTAATATAAAAGTTTGCAATTTCTGATCCATGAATATGATTAATCACAGGAACATTAAAGATGTTCGCTATATACACAAATGGTAATTTTCTATAAAAGCTTCCGCCAAACGAAGAATGTATATGCACAAGATTCGGCTTATTTATTGTCATTTCCTTGAAAAACAAAAAATAAGCCTCTATAGCTTTGCATATTTTTTTTGCTTTGCTGCCATCACAATAGGATTCAATATATTTTATCTTATACTTCTTTTCCAGCTCAGAACCTCTATAGCCGTTTACAACAGAAGAGATACCACCTTTTGCTGAAAAACTAGGTACGACCATAACCACTTTTTTCATCACTCGACACCATTATCCCTAAATAGGTACCATATAAACTTGCTATTCGTTACAAAATATCTCTTAAATAATCTACGCGGTTCTTTCATAAATCGGTAAAACCATTCAAGTCCATGATCCTGCATCCACTGCGGTGCACGTGGAATCACTCCAGAAATAACATTAAATGCTCCACCAACAGCTATCCAAACGGCATTTGTTTTTTGCTGAGTTTTGCACAAAATTTTTCTTGACGTGGCGCACCGAGTGCAACCCATACAAAATCTGCTTTCGATTCGTTGATTCTATCGCACAGTTCCGTTTCTTCTTGTGTCGTCAACGGCCTAAACAACGATGGTTCACAACCGACAATGGATAATTGTGGATAATTCGCCTTCAGGTATTCGAGCAGTGCATTCAGATTTTCTTGCGTTGTTCCATAAAAATAGTGACGAGCATCACTTTTTTCTGTAACTGCAATCACTTGCTCCATAAAATCAGGCCCGGTCACTCGCCCCATTTCCGAATACCCGCGACGAACTCCAACGCTAGATAAGGGTTTCCCGTCTGGCAGAGTCATAAATGAATTGTTTTGAACCACTTGGTAGTCCAAATTCTCATGTGCTGTTACAGTAGTATGAACATTACAAGCACAAATATATCTTCCTCTTGCTCTGTCCATGTTTTCTAATAAATATTGAATCGCAGTTTCTTTGTTAACAGCCGAAATTTCAACGCCTAATATATTCACTCGTCGCATAGCTTTCTCACTTTATAACTCAGTATTTCCTCCACACCATCTTATTGACCACGTTTACATAACCCTGAATGATGCGAACCACCTTCATGGACACGGTCTCGTCCACATAGTCCGGGCAGGGCTTGCCCAGAACGCCCTTCTGCTTCATCTTAATGGCCATATCGGTGGCGTTGAGAAGTTCCCGGGTGGTAATGCCAGCCAGAATGAAATCACCGGCCTCCAGCGCCTCGGGACGCTCTGTGCTGGTGCGGATGCATACGGCGGCGATGGGATGACCAATGGACAGATAGAAGCTGCTCTCCTCGGGCAGAGTGCCAGAGTCGGAGACGATTGCCAAAGCGTTCATTTGCAGTTTGTTGTAGTCGTTGAAGCCCAGCGGCTCATTGACCCGGACACGAGGATCCAGTTTGAAGCCACTCTTTTCCAGACGGTGCTTGCTTCTGGGATGGCAAGAGTACAGGATGGGCATATCGTACTTCTCTGCCAGTGCGTTGATAGCAGTAAACAGGCTCAGGAAGTTCTTTTCGGAATCGATGTTCTCCTCACGGTGGGCGGACAGCAGAATATACTTGTCCTTTTCCAGCCCCAGACGCTCCAGCACATCGCTTTTCTGAATCTTCTCCAGATTCATGTGCAGCACCTCTGCCATAGGAGAACCTGTCTGGTAGGTACGCTCCTTGGGCAGACCCGTATCCGCCAGGTACTTCCGGGCGAATTCGGAATAGCACATATTCACGTCGGAGATCACATCCACGATACGGCGATTGGTCTCCTCAGGCAGGCACTCGTCCTTACAGCGGTTGCCTGCCTCCATATGAAACAGCGGGATGTGCAGACGTTTTGCACTGATGGCAGAAAGGCAGGAGTTGGTATCGCCCAGCACCAGATAGCCCTCCGGCTGCAATTCAGAGAGGAGTTCATAGCTGCGGCCCATAATGTTGCCGCAGGTAACACCAAGATTCTCGCCAACCACCGGCACCAAAATGTCCGGGCCATACTCCCCGAAGGTGTTTTTCAGCTCGAAATCCTCCCAGAAAACGGTGGAAAGGTTTCTGTCCCAGTTTTGATTGTAATAGACCACGCAGCAGTCAAAGTATTCACGGCAACGCTTGATAACGGCAGCCAGCCGAATGATTTCCGGACGGGTGCCACAGCCAATCATGACCTTGGTACGCCCATCGTTTTTCCATGTAAAATTGTGTTCCATAAAAATCTCCTAACGTCGACCTGTATTCTTTTCTACACCGGCTCAAAAAAGGTGTCCGGGTAGTTCGGGTTGAAGATCTCGTTACAGGTCATCACCGTCACCAGATTCTCCGATTCCGACAGATTGATGATATTGTGAGTCCAGCCGGGAATCATGTGGACAGCCTCGATCTTATCCCCAGAAACCTCGAACTCCACCGTTTCTCCGGTGTTGATGTTTCGCTCCTGAATCAAACCGTGACCTGCCACCACAATGAACAACTCCCACTTAGAGTTGTGCCAGTGCTGCCCCTTGGTGATACCTGGGCGGCTGATGTTGATGCTCACCTGCCCACAGTCAGCGGTATGAACCAATTCCGTGAAAGAACCACGGTTGTCCACGTTCATCTTCAGGGCATACTTGAACTTGTCCGTCGGCAGATAGGTCAGGTACAGGGAATACAATTTCTTAGCAAAGGAACCGTCTGGCATCTTGGGCATCATAAGCGTACTCGGCTGCGCCTTGAACTCCTGCAGCAGATTTACGATCTCGCCCAGTGTTACCTTGTGTGTCACAGGGACGCAGCAGTAACGGCCATCTTCTTTCAGAATAGTCTCCACACCGTCAAATTCGCAGTGCTGTTCCTTGCCTTCCAGCAGGTCAAACATCCCTTCTACTAGGTCGTCAATGTACAGCAGCTCCAGCTCGGTGCTGCGGTCATTGACAGTGAAAGGCTCATCGTTGGCAACCGCCCAGCAGAAGGTGCTGACGGCGCTGTTGTACTTGGGGCGGCTATGCCCCATCAGGTTCACGAAGCGATAGACGGCAACCTTAGCCCCAGTTTCTTCAGCATACTGGAAGAACAGCTCCTCGCCAGCCTTTTTGCTACGACCATACTCACTATTACCGAAGCGGCCAGCCAACGTAGCTTGAATGGAGGAGGACAGCATAATGGTTGCCTTGTTATTGTGCTTTTTCAAGCAGTTCAGCAGGTCAGATGCAAAGCCGAAGTTGCCCTTCATGAAATCCTCCGGGTTTTCTGGACGATTTACCCCTGCCAGATTGAACACGAAGTCTGCCTTCTGGCAGTACTCGTCCAGTTCCTCCGAGGTAGAATCCAGATCATACTCGTAGATTTCTTTAATATCCAGTGCCGGACGGGTCTTGTTTTTCCCATCGCGGATGTTTTTCAGGTTGTTACAAAGGGCGGTTCCCACCATACCCTTGGCACCTGTGACTAGAATGTTCATTCTTTCACCTCTTAATGTACTGCTGTGCAGTCCGAAACATCTGCACCATCCAGCACTGTTGCATTATTGCAAATGGTGCAGTTGCTGCCGATGCGGGCAAATTTCCCCACAGTTGCACCTGTGCGAATCACACTGTTGGTGTAGATCAAGGCGTAGTCCCCTACCGTTGCATCACAGTGGACTTCCGTTCCGGCATTCAGCAAAACACCGCTTCCGACAGAGGCTCCATTCTGGATACAAGCGTTTTGCAGCACCACACAGCCACAGCCGACTTCAGCAAACGGACTGACGTAGGCACTGGGAGCAATAATGTTTGGGAACGCATAGCCAAGTGATTTTGCTTTCTCATACACCTGTGCCCGGAACTGATTGTTGCCGATGCCTACCACCAGCAAGCTGTACTCTTTCCGCAGCTCCGGTAAATCGGCAAGGCCGCCAACCACCGGAATGCCACAGATCTCAGCACCCACAGACTGTCCATCATCCACAAAAGCGCAATCGTATTGGAGCATCGCCTGCTCCGCCACCATGCGCCCGAAGCCACCGGCACCAACCAGCAGCAGTTTTTCCTTAGACATTCGGGATACCCTTCAGTTCGTTCTGGACATATTCGGTGGTCAGGATCTTCTTAACAGTGCCTTCCACATCCAGACGGGTAGTGTTATGGCTGGTGTAGGACTCGTCTGCCATAGTATGTACCTCGCCGTTGACGACAAACTTATCGTAGTTCAGGTCACGGTTATCCGCAGCAACACGGAAATAATGGCCCATATCCTGGCTGCGCAGACGCTCCTCACGGGTCATCAGAGTCTCGAACAGCTTCTCGCCGTGACGGGTGCCGATGATGTTCGTGCCGGTATCGCCGAACAATTGCTGGACAGCCTTAGCCAGATCGCCGATGGTGGAAGCATCAGACTTCTGGATGAACAAATCACCGGGATTTGCATGTTGGAAAGCGAACAAGACCAAATCCACAGCCTCGTCCAGGTTCATCAGAAAGCGGGTCATGTTGGGGTCGGTGATGGTGATGGGGTTGCCAGCCTTGATCTGATCGATAAACAGAGGAATGACAGAACCACGGCTGCACATGACATTGCCGTAACGAGTGCAGCAGATGGTCGTGCCGCCACGCTCCGCAGCCACACGGGCGTTTGCGTAGATGACGTGCTCCATCATGGCTTTGGAGATGCCCATGGCGTTGATGGGGTAAGCAGCCTTGTCGGTGGACAGGCAGACAACACGCTTGACGCCAGCGTCAATAGCGGCGTGCAACACATTATCAGTACCGATGATGTTGGTCTGGACGGCCTGCATGGGGAAGAACTCGCAGGAAGGGACCTGCTTCAGAGCAGCAGCGTGGAAGATGTAGTCAACACCGGGCATAGCGTCACGGATAGACTGAGGATTGCGGACATCGCCGATATAGAACTTCACCTTCTTGGCGTTCTCCGGGTGCTTGGCCTGAAGCTCATGGCGCATATCATCCTGCTTCTTTTCATCACGAGAGAAGATACGGATCTCCTTCAGGTCAGAATCCAGGAAGTGCTTCAGAACGGTAGAACCAAAAGAACCAGTACCACCAGTGATCATAAGGGTTGCGTTATCAAATGCAGACATAATTATTCTCCTTTTAAATAAAAATTTTATATTAATCACGCTGGAAAATATCGCGTGAATAAACCTTATTCTTTACATCATCCAGACACTTGTCATAGCGGTTTGCGATGATAGCCTGACTCTTTTTCTTGAAGTCATCCAAGTCATTAACAACCCGGCTACCAAAGAATGTATCCCCGTCTTTTAGGGTAGGCTCATAAATGATGACCGTAGCACCTTTTGCCTTAATACGCTTCATAACTCCCTGAATGGAACTCTGGCGGAAGTTATCGCTGTTGCTCTTCATCGTCAGACGGTAAACGCCAACCACAACTTCCTTTTCCTTGCTCTCATCCCAGCTATCATTTGCTTCATAAGCACCAGCAATTTCAAGCACCCGATCCGCAATAAAATCTTTACGAGTGCGGTTGCTCTCAACGATTGCTTCAATCAAGTTCTCCGGTACATCGGCATAATTTGCGAGCAGCTGTTTAGTGTCCTTGGGCAGGCAGTACCCGCCGTAACCGAAGCTGGGATTGTTGTAATGAGTACCGATACGCGGATCAAGGCAGACGCCGTTGATAATCTGCTGAGTATTCAGTCCCTTCATCTCTGCATAGGTATCCAGTTCATTGAAGTAGCTAACACGCAGAGCCAGATAAGTATTAGCAAACAACTTAACCGCTTCTGCTTCGGTAAAGCCCATGAACAGAGTGTCAATGTTTTCCTTGATTGCACCTTCCTGAAGCAATTCAGCAAAAGTATGTGCAGCTTTTACTAGCCGAGCGTTTTCTACATCCGTACCAACGATGATACGGGAAGGGTAAAGGTTATCATACAGAGCCTTGCTCTCACGCAGAAATTCCGGGCTGAAGATAATATTGTCGCAGTGATATTTTTCGCGGACACTTGCTGTGAAGCCAACAGGAATCGTGGACTTTATCACCATAATTGCTTCCGGGTTATACTCAATTACCAGTTTGATAACCGCTTCAACTGCAGAGGTATCAAAGAAATTTTTCTTGCTGTCATAGTTGGTAGGAGCTGCAATGACAACAAAATCAGCATCAGAATACGCTTCCTTGGCATCCAGAGTTGCAGTCAGATCCAGCTCCTTTTCTGCCAGATACTTCTCAATGTACTCGTCCCGAATCGGAGATTTCTTGTTATTGATCATCTCCACCTTCTCAGGAACGATATCCAAAGCCGTTACCTGATGGTGCTGTGCCAGCAACACTGCCAGCGAAAGTCCAACATATCCCGTACCGGCCACGGCAATTTTCAAATCTTTAAACTCCTTCATTATTACTTTCTCCCTTGTATACTTATCTTGAGAACACACTCTTTACATACTCGTAGCTGTTAATATCGCCAATGTCATACCGTTTGCCCGGCATAACGTAAGCGTGCATCGGGGTCTGCTTGCTCAGCCATGCGGCAAAGCTACCTGGTGCGTCATAACCGCAGCCATTGTCCAGTGCTTCCTGAATCCGCTTTACATCACAAGCACGATAGCAGTAGAACGGCGGCACAGCCAGATTTCCTTTCGGCTCTTTCGGCTTCTCCTCATAGCTGGTAATCAGGTCATTGCCATCCAACGTAATGATTGCTGTTTTCTGCTGCTTTTTCAGTTCGTTTTCCTCATGGCACATCACACAGGAAGTATTCTTTTCCTTGGCAAAATCAACGAACTTGGAAAGGCTGAAATCCAGCACATTATCGCCAGCCATAACCAGCAAATCATCAGCCAGATTCAGCTTTTCTACCGCCAGTTGAATATCTTTGACTGCTCCCAGACGAGTTTCATTGGTGCTTGTACCATCGTCGATCACAGTAATCTCATAAGGCCGCGTCTTTTGCTTATTACTTTTCCAATCCTCAAAATGCTGTGCGAACTTGTGGTTGGAAATCACCACAAATTCGTCAATGTCGGTGGTGTCCACCAGATCATCCACCAACCAATCAAGGATGGACTTCTCGCCCACTTTCAGGAGCGGCTTCGGGAAATTCTCGGTCAGTGGATAGAGCCGTGTGGCGTAACCCGCCGCTAAAATCAAGCATTTCATCTATCTGTACTCTCCTCTTATAACTCAACACCATCTGCGCTCTCACACAAGTGGAAGCTATATTTTCCTTCCAATGCCGGGAACGCTTTCAGATACTCTGCTGTGACCTTTGCTTCAATATCTTCGGCCTTGTCTGGGTCAATCAGCGCCATGCAGCAGCCTTTGAATCCCGCACCGGAGAAGCGGCCACCGTAGATACCATCAGTGTCAGCCATAATTTCATACAGTTTTTTCAATTCATCGCAACCACACTCGTAATTATAAATAGAAGATTTGCCACTCTCGAAAACCAGCTGACCGTAGCCTTCCAAATCACCTTTACGCCACAGTTCTGCACCCTTTTCGGCACGAGCAAACTCGCTGTAATAGTGTTCTGCGCGTCTACGCCACAATTCTGGCAGACGGTCTTTATAGGCTTCAAACACCTCATACGGCACATCGCGCAGCCGGGTATTTGCAAAGGTGTCATAGTCCATCCCTGCATAGCCCATTAGTGCATAGGCCGCTGCCTTGCACTCATCCTGCCGCAGATTGTACTTAGAGTTTTTCAAAGAGCGCTCCAAACCGGAGAAGAAAATCGCCACCTTATAAGGTTTCATTTTCCCACTGGTTGGAATTAACTCATAGCTATCATCTTTCGTGTCAAGGTACAACAAGTGATTTCTCTTGGAATACACCTCACAGCTCTGATCGAGTTTGCCGCAAGCAACACCAACATACTGGTTTTCTGCGGCCTTCGCCGTGAGAATCATCTCCATCGGCTCTAGATGGATACCATTCACTTTGCACAGTGCAGACAAAAAGCAAATAATGACCGAAGCCGACGAGGACAAACCGCCAATCGGCAGGCTACCCTCGATAATGCCAGACAGACCAACTTTCAGGCGGTACTTTTCTCCCAGCATCTTTGCCGCACCACGCAGATGATCAGCCCAGTCTCCCTGCTTTTCTTCCGGCACTGCATTTACAAAGAACTGGGCACGCTTCGGGAAGTTCAGCGACTGCAGCTCCACCACACCATTCTGTTTCGGGTGGTAGGCCATGTGGATTCCCTTGTCGATTGCCAGACCGTTGATTTTTCCGTACTGATGGTCGATATGCGCTCCAAGCGGACTGATACGGTACGGGCAGAACGCCACATCAAACGGCTCCTGATGATATAATTCCTTGTAAACCTCAACACACTTCATCGGTTTATTTTCCTATTCTTCATTATTTGTAGAACTTTGCGTACCACTCAGCGAACTTCCGCAAGCCCTCGCGCAAACTGGTAGAGGGCTTATATCCGAAGTCGCGCTCCAGCGCACTCGTGTCTGCATAGGTCACAGGTACATCGCCCGGCTGCATCGGAACCAGTTCCTTATGTGCTTCAAAGTCATAATCTTCCGGCAGAACACCCGCGCGAATTAGTTCTTCCTGCAAAATCTGTACAAAGTCCAGCAGATTTTCCGGGTTCTGGTTGCCGATGTTATAAACTGCATACGGAGGAACGGGCAGACCATCTTCACCATTTTTACGTTTCGGCGCACCCTGCATCACACGGACAACTCCCTCGACAATATCATCCACATAAGTAAAGTCACGCTTGCAGTTACCGTAGTTGAAAATCTGAATCGTTTCGCCTTTCAGCAGCTTGTTAGTAAAGCCGAAGTACGCCATATCCGGGCGACCAGCAGGGCCGTATACTGTGAAGAAGCGCAGACCCGTGGAAGGAATGTTGTACAGTTTAGAATAGGCATGTGCCATCAGTTCATTGGACTTCTTGGTCGCTGCATACAGCGATACCGGGTTATCCACCTTGTCATCCGTACTGTAAGGCACTTTTTTATTGCTACCATATACGGAAGAACTAGACGCATAAACCAAATGTTCCACCGGGGTATGTCCTTCATCGTAAGAATGGCGGCAGGCTTCCAGAATGTTATAAAAGCCAATCAAGTTTGCTTCCACATAAGCATCAGGGTTCGTAATGGAATACCGAACCCCTGCCTGCGCACCGAGGTTCACCACAATTTCCGGCTTATACTGCTCAAAGATAGATTCGATCACCGCCTTGTCAGCCAGATTACCTTTTACGAAGCTGAAATTGTCAAACTGCTCCAATTCGTTCAAACGTGCTTCCTTCAGGCGCACATCATAATAGTGATTCATGTTGTCCAGACCCACAACCTTGACACCCTCAACCGTGGAGAGCAGTCTCTTTGCAAGGTTAGAACCGATAAAACCAGCTACACCCGTGATAAAAACACTCTTGTTTCTCAGATTGATTTTCGTTTTATTTCCGTCATTCATGTACATTCTGCACTCCTCACTTTTTGTATATAAACAGCAACAAACCCACGGCGGGTCGCACAAAGGCAATCCACCGTAGGCTTGAACTCTCCTGCAATCTTTATTTGCTGCTCCTTTTGTGGGTCAAAACAGAGCTTTCCAAAAAGCCTCCTACATATAACCCCAGGATTTCCCGCTTCTTGCAGTCTTTTCAACAAATAAAACTTTTGAAGGACAACTCAAGCCGTCAAAACCCTTTAGTTATCGTAGTTTTTCTTGGTTGACCCTATTATATCTCTAGCCCCCTTTTTCTCAATGGTCGGAACAACCTTTTGACGGATACCATCATATTCAATTGTTTTGTCATACTCTGCACCGCTCACATGATGACCTGCTCTATTGTAGCAAGTCACCTCACAACCATTCTGTGCCATCCTGGTGCATAATTCTTTTACGACAATCTCTATCCCGCCTTCACGCGAAAGACGTTTCTGTCCGAAAACCGCAAGTCTGATTTTTCCTTCCATTACTTCTCTCCAACCGTTATTTCATGCTTTATCTTTGCCTTATGCACAATCCCAGTAGTTCTTATCCTTAAATTGTCATGCTCGTTCTTTCACTATTCACCTTGCATCCTTTATTGCACGACAACAAGCCTGTATACAGATCACCGTAGCAATCTATACGCAGGCTCGCCTTCGTACCTCCTTATTCTGTTTTCTGCTCTATCAGCTTTCGCTGTGGTGGGTTAAGTATAGAGCGCAACCAGAAGCCATTAGCCCCTGAAAACACGCTGGCCATAACGCACCACGACAGGCAGAAACAGGGTGAGGTGAAAAGGTCAAGCCGCGTAAACCCGCATGAAATCAGGCTTTTCTCTGGTTGCCCATATTATTTCACACTCCCCTTTAGCTGTAACAACGTCCAATCCCCATGCATTCGATTTTGTGGGCATTTCAGACCGCACAAATAGCGGATAGGCTCGCTCACCTGTCCGCTGGCTTCACCCCACCCTCACGGTCGAGATTTCTTCCTGTGCGGCATTTCTGCCACCCAAAAAGATCAGTCGTTCATTCTTCGGGTAAGAAAATATGAACTTCAGGTTGCGGAGCCTTTCGTTCTCTGCCGTACCCTTGTCCCTATTATGACAGCCGCGTATTATATCTCTAGCCCCGGTACCTGCAACAGCAATCTTATAATTTTTCATAATAAACTGCTCCTCCAATTCTCATCGCGCATATCTTCTAAATTTAGTTTGTGTCTATGTAGTCATCCCGAAAGACGGTATCGTGAGTTTTTACTCCCCACGCCCCAGCAGGCACACCTTAAACGTCTTAAAAATAATTTTCCAATCCACCCAGAAGCTACGCTCCTTGACGTATTTCACATCCAGATCCATCCACTCCTCAAAAGAGAGGTCGTTGCGGTGCGGGGCAATCTGCCAATAGCAGCTCAAGCCGGGAGTCACATACAGACGCTGCTTTTCGTAGTCGCCGTACTGTTCCACTTCGCGGGGAAGTGCCGGGCGGGGGCCAACGATGCTCATATCGCCCTTCAGGATGTTCCACAGCTGCGGCAGCTCATCGATACTGGTCTTGCGGATAAATTTACCCACACGGGTAATGCGGGGGTCGTCCTTGATCTTGAACACAGGGCCATCCATCTCGTTCTGATCCAGCAGGTCATCCAGCTTTGCCTCTGCATTGGGGCACATGGAGCGGAACTTATAGAACTTGAAGGGCTTTCCGTTGCGGCCGATGCGTTCCTGACTGAAGACAGGGCCGGCAGACGGGTCATCCACTACAATTGCAATAGCCGTAGCCAGCATGACCGGCGACAACACCACCAGTGCCAGCGACGACAAGATCACGTCCTGCGTCCGACGCCCGATCCAGTACAGGCGATGGTTCCGCAGATTTTCCTTGCGGTCAACTTCAACTTCCTTATCGATTCCGACAGTATTCGTAGCCATTTTTTCTCCTCACATAAATTCGCGTTTGTTTATAGATTTCTTGTTTTAACCCGCTTTTGCGGTAACTGTTTCAGCTTGTATCGCCTGCTTAGATGGGTGCTTCGAGTTATCCTTTCCCCACCGCATCCCGATGGCATCCAGCTTTGCAATACGTTCCTCTGTCAGCACCGCACCGCTTTTTTCTGGATTCTGGCGGGTATACCGCTGCCGTTTGACCCAATTTCCGAGGTTGTAACCGCCCGGTGACACATATTCTGCTGGGACGTTCAGGTCGCCGTGGGCATCAAAATAGCGCTTTGCCTCCTGATACCCCTCGTTCCACTTGCGGTCATTGCGATTGCCCCAGTACATCCCGATCCGGCTGAGCCGCTCGACCTGTTCCTCCGTCAGCTTTCCTTTCGGGTACGCCCATTGCTGGCTTTCGACCCATTGTCCCAGCCGTTCGCCAGCCGCTGTCACATAGGAACGTGGGATATTCAGGTTGCCGTTTTCCTCATAGTAGGTGGCAGCCAGCACATAAGCTTTTTCCCACTTGGCATCGAAAATGTTCCACACCATACCGAGCTCATCAA
>ENA-OQDT01001469-OQDT01001469.1-human-gut-metagenome-genome-assembly--contig:-NODE-1469-length-13653-cov-4.818128_pt1 | contig 13653 bp, 13 predicted proteins | sample MGYA00242786_ERZ504617 | MGnify/ENA primary metagenome ERZ504617 (study PRJEB26092, sample SAMD00036337) | human gut metagenome | host: Homo sapiens | study: EMG produced TPA metagenomics assembly of...
TTTATTGATATTCCTTTAAAAGTCAAAGAAGTCAAAAACGTAATTGACATTTTGACATCTTTGTGTATAATGTAAATCAAGAAGTCAAAGAAGTCAAACAAATCGAAAAGAAAGGAAGGAGGGCTGTGGATTGAAATATAGGGTTGTTTCGGTTTTGAAAGATAATAGACCACGTTTTTTGATTATTTCTGATATTGAAGAAATTGAAATCCTTCCATCAAAGTATTTGAAGCATCTGGATCAGATTAATGCTTCTCCGAATACTGTAAAATCCGCAGCCTTCGCACTTTCATATTATTACAATTATCTGCAGGAGCAAACGATAGGATTGGATGAGATTACATTGCTATCCTATTCAGAGCAGAATAAACATTTTATTGATTTCTTGTATTGGGTTAAGAGTGGAAAGCATACTGAGCATAATACACAGACGAGCAATAAGACCTGCAATATGTATCTTGGTGCAGTCTTCAGATACTACCAGTTTTTGGCACTGGAAGATGTCTTGCCAATGCTTAAAGTCTTACGAGTAAAAAAAGTATCATATTTTGACAGTATGGGAGTAAATCATCAAAATGCAGTGAATTCGTTTAAAGGTTTCTTCAAAGAAGAAGAATCTAATCTGGAAGAAATAACATCCGAAGAAATACAGGAGCTGATAAATGCCTGTACGAATGATAGAGATCGATTGCTGATAGCAATGATGGCAGAAACCGGTCTTAGATTAGGGGAAATTCTAGGAATCCATTATACCGAAGATATTGATTTTGAAAGAAGGACGGTTTGGGTAAGGTATCGTGAATCTAATACCAACTTGGCAAGAGCAAAAAATGCAGAATATAGAATGGCTTTGTTAAGTAATACAACTTTTGAGTTCTTGGTTAAGTACATTTCTGATAATCGAAAAAGTCTGATGAACTCGGAGTATCTATTTACAAAATTAACTGGAAAAAACAAAGGAGAGCCATTAGATGCGGATTCTGTGTATAGCATGTTGAAAAGGCTATCCAAAAAAACGGATATCAATTCCCATCCGCATCAGCTCCGACACTATTTTGCGGAGGAAAGAAGAAAAGAAGGATGGGATTTGAATGACATTCGTTTTGCCTTGGGGCATAAGAAAGTTGAAACTACCATTAAATACTTGGGTGAAAATAATGAACGATTGATAGAAGCGACAGATCAATACTACTCAAATAATGAAGATTTATACCAAATTGCAGATTTTCTGTAAAAGGAAGGAGGGATTACCTTGGCAGTATTAAAAATTGTTCCGAAGTTATATCAGGAAAAAATATCTGAAAAATTAAAGGAAGAAATATCTTTAGTTACGACTGGAGAAGCAAAATACTATAACCGGTTATACAAATTTTTTCAGTATACAGATATACAGTGTACTGCAGATATTAACTATGAAACGAGAAAAATGTATATGGATTCTCTTGAAAAAGAGGATATTTCAGAAAAATATAAAGCGGAATTACTGAGCTTATTTGATCGTTTAAAAATAGAAAATATGCCGAATGTCTATTCACAGGGAAAGCCCTTCTCTGTAGAACAGGAGTTTTTTAAGCAAGACAAATTGTTTTTGCTGTATGTCCCCAATAAGAAGAAAGCACAATCTTTCCGTCAGGTGGTCGATAAGAATGATTTGTTATGGGACTTAACGAGGATACATTCATCACAGTTGGTGCGACAGACAAAAATATTGCTGTGTGAAATTCTGAATATGGATAAGGTACAAAGACATCGAAGATAATTTTTTTAGAACCATTAAAAGCACTTGTACGGTTTTGCGATAAGTACGGAATAGATGATATTGAAGAAATGGAACAGGCAGATGAAAACAGATTTTATCTGTATTTAAACAAGGTTATTCCTTTTGTCTTGCCATTTTAATCTCCTCTTGTAATTATTAAACGCATTGTTTCAGAAGAATAAGTGCCTGCGAAAATTCTTCTGTCGAAACCGCTGCACAGGAAAGTGCCAGCCGTATTCCTCTGTCACTTTCTCCGGCAGGCAAAACCAAAATGCCGTATTTTGCTGTTTCCTTTAAAACATTTTCTATTTTTTTCTCACTTCTGATCTCCAGCAGACTCAAAAAAATCGGTCTCACTTGCCGTAACCTCTGCCCTGTCGCCAAAAATCCTCTGTGCTTCCTGGCATAAAAGTTTACTTTTTGCCTGATAATATTTTCTCGCTTTGCGAATCTGGCTTTCCAGATGACCATCCCGTATAAACTGACACAGCGCAATCTGTTCTGCTTTCGATGCCGTCTGATTGTAAAAATCTTTCCGTTTTTCATATTGTTCCAGAAGATCCGACGGCAAAACCATAAAACTCAGACGAATGGACGGCAATAACATTCTGGAAAAGGTTCCAAGATATACCACGCCTTCTCCTCCGGCCAAACCCTGTATAGAAGGTGCCGGATGATGAACATAACAAAACTCACTGTTATAATCATCCTCTATCAGAAGTATATTTTCCCTGGACGCTTCACGAAGCAGTTTCATCCTCTCCTGCACAGAAAGAACTTCTCCCCATGAGGTGATCTGAGACGGTGATACATAACAGACATCCGGCTTTACTTTTTTGCTGCCGCAGATTTGAAAATTATAGTCCTCAAAAATCGCCCGCCCCTGCCGGAAGCCCGGGTTGTAAAAGAAAACTTGTTTTCTCTTCTGTATCAATGGGCATAGTATATGTAACAGACTCTGTATTCCGGCACCAATCACAATGTGTTCCGGTGTACAGACCACATTACGGTTATTTTGCAGATATCTGCACAAAACCTCGCGCAGATCATATTCTCCCTGTGGTTCTCCATAGGAAAGCAGACGCTCATCCTGCCGCAGGGCACTTTTGATGTAACGTCTCCAGAGTTCGAAACGAAATGTCTCTTTATCGACACCCGCCGATGCGAAATTGTACCGGACTTTCTGCTTTTGCTGAGGTATTTCCTTTTTCCGCTGCTCTGCCTGCCTTCTGGTCCTGGCAATCTCTGTTACATAAAAACCGCTCTGCGGCCTGGAAATGATATATCCTTCCGCTGCCAGCACCATATATGCTGTCTCCACCGTTGTCCGGCTCATCTGCAATTCTGCCGCACACCGCCTGATGGAAGGCAGCCTGCTCCCAGGAGCAAGCTGCTGAGACAAAATCAGTTGTTTATAATAATTGTATACCCGCATATAACGGTGAACAGACGGATTGTCAAGTTCCGGTTTCATAGATCACTCTCCTGTCAGTGCATCATTTTGCTCTCCACTTATAGAAGTGGGAGTCTTCTCGACTAAGATAAAACGATCAGCAAAAATAACAGATCCAGTGCTCCATCCGCGATCAGACAGATGCCAAAGAATACCATGGTCATTTTTACTGCCCCAAATGGATTGAACAGCAGCATTACACCAAGTATCAACAGCAGGATTCCCATCGTCAGAAGTTTTCCCCAGCCAATCGCATCCAGCACACGCAGATCCAGAGCACGCTGAATTTTACTGATACCATCCAGCAACAGAACTACACCAAGTAAAAACGGCAGAAACGATACCACCGTCTGTGGTGTAAGCAGGCAGAAGATACCAAGTGCAATAAATACAACCCCCAGGATCAGCTCACCTTTTGATTCCCCTTTGCGGCACTGGAGCACATGCAAAAGTCCATATGCTGCCGCACATACGCCGCAGCCGTAGCAGATTGCTTTTACGCTGGTATCTGGATGCAGCACTAGAAACAGTCCCAGAAGGATATAGCCTGCTGCCTGAAGAATCTGTATAGTCTTTATTTTGCTTCCCATAAAAACACTCTCCTTCCTTTATTATAAAATTTTCCATAAAGACAGTCTATCACGAAGCGGGGCGGGATACAATGTATCATTTGGAAGATTTGTCTAAAAATTCAAGAATGCATCGCATGACATATTCTTCTGTACAGTATGAAGATTAGATTGCAAGCAGATGTAAAAGCAGGAACCGATACCTTTTTGTATTCGATTCCTGCTAATTTTATACATTATTTGTAACTGTTCAGAGCCAAGCAAAATTTCATAAAACAGATGTAAAATGCTTGCATTTTTAAAACTGTTTTTGAAATTTTATTTGGCGGATACGCCACACCGACGAAATGCGTAGCATTTTGGAGGTTGGCTCTGAACAGTTACCATTATTTTTTATATTTATGATGTTATCTCTTCACAAAATACTCTTCATACCATACAAGGAAAGTATAGATCGTCCACACTTTTCTCCAGTTATCAGAATTACCGCCAACATATTCATCAAAAATTTCATTGATTGCATCTACATCAAAGAATTTCTCTGCGATGTCACTATGGAAGAGGCGCTGTACATCCTGGTTGTATCTTGCATCTGCCATCCAGATACGGATTGGCACGATGAATCCCAGTTTCTTACGAAATGCGATCTCTTCCGGAAGTACTTTTGCTGCTGCGGTACGGAATGCCACTTTATTCTGCTCTGCATTGACTTTGAAATGTGACGGCATTCTCGATGCAATATCAAAAATCCTGCGGTCCGTAAGCGGCATGCGGATCTCCAGCCCTGCTGCTGTACTCATCTTATCTACATTCAGATAAATATCGCCTTCCAGCCAGATCTGAATATCTACATCCGACATTTTGGTCAGCGGATCAAGGCCTTCCGTCTCTTTGTAGATTTCATGCGTAAGATTGATCGGAAGAACTTCCGGATTGTAGTGTTTGAGGATTTTCTTCTTTTCATCTTCCTTCATGATGTTTGTATTGCCGACATAAAATGTCTTCAGATTTTCACCGTAACGTTCTGCATTGCGGTACATATTGTAACCGCCGAAGAATTCATCCGCACCTTCTCCGGAATAGCAGATTTTCGTGTGTTCTGCGGTTGCATTGCAGGCAATGGTAAATACGATCGCAGATGCATCTCCAAGCGGCTGCTCCATATTGTACATAACATATGGTACGATATCAAAATACTGCTGTGGTGTGATCTTGCAGACAGAATGTTCTCTTCCGAGAAGTTCCGCTGTCTTTTTTGCAAGACGTGATTCATCAAATCGTTCTTCGTCATAACCGCAGGAATCGGACATCTTCGCGTCCGACATCGCCAGCACATAGGAAGAATCCACACCGCTTGACAGGAAAGATTCTACGGTTTCGTCCTCTGTCTTTACTTCCGGCATGATGGATTTGAGTGTTGAATGAATCTCATCTGCCCAGTCTTCCAGGGATTTACTCTCATCCGGCTGAAACTCTGGTGTCCAGTATCTGTGGATTTCCACTTTTCCATCCTTCCAGATCAGATAACGCCCCGGCATAAGCTTCTTCAGACCCTTGAAAAACGTATCCTCACCGGCACCATAAGTCAGGCTCAGATAAATCTGAAGCATCTCTTCATTCAGTTCCTTTTTGAATCCCGGCTGGCTGATGATGTCACGGATCATCGTTCCATACAGAAGCCTGCCGTCTTCTGTCTGATAATAATAAAATGGTTTCGTTCCAAACTGATCTCTTAAGCAGAACAGCTTTTTCTCCTCTTCATCCCACAGGGCAAAAGCAAACATACCATAAAGATGATCTGCCATCTCTCCGCCCCATTTCTGATATGCTTTGACCAGGATTTCCTGCTCTTTTTCTTCTCTTGGCAGTGCTGCATCGACTGCCAGTTCCTCACAAAGTTCTTTCCAGTTGCGAATGTGTCCACGATAGGTTTTAACAGTGATCATTTGTGCATCCTCTTTCTTAAATTTGTATCTGATTACTATTCGACTTTTTTCTGCATAATTCTTTCACATTTTATCACAATGAATCTAGGTTGTAAATTTTTATTTAACCAAATCAGGTAAGTCCCCTGCTTCAATTGCAAAAAGTAATAAGCAGTGGGTGGGGAGCACACTCATTTACTATCCGTTCTGACACCGCAATATTACTGTTCCAGAGTCATATCTTCTGGCAGCTCTGTAAGTCTTCTGGCTTCTTTCTCCTCAAAACTTTCCGGAACCTCCGCAATCTTGCGTGCTTCTTCTCTCCCAAATCCCAGGTTCAACAAATTTTTATAAACTTTTATGCTGTTCTTAATACTTCCTTGTACTATTCCTTGTTCTATTCCTTGTTCTATCCCTTGCTCTATTCCCTGCTTGATTCCTTTCTCCCATCCCATTTTTTCTAATCTTTCTGCCACATCACACATACTTTGCACTCCTTCCTTCTTTTTGCCAAAAATTCTTTTATACCTTGCATCTCCGGTCATGACCTGCAAAAGCTTCAGCACTTCATCTACATGCTGTATTTCTGTCGGATCATCCGGTATATAGTTCTTATTTTTTCTTTTGTTTACAAAAAAGTTTGCCACAATCCGAAAATCACTTCGAAATCGACGGATCTGCTCTTCACTCAGCCAGGCGACTTCGAATACTTTTATCTGATAGTCACTCACAAATTCATCCAGTCCTGTCGGTATTTCCATCAGAGATTTGATATTTTTTCCGCTTCTCCAATGTCTGTCTGTTCCAAAATACAGCACGATTGTCACTACCGGCAAAATCTTGGTTCTTTCCTGCTGCAGCTGGCTGCGGTACGCCGTCCCATCATACCCTATAATGCGAAACGGCATGTTTTTCTCAATCCTACTCTGATTTTCAATCCCACAGACTGCAAGCTGTACTTCTTTTTCCTTCCAGTATTTTGCCACATCTCTTTCCAGCTCATGCATTTTCTCATCGTCTGCTTTATATTGCGAATGAACGGATATATTTTCCAGTGCTTCCGGCAACACTCTCTGCTCACCCTGAAACAGTAATCCGTTTATAATATCCGCAAACACATCATTATAATCTTCCAGTATCTTTTCCGTAATGTCTTTTTCTCCCATAGGCTTCGCTCCTTTTTCTTCTGTTTTTTGCACGAAGCTGCTATGGTTGCATGATTCCTGTTTCTGCCGTCTTCGTGCAGGTCTCTTTTTCTGGATTTTCCTGCCGAACGGCAATGAATTTAGATTTGTTTCAGAACCTTTATGTAGTTATGATAACTCTCTATGTGATGTTTGTCAACGTTTTTGTTTCTTCCCGAAAAAGCCTGCCGCATCCTCTGCGGCAGGCTTCTTATCAACCTTATTTGTGCTTATCTTTTCTTTCAATCCATCCCCAGAGTTTATACATGAAGAATCCCCAGATCAGGAACAGTGCAATGAGCACCCACATGGAAATCGGTGATGTGTAACAGGAGCCATCTACATGTTTTTCAAACTGAGGAATGTCCGCATAATAATATGCCCCTGCTCCAAAGTCCAGGCCATCGATCAGTCTCAGACCATTTGCCATGATATAAACGGCTGCAATGACCGTCAGCACCAGAACGGTATAATTTACAACAGAAAACAGATTCTTCCTTTTTTCTGGTTTTTTCTTCATAATCTACATCTCCTTATAATGCCAGATTTGGCAGTGGGAAGAATTTTCCGCTTAACAGCAGATATACTGCTGCAAAAGTCAGAACAATGTTAAACAACTGTCCAACCACATAAAGTGTCAGCGGTTTTCCGCCCTGGAACTGTTCTTTGATCTCACGGAAATTTGTTTCCAGCCCGATGCTTGTAAATGCCAGAACAAATGCCCAGTTCTTATACTGATCCAGTACGCTGTTGATGGATGAAACGCTCTCTTTTCCGAATGCCGGAACTGCTATAAAAGATGCGATTAAGGAAGCGGCAAAAAATCCAAGGATAAATTTCGGAAGTCTGTACCAGATTTCGGATACCCCGATTTTTCTGCTGCTTTCTCCGTTATTTTCAACTTTTGTTGCAAAAAATACTGCAACTGCAAATGCGATAAATCCGATCAGAATATTCTGGATGGATTTTACAAGGACTGCTGCTGTCTGTGCTGTCTCTCCAAGTGCAGTACCTGCTCCGACTGCGATCGCTGCAGAAGTTCCGCACACAGAAGTTGCGGTTGTCAGGGTAATAACAAACGGTTTATTGTCAATTTTTAAAACCCTGGTTCCGAACCACCACATGAAAAGAATAACGATTGGTGTTACGATCCATGCAATTCCCAGTCCGTAAAGTCCAAAATTAACAATATTGGAAAACAGTACGGAAAATCCCATGATCACCAGTCCGACTTTGATATAGAATTCTGTCTGGATCGCCGGCTTCAGCCATCCCGGAACTCCAACGGTGTTGGATACCAGAATTCCGATCAGGATTGCAAAAAATGCCCATTCCAGATAACGGTTCAATGTATACTCAGCACTGATAAATCTTACCAGAACTGCCAGAAGAAACAGTCCCAGAAATGCCGGAAGATATTTCTTTACCGATACACCTTTGAAGTGGTTTCCAACGGTAAACAGTACTCCAAGTACCGCCACTGTCAGAAGCAGTTTTCCGAAAAATCCTGCGTTTACCTGTTCAAAAAAACTTGTTCCATGACCCCAGGTGCTGAATTTTGCGGCATTAAAATCAAATGCTCCTGTAAGTACTGCAACTGCACCGATCGCGATAATGATAAATCCGATCCACACTGCCAGCCAATCCTCTTTTTTCCAAAGATCACTCAGCCTGGATGTCTCTGTTGTTACGATATTCTCTGATGCCACAGCTTCTGCCTTTCTTTGACTACTCATAATAATCTCCTCCTTCAAACAACTTGGGATCATTATATTCGTTCTCTTACTTTTCTTCTATGGAATATATGTTTTACTTTTTCCATAGGAATTTTTACTGACATTTTTCCATAACTGTGGCTTTCACAACAGATGACATATTTCTGGTATATCTCCTGCCGTATCCTATTTAATCTTTAACTTCTTAGGCTTTGAGTCATAGCTGTAAGCTTTGTACTTGGTATTGTTGTAAGTCTTAACTTTGAAGCTTGCTGTTCTGCCCTTTAAGCTTACAGGTGCATCCCAATTGAATTTCGCTGTAAAAGTGTTCTTTTTTCCCTTAATTGTCTTATATGCGGAAATTCCCTGAGTAGTTGCTGTCAACTGAATACCCTTGGCACCTTTTGGCTTTCGCAAAACGGTCAAATGCTGTTTTATTGACAAACATAACTTCCGTTGATTTTGCTGTCGGCAAAATGGAAAGTCTGTCATGAATGACACCTTCTTCCAAAAAAGCAGGAATAAACCCGTCCAGTTCTTCTTCCGTAAAATAATCATAGTAATCTACAAGAACGGTGTCATCCGGCATAGCCAAAACAGTTTTCGGATAGGAAACAAACATATCCGGCAGTTCGGAAGCTCCCGGATCTCCAAATGCAGATGCCAGTACATTTTCATGTATTGTATTCGTGTTCGTAACACTGCCAACCTGTACCCGTATATTTTCCTCTTTTCCAATCGTTTCGTTAAACTGATCAATCAGATCATTTAATGGGGATTCTGTCTGTCCGCCATATACATGCCACAATGTGACAGTAATCGGATCTTTCGTTTTTTTCTGCCCGCACCCTGTAAAGATCAGGACTGCGATCACTGCCAAAGACAGGCAGATCCTTTTCATAACAGATCTCATGTTTATCTTTTCTCCTTCCGGGACTGCTGCTTACAGACTGTCCAGAACTGCAGTCATATAGCTGGATGAAATGGTATTATAAATGAAACAGTCGATCAGACCTGTTCTTTTACATTCTACTATTTTTTTTGCGGTCTCTGCGTTCGCTTTCTCATCTACTGTAAAAATAAATTTGCAGTTTGGAGCATACCTCCGCACTTCCCTGCAGATTGCCAGGCGTTCTTTTAATGACCACAATGCCTGACCTGTAATTTCCATCATCAGAATATGCGGCTGAATGACTCTGCATAATTCTGATGTTTTATCCGGTGCTTCTGACATCTCAATAAAAAAATCAGAATCATATGATTGGAGCACTTTTGTTTCACTTTTATATACTACTATGATATCTGTTTTTTGCGACTTAAGCACTACCCAGATGGGTAGTAAAATGTGTTTTTGCAAAAAAATCCCACTGCCTCACTATCAGGAAGGCAATGGGATTTTTCATTTTTTAAAATCCATTTATGATCAGATTTTTCTTTGTAACAGCTACCGCCAGTTTCGTTTTGGAATCAAAATTCGTTTTCTGCAGCATATTTTTAATATGCCATTTTACCGTCTCCGGTGATATGCACAAACTCTCTGCAATTTTTTTGTAGGATTCTCCTTCCACCACTAATCGCAGGACAGCCAGTTCCCCCTGTGTAAAATCACAACTTTTCGCCATTCCGATCATCACCGTCGGCGGAGCGTCCGGATAGACACTCTCTCCTTTCATCGTGCGGTCCATAACCTCCAGCAGTTCTTCTTTTCCGGCATCTTTATACCAAAAACTTTCCACTCCTGCTTTATGTGCCCTCTCTATAAAACTGCACTCTGCTAAAGAAGTCACGATAATCACCTTTATCTGAGGCATTGTCTTTTTAATACGCTCTGCTGCCACAAGACCGCTCTCATCATCCTCTGTACAGACATCCATCAGTACAAGTTCACACCTGCTCTGTCTGCACACCGTTTCTGCCATAGCTGCATTTGTGATGGAAGCTTCCAGACAATATCTCCCACTGGACTGAATATGATTTTCCATATCTTCCCTGGCCATACGCTGATCTTCCACGATAAGTACCCGTATCATCTCCGCACCTCCCTTAAAAGCTTAACGGTTATCGAAAACCGGGGGGCTGCTGCGATCCTCATGCTGCCTCCACATTGTTCCACCCTTTTTCGTATACTGGATAGCCCTCCGCCTTCTTTGATGTTTTTCTCCGGTTTCTGTCCATTATCCGTGAGCACCATGACCCACGCCTGCTCCTCAATACTGAATTTCACATACAGTTCACTTGCCCCTGCATGGCGGACACAATTGGAAAGTGCCTCTAAAAGTATGATATCCATCAGTTCAGAGATATGGGATTCCCAGACTTTTTCGCCTGTATAAATGATTTTTACTCCCAGAATTTTCGCCCTCTCCTGCACCTGCCTGTGCAGTTGTTCGCCTTCAACAGACTCATTATCCTTATTCAGCAGGTCTAATGTCTGCTTCCATTGTGAGAGAAACATATCCCGGTCTTCTTCGGATTCCCGCATCAACATCCGCTGCGTCGCCAGCACGCTGTATCCAAGATTATCATGCACTCTCATTTTCATAGATAATGTCTCTTCTTCTCTGGTCAGAGTTACAACATTTTTGGAAAGTGCTTTCCGCAATTCTGGGATGTTCTGGATATCCCTGCCCGCCAGATTCCGACAAAGCTGATACATTTTCCGGTTCATCAGTTTCGGCATTCCGTTCCTGTCAAAAACTCCGATCCCGCTCGGCAAATTGTCCAGACTTTCCTGGATTGCATTTTCCCTCAGACAGTTTGTGCGACGTTTATAAATTCCAAATGCCTGTATTCCCGCAAATAAAAATCCACAGATTTCCATAACGATCAGTATTCCATACGGTATTCTTAATAATAACATGAAATCCTCTTCTCCATAAAATTCCCGCCGCACACATAACCCGGACGTTATCAGGAAAGCAGCTATGAGCAGCAGGCTGTCCTGCAGCATCGCCTTTTTTTGTCTTTCCCCTGTCCCCTCACAGATAAGCAGAATCATATAGAGCAATGTCAGAAAAATGAAGATCCAGACTGCCATGATCTGATATTCCGGCAGACAGCTTTCAAATGCTTTCATCATTTATCATGACCCCCTTTCAGTACAAGGGAAAGCAGCCATGCACCGTCAAAATCCTGCTCTGCATAAGCCTGGTATCGTCTGGCAACTTTTTGCAGATCTGTTTTACATTCCACACTCAAAGACATAAGGATCTCTTCATCCCTGCGTTTGAGATTCAGGGTGAATGCCGACAGATCTTCGAGTGATTCTTCAATGACTGCCTCAAGAAAATCATAAATCTGCATGGCATCCTCACTTCGGATTTCATCCAGAGAAGTGACAAACGCTGCTTCTACATGATTCCATTCCAGATTCCTTATCGTTTCCCTGAAGCATAATTCCAGCTCTCTTATCGGAAACTTTGCACTCTGCTCTGCGATGAGGATAAGATTGCTGCGTCTTTTTATATAAGCTCCGATCACAACAATTTTCCCTAATATTTTTTTCCTTTCCTTCTCATCCTCTTCCATGGCATATGCTTCCATGAACTCCGCCAAAAGCGTGCTCTGTCTTGCTGTTTGTTTCTGTATTTTATCATACAGCTGATTCTGGATAGAAAGTTTTTCTACCTGTTTTTTTTGTTCTCAGGTTTTCTTCTTCAATCAGATTTGCATCTTTTAATTCTTCTTTTCGGTCTTCCAGCTCTTTTAAAATTTCCTGTAGTTCTGAAAGATTTTCTTTCCATAAGACATAGCCTCCCCAGATCGGTTTCCCTGACAGCCGAATTCCATTTTCCGACATGACAGGTCTTTGGATTACCTGTTTTACGATCTTGGGTGCAATATATTCAGAATCCTGAGACTGGTAGATGCATTTTCCATTCTGGTCTGTAATCTGTGCTGAAATGGCAGATGCTGCAAATAACTGTGCATATCCTGTATTGGAGGGGATCAGTCCGGACTGGATGCAGCTTTCAATGATCAAAGCAAACAGAAGGCATAATGTGGCTGTCATATCTTTTGAAACTATTTTCCAGAAGGGCAGATTCAGATAATAAGCAATGCCGTAAGCAGCCGCCAGTCCATAAGCGGCAAAAGGCAGCCAGCCTATTTTTTTATTTTTGATTTTCCTGCATCTTAACAGAATGATCAAAAGTGCCGCCAGTGCACATCCAAGCTCCCATGCGATTACAATATAATACCCTCTTCCATATCCATAAACTCCTGTTTTATAAGAAAACACTTCTCCAAGTTTTCCCTTCGGAAACGTAAAAACCAACTGGTGCATATCATTTGTTAATACAATTCCAATCAGAAAGAGTGCAGGAAGAAACAGCAGCCATCGTCTTTTTGGTAATTTATAATCCTCCGGCTGCCGTATATAAAATGCCAGATAAAGACTGACCGTAGGGATCAGCAGCATAGGTATATAGTAAAGATACCAGGCATATCGCTGTGCTGTCGGCATCTCGTCCGGTATCTCAAATTTGCACATTCGGATAAACATCCAGAAAACCATCATTGCCGCAATCGCTATCAGGCAGCGACTGGTTTCTTTCTGGATGATCCTTTTCCTGAAAGAGATCGCCCATACCACATAAAGTCCTATATAAATAAAAGGTCTTAAAAGGCGGAAGGCGGATTCCAGATAAGGATCTGCAGCCGATACATAATGAAGCAGAACTGCAGTACACACGCACAGTGCCACACTTCCGGCATATAATGTAAACTTCTTTTTCTCCGACACTGCACCTGCTCCTTCCTGTTAGACTTACCATTAGGTTTCCAGTATATCACATTCTTCGTTTTAATGCAGCCTGTCAGTCGCAGTTTACTTCAACGAAATTCATTTGGGGCTTTATTGCCCAGAATTTCAGGTTAGAAACGTGTGCCGCAAGGTCACACCTAAAAAAACCCCGGCAGATTTTCATCTGACCAGGGTCTCTGTATTTTATCAGGTGGATATTTTCAATCCTCTTTGCTTTAAAAAGGATCAACCTTCGATCGCAATGGTCTTCTTCGCTCTACTGCCGGTTTTGCTTCTTTTTTTC
>ENA-OQDT01001470-OQDT01001470.1-human-gut-metagenome-genome-assembly--contig:-NODE-1470-length-13645-cov-2.642107_pt1 | contig 13645 bp, 12 predicted proteins | sample MGYA00242786_ERZ504617 | MGnify/ENA primary metagenome ERZ504617 (study PRJEB26092, sample SAMD00036337) | human gut metagenome | host: Homo sapiens | study: EMG produced TPA metagenomics assembly of...
GGTGGATCAGATGCTCGTAAAATTAGATGATTTGCAAAAGAACGGGCAACTTGTGATTGAAGCATTTGGCTTTCATCCGCGGTCGAAGTCTTTCGGAAACGTTCTGTATTAATCGATGAGGCGCAGAACTGACTCCGCATGAGATTAAAACGGATTATCACCCGTGCAGGAGAGGGAACGAAAATGGTATTTACCGGGGATATCCAGCAGATAGACTCTCCTTATCTGGATGCACAGAGTAATGGTCTCGCTTATATGGTTGATAAAATGAAAGGGCAAGAATTGTTTGCTCACATCAATCTGATCAAAGGAGAACGTAGTCAATTGTCCGAATTAGCTTCTGATTTACTCTGATAAATGATTGGCCCGTGTGTTTGGAAGAAGATCAAGTACACGGGCGTTTCTTGAACAAGTTTTTTATTTGAAAAGGTTATGAATTTTGTCATACCTCTTTGTAGGGATGTTTTAGGAATGGTTAAGGGTGAAATAAATACTATAATAGACTATGAAACAATTAATTGCATGTTGCGGGTTGGATTGTGAAGGTTGCGATGCTCGTATAGCCACGGTCAGAAATGACAATGAATTAAGAGAAAAGACTGCTCGGAAGTGGAGTGTGATGAACAACGCACCTGAGATTACGGCTGCAACCATAAATTGTATGGGATGTCGGGCAGACGGAGTTAAATTTGCCTATTGTAGCGATTATTGCGAAATCCGTAAATGCGTAAATAAAAAAGGGATTTAATACTTGTGGCGACTGTAAAGAATTGAATAGTTGCCCGATAGTTAGTGCCGTTTTCCTGTATGCTACTAATGCAAAAGAAAAATCTTCTCTTTCGTTAGATACGGATAATGAGGTCGTTAAAAAGGATGAAGTTTCACCACCAACCTGTCCCTGTTTATGGCGGATGAGGCAGCACCAGATGGGAAGGTGATTTGTTATACATTACGGACAAATAAAGGCGATATATTTATACCCAAGGAGGAAAAGTGTACCGGAAAAGGAATTGAGTATATGGAAATGATCGAGATGACTGGAAAATAGATCGCTTGTTTCCATTTCTTTGGATTTATATTTTACTGTTTTCGTGTTTTTTCGTATTATTGCATACGAATACTCATACAGTCTAAAATATAACTATATGGATATCCTTCTTATTATTTTGGGGATACTTTGTTTGTTGACCGGGCTGGTAGGTTGTTTCTTGCCTGTATTGCCCGGTCCTCCTGTTTCTTATGTGGGTCTATTGTTTTTGCATTTTACGGATAGAATCCATTTTTAGTACTACACATTTGATTTTATGGGCTATGCTGGTCATTATTGTTCAAGTGATGGATTATGTGACGCCTATGTTGGGCACAAAATACAGTGGAGGTGGTAAATGGGGAAATTGGGGATGTATGATCGGAACGATTGCCGGTCTTTTCGTTTTACCTCCTTGGGGCGTGTTGATCGGCCCGTTTGCAGGAGCCGTAATTGGCGAGTTGTTTGGAGGGAAGAAGTCTGCCGAGGCTTTTAAAGCCGGGTTAGGGGCTTTTGTCGGTTTTCTGTTCAGTGTGGTGGTGAAAGTGTCGGTTTGTGGCTATTTTATTTACAGCTTTGTTGCGGCGCTATTTTAATAAACCTTATTTCTGCTTTTTTTGTTACCTTTGTAAATTAATAGGGCTGTGGTAAAAATTGTCAAATATGAAAAAGATTATTAATCCCTGGGAAGGATTGGATGGATATATGTGTTTTGGCTGTGCCCCGAGCAATCCGATGGGACTTCATATGGAGTTTTATGAGGATGGCGACGATATTGTAGCTTATTGGGAGCCGGAAGCTCATTATCAGGGGTGGTTGAATACGTTGCATGGTGGAATCCTGACAACATTGATGGACGAATTGGCAGGTTGGGTAGTGCTTAGGAAGTTACAGACTTCAGGAATGACCTCACGCTTGGATGCCCGCTTTCTGAAAAGTCTTTCTACTTGTGAGCCCAGGCTGACAATCAGGGGGCGTATCAAAGACCGTAAACGAAATGCAATCTTTATTGAAACGGAGATCTATAATTCACAAGATGAGTTATGTACGCGTGCCGACTTGGTCTATTTTATAGTTACACAAGAACAGGCGACAGAAAAATTTCATTTTGCGGGATGCAAAGCAGAAGGTGAATAAACAATAAAACATAAATAACATAATGAAGTATATTGGAGCACATGTGTCGGCATCGGGTGGAGTTGAGAATGCTCCGGTGAATGCGAATGCGATCGGGGCGAAGGCATTTGCTTTGTTTACCCGTAATCAGCGTCAATGGAAATCTTCTCCGCTGACAAAAAAGAGTATTTCTCTTTTCAGAGAGCGTTGTGAGGAATTTGGTTATGCAGCAGAATATATTCTTCCGCATGACAGTTATCTGATCAATCTGGGACATCCGGAAGCAGAAGGTTTGCAGAAGTCACGGGATGCTTTCTTGGATGAAATGCAACGTTGTGAGCAACTGGGATTGAACCGTTTGAATTTCCATCCCGGAAGTCATTTGAACCAGATGGAGGTGGAGGACTGTCTGGCGCGCATAGCTAATTCGGTTAACTGGGCATTGGATCAGACTTCGGGTGTATGTGCCGTATTAGAAAATACAGCCGGACAGGGAACCAATCTGGGATATACCTTTGAGCAACTTGCTTACATTATCGATAAAGTGGAAGATAAATCCCGTGTTGGAGTTTGTATAGATACTGCTCATACATTGGCAGCAGGTTATGATATCAAGACTGTCGAAGGTTTTACGGAGACATTCCGGCATTTGACGAGGTAGTAGGTTTTTCTTATTTGCGTGGCATGCATATAAACGATTCCAAAAAAGATCTGGCTACCCGTGTGGATCGCCATGATAGTATTGGGAAAGGAGTGATGGGATTGACTACATTTAAGATGCTGATGGATGATCCCCGGTTTGATAACATTCCTTTAATTCTGGAAACACCGGATGAGTCTATTTGGTCGGAAGAAATAGAATATCTGTATTCTATATAATAAAAACGAAAGGAGGGGTCTTCTCAGACTATTCTTTTGTTTAACTAAAATTTATAATGCTTTTTGGTATGCAAGAGCTTGGAATGAAAAATTCTTTCTTTTGTGATTTGATAATAAATTTAAATATATTGTACTATGTTTATTTTAATGCCTGTCATCTTTGTTTTAGGGATTCTTGCAATCGCGCTGGAAGATAAGATAAAGATAAATAAAGCTGCGATAGCTCTGTTTATGGCAATATCACTGTGGATGATATTGATGTTTGACGCCTATGACATTTTTGTCGAACGCTCCAGTCCTTTGTTTCAAGAGTTTCTGACCCAAACCCGGAAATGGCAAATGCTCCTCTGAAAGATCAGTTTATTACATTTATTACAAACCGTTCGATTGTTTATCATTTAGGGAATGTATCCGAAACGCTTTTCTTTGTCATGTGCTCCATGCTGATTGTCGATATCGTGGATAAGCATGGTGGTTTCCGGGCTGTTACCGGATATATCCGCACTGCCAATAAAAGGAAATTATTGTGGTATATAAGTTTTGCCGCTTTTTTCTTTTCTGCCTTGTTGGATAATTTGGCTGCTGCTATCGTGATTATGGCCGTGTTACGGAAACTGGTTCCGGACCGGACAGATCGTTTGAAATATGCCTGTATGGTGATTATTGCTGCGAATGCAGGTGGTTCATGGTCTCCGATTGGTGACGTGACGACCATTTTGCTCTGGGTGGGCAAGAATGTCACAGCTATGCACCAGATTTCGCATGTATTCTTTCCGGCATTGATAAACTTGCTTGTGCCTCTGACGATTGCTAATTTTTGGTTGTTTAAGAAAGATGCGACTTTACGTGTGATGAGCGAGGAAGAAATGGCAGACGAATATGCACCGGAAATACCGAATCATTCGCGTCGGGTGATCTTTGTGATTGGTGTACTTTCGTTGGCTTTGGTTCCGGTCTTTCAGATGGTGACAGACCTTCCACCTTTCTTAGGTGTTTTGTTGGGCTTGGTGGTCCTGTGGTTCTATACGGATATCATGTATAGCAAACTGCATATGCACGAATCTAATAAGTTACGTATTTCTCAGTTACTTCCGAACATCGACCTAGCGACGATCTTTTTCTTTTTGGGTATCCTGATGGCGGTAGGGGCTTTGGAAACCTCCGGCCAGTTAGGGTTGATGTCCGCTTTTCTGGATAAGCATGTACATGAACCTTATCTGATCAGCTTCGTGATCGGTGTTTTGTCTTCCTGTGTGGACAACGTAGCTTTAGTTGCGGCAACAATGGGTATGTATCCGATTGTACCGGATGCGGCCAATCTGGCTCCTTATGCTCAGTTCTTTGTATCGGACGGAGGTTTCTGGACATTCCTTGCCTACTGTGCCGTGACTGGCGGTAGTATCTTGATTATCGGTTCTGCAACAGGTGTAACGGTAATGGGATTGGAAAAGATCGATTTTATGTATTATACCAAACGATTTTCATTTTGGCGTTGATCGGCTATTGCTGCGGTGCCGGCGTATATATGTTATTATTTGCATAAACTTTATTTATATGGGAAAAACATGGATTTTGATGGTAACCTGTGCTGTTATGCTTTCCGGAATGGAAGCCTTTGCATGTACAGGTCTACTGGTGGGAAAGAAAGCCTCGGTTGACGGCTCTGTTATGATCAGTTATGCGGCAGATTCGCATACGTTATATGGTGAACTGTATCGCTGGCCGGCTGCGACTTGGCCGAAAGGGGCGATGCTGGATATCATCGAGTGGGACACCCATAAACCGTTAGGACAGATTCCGCAGGTTGAACAGACCTATTCTGTAGTTGGTAATATGAATGAACATCAAGTTGCGATTACGGAAAGCACTTTCGGGGGGGCGTCCCGAACTAGTTGACACGACCGGTATCATGGATTACGGCAGTCTGATTTATGTCACTTTGCAACGTTCCAAGACGGCGCGGGAGGCTATTCGGATTATGACTGACCTGGTGAAGGATTATGGCTACTATAGCAGTGGGGAAACGTTCTCTATTGCTGATAAGAACGAAGCTTGGGTGATGGAAATGATCGGTAAAGGTCCGGGTAATAAAGGAGCAGTCTGGGTTGCTATTCGTATTCCGGACGATTGTATTTCGGCTCATGCCAATCAATCTCGTATTCAGCAGATCCCGTTTGATGATAAGGAGAACTGCATTTATTCACCGGATGTTGTCTCTTTTGCTCGTGAAAAGGGATATTTCAGTGGCAGGGATAAGGATTTTAGTTTCCAGAAAGCCTATTGCCCGTATGATTTCAGTGCTCTGCGTGGTTGTGAAGCCCGTGTGTGGTCTTTCTTTCGCAAATATGATAAATCGATGGATCAATATATGGATCTGATTAAGGGCGATGTAATGAAGAAGCCTATGCCTTTGTATGTCAAGCCTGATCGTTTGTTATCCGTTCAGGATGTGCAGAACGGTATGCGCGACCATTTCGAAGGAACTGATTTAGATATGACGAAGGATGCCGGTGCAGGTCCTTACAAAGTTCCGTATCGTGGCGTCCGATGACTTTCGAAGTGGACGGTCAGGAATATACGAACGAGCGTGCGATTGCTACGCAGCAGACCGGTTTTGTGATTGTTCCTCAGATGCGTAATTGGCTACCGGATGCCGTCGGTGGTATTCTTTGGTTCGGTGTGGATGATGCAGACATGGCTGTCTTTACGCCGATCTATTGTTCGGTGACAGCTTCTCCCGAATGTTATCGTGTCGGAAACGGTGATAGATGAATTTTTCTTGGACATCCGCATTTCTGGATTCATGAACTGGTGGCTAATGATGGCGTATGGCAAATATAGTTATATGATTCAGGATATCCGTCTTGTTCAGCAGGAGTTGGAGAACAGCTATCAACAGACAATTCCGGCTGTCGATAAGGCTGCATCGGAACTGTATGCCAAGAATCCGGCGGAAGCGGTTAAGTTCCTGACCTGGTTTAGTTCTACTACTGCCGACCAGGCAACAGCCCGTTGGAAGAAATTAGGAGAATACTTGTTAGTCAAATATATGGATGGTAACGTGAAGAAGGAAGAAAACGGACATTTTAAGCAGAATGGTTACGGATTATCCGAATATCCGGATTTCCCTGGCTATGATGAAGACTATTATCGTAGCATTGTAAAAAGTGCAGGTGATAAATTAAAAGTAAAGTAATATACTTTTGTTAAGGAAAAATACTATATTTGGCGATAGATATTGTTGTACTAAATAAGAAAAGTATGAAAAAATTAATTGTTATGTTGATGTTGACGCTGTTTAGTATAGGTGCATATGCACAGACGCAGCAAGGTCAATCCTCGTTTGGCTTCAACTTGGGTTATAATTTTAATGATGTCGGCAATGCTACTATCGGCATCGATTATCGTTATTGTGTAACGGATGCGTTTCGTTTGACCCCGTCTATTACTCATTTAGTAAAGAATGATGGGTTAAGTGCATGGGCAATTGATATGAATGCTCATTATGTATTTAAATTGAGTGAGATGTTCGGTTTTTATCCGTTGGCAGGCTTAAGCCTTTCGTTTTGGAAAGCAGGTCCTTGGGATGCAACTCGTTTTGGAGCCAATATCGGCTTAGGAGGTGAAGTGTATGCGACAGATCGGGTTTCTGTCGGCTTGGAAGCCAAGTATAATATTATAAAGGATTTGGATGCCGCAGCGTTGGCTGTCCGTGTCGGATATAATTTTTAAGTAATCGGATTTTTGTACAATAAGAAGGGGAGTGACGGCACATCCCCTTTTTATTTTTATGTCCGTTCTACCACTGTTTGTATTCTTCGAACGTAATGTTTTGGAAGTCGGGTATGACCTGATAAACTTTGTCTTTTAAAGACTTTTCGGAATTGGTCGTGCTAAGTCCGATAACCCGCATACCCGCATTGGTCCCGGCCTGTATTCCGGCAAAAGAGTCTTCAAATACCAGACTGTCGGAAGGTGATACATGCAGATCGGAGGCGGCAAGCAAATAACACATTGGATCGGGTTTCCCTTTTGTGATCCGGTCGGCACTCACGACCGTATCGAACAGATTGTCGAGTTTCAAAAGGCGGAAGGCCCGTTTTAGCTTGGCATCGTCGGAACTGGTGACCAAACCGACTTTTACATCTTTACTTTTCAGAAGATGGATAAACTCCATCGCACCCGGAACCGGTGGAAAAGGCATCTGCTGTTCGAATTCCATTGATTCGCGGATTACCATTTCCTTAAATTCTTCAGATCGGTCGGAAAAATACTTCTCCAATATATAAGGCAATGTCGTCCCTTTGATGTGGGATGCGAAATTGGGGATTCCCGTCTGATAGCGTTTTCCTGCTTCATTCCAGTAAATATCGTAAATAGGTTCTGTGTCTACAACCACACCGTCGAAATCAAAAAAGGCAGTCTTCATAAACTGTTGTTCCATAAAAATCAATTCGTTTATAATAAGGTCATTTATCTGCAAATATACTTCTTATTGGGATACAGGAAAACAAATTTGTAAATCTTATTTACTTTATTCTTTATTGCGTAATAAAAATGGCCTTACTGCCATATTATTCTTAAATCAATGGCAGCGGCTATGTAATTGGCTGCAGTGATTATATAATCGCCGACTCTGATTTTAAAATAATAGCAGGGAGAGTGGGAAATAGACGGCTTGTAAAGAGCTATTTTAGTGTAGTTATTCTAACTTTTTTGAGATTTAATGCTATGATAGTGCAAAAACTTATATCTTTGTGCACGTACACATGTTTATTAACTAAAGGAAATTAATTGTCTAACTAATTATAGTATCAGAAAGCAAATGAAAGCGTATTTGAAATTAGCAGCTTTGTCTCTGACTTTGCTGTGTGGTGCCTGCCAACCTAACGACGGATGGCAGCAATTGTTTAATGGTAAGGATTTTACTGGCTTCAAGCAGTTGAAATGGTAAGGCTCCCTATCGTGTAGAGAATGGATGTATGGTCGGCCAGACTGTGGATAAAGAACCGAACAGTTTTATGGCAACAGAACAACGTAGGTGATTTTATTCTGGAGTTTGAAGTGAAATGTCATCCAGACTTGAATTCCGGGGTGCAGTTTCGAAGCGAAAGTAAGCCGGATTACAATAATGGACGTGTGCATGGCTATCAGTGCGAAATTGACCCGTCCGACCGTGCTTGGAGTGGTGGGCTTTATGATGAGGCGCGACGCGGTTGGCTGGCTCCTTTAACGAATAACGAAGCTGGACGAGCCGCCTATAAGAAAGATGATTGGAACAAGTATCGAATTGAAGCTATCGGCAACAGTATCCGCATCTGGCTGAATGGTGTGAACACTTCGAATGTAGTAGATGATATGACACCGGAAGGTTTTATCGCTTTCCAGGTACATGGCATTTTCGGGAAAACGGAGAATGTCGGCAAGGAAATTTGGTGGCGTAATATCCGTATTAAGACGGAAAATCTGGAGGCAGAGCGTATGCAAGGCCCGTTAGCTCCGGAAGTGAACTGTATTCCGAATACGCTGACAGAAGCAGAAAAAGCGGCTGGTTGGAAACTGTTGTTTGACGGTAAGACTTCTAACGGATGGCGGGGTGCCGGACAGGAAACATTCCCTGAAAACGGATGGAAGATTGAAAATGGTGAATTGACTGTTATGAAGAATGGCGGTCCGGAAGGTAAAAGAGGTGGTGATATCCTGACAGTCGATGAGTTTGGCGCCTTCGAGCTGAGCTTTGAGTTCAAGTTGACGGAAGGTGCAAATAGCGGTATGAAATATCTGATTCAGGAAAGCAAGAAGAATAAAGGCTTTGTGATCGGTCCGGAATACCAGGTTCTGGATGACAAGCAACATCCGGATGCCAAACTGTACACGACTTATCCTGGTAGCCGTACGGTTTCCAGCTTGTACGATATTATCCCTGCGAAAAACAAACGCTTCAATGGTGTCGGACAGTGGAATAAGGGAGTTATCAAAGTATTCCCTAACAAACATGTCGAACATTGGATGAACGGCTTTAAGACCGTTGAGTATGATTGGGCTTCGGATGCATTCTTGGAAGTCGTGAAGGGAAGCAAATTCGCGAAGAAGGAATATGCCGAATTTGGACCTTTCGGTACTGCTGAAAAAGGTCATATCCTTTTGCAGGATCACTGGGACGAAGTTTCTTTTCCCGGAATATCAAGATTAGAGAACTTAAATAGTTAACTAAAAAAGTAGGAACCATGACACACGTAGAGATTTCCTTAAACACAGCGCCTTAGGTGCAGCAGGTCTGACTATTGGCGGACTGGGATTCAGTACAGAGAGTTTCGCTAACATAATGGGCGCAAACGAGAAGATTCGTGTGGGTATCGTCGGCTTTTCAGACCGTGCCCGCCATTCTTTGATTCCTGCTTTTATGGCCTGTGCCGATGAGTTAGGCTTTGAAATCGTCGCTATTTCCGACATTTGGAAACGGCGTAGAGAAGAAGGTGTTGCTTTCTTCCAGGAGAAATATGGAAAGAAAGTGAAAGCATTCCGTAACAACGAAGAACTGTATGACGCAAAAATGTGTGATGCCGTGATCGTTGCCACATCCGATTTCCAGCATGCTTTGCACTGTATCGAAGCGGTTAAAGCCGGATGCGATGCCTATGTAGAGAAACCTTTTGCTGAAACGATGGAAGATGCTCGTGCTGCCCGCAAAGCTGTGTTGGAAGTGGAAAGATCGTGCAGATTGGTTCCCAACGCCGCTCGGCCCCAAACTATCATGCTGCCAACGACTTTATCCGTTCTGGTAAGTTTGGCAAGATCACGATGGTGGAAATGTGTTGGAACGTTAACCAGCCCGGACGCTGGCGTCGTCCGGCTTTGGTCGCACAATGTTTTGAGAGGGATACTGATTGGAAGCGTTTCCTGCTGAATCGCCCGTACGAAGAATGGGACCCGCGTAAGTATTTGGAATATCGCCTGTTCTGGCCGTATTCTTCCGGCATTCCCGGCCAGTGGATGTCACATCAGATCGATACGGTACACTGGTTTACTGGTTGCAACCACCCGAATAGTGTCGCAGCCAATGGTGGAATCTATCAATGGAATGACGGGCGCCGCAGTTATGATACGATGACGGCTGTGTTCGATTATGGAAAAGCAGGCGAGAATTTCCAGGTCGTATATTCTTCCCGTATGCATAACTCGGCAGGCGGAACAAAAGAATTGTACTTCTCTAATGGCGGTACGTTGAACCTGGATACAAATAAAGTGACATCGGAAGGTGGTTTGACCAAACGTTTCGCGGATGAAATGGGAATGCAACCGAACCTGTTGGAAGAATTCAAATTGCCTTCTATCAAGGTGGAAACGGGTTCCAATACAGGAGCCGATCCAATGACAAACCTGCATATGCGTAATTGGATGGAATGCGTGAAAAGCCGCAAGCAACCGAATGCTCCGGTAGATGCCGGCTATAATCATTCTATTGCCAACATCATGTGTACGGCTTCTCTTCGGACAGGAGAAAAAGCTACATTCGATGAAGCAAGACAGGAAGTGCTTGCCGGTGGCAAAGTCTTTAAATATTGATTATTCGTTTCGTAAGAAGCTGCATAGTACGATTCTTTGACGTACGTCGGCAATAACATTCTTTGTGGAGGTAAGTAGACTGAATGTGTACTTATCTCCATAATTTTTTTGTACAGTTTCCAAGTCTTTCACGGTACAGAAAAAGAAGCCGCTTACCGGCTGTTCCTGCCCGAAATTATGGAACTTGTTGCCCAAATAGAAATTCAGCCCGTAAAGATTAGCATATGTCTTCAGATCATTCATTACATACATATTCATGTCATCCAACGGATATTCTTTCTGAACCTGCTTGGCAAACGGACGGGCGGAGCTTCCCTGGCGTATACCGCGCATGACAACCCCGTCGATCAATAAGTTAATGGCGAAGGCCAATGCAATCGTCGCATACAGGATCTTGATGTTGATCTTCTTGAACATCTGATAATAGACAGTCGCCAGAATAGCCAAAAGGACTATCAGGATGCAAATTGTCAGTCCGCAGGGATATGCGAACATATTCGATACCAACTCGACCATTTCCAGTGTCGATTGGTGGCTTGTGTACTGACTCGCAATCTTGACAGGATCGATTGCTCCGGCCATTGTCAGAGCGACGGCAATCATGACGACGGCAGTAATGGAGGCCATGAAAGCGGCAAATACTCGGGTTACCTTCGTCCGGTATTCCGTAATGTATAATGTATATTGAGCCAAGAAAATAGCAATAAACGGATATGCCGGCATCAAGTATACGCTTCGTTTGCTGGAAGGTATCGAATAGAAGAAAATTATACAAACCAATGCAACTAAGCTGAACAGTTTCTCTTTTTCCATCGATCGAATATTATTCCAAGTGTTAGCCAGTATCTCTTTCACCGACTTTTCTGGTTTGTGCAGTTTTAATCCGAATAAAGAGAAAAAGAAGAAGATCGTCCAGGGAACAAATCCCGCAGCCAGTGTCATGAAATTATACCAGACTCCGTTTTCATGCCCTAAATTGTAATGGATATCAGGCGTGCTGAGGTGGAAGAAACGACCGAAATTCTCTGCTAACACTACATTCAGGAACGTATCGCCTCCCTGTTTCCAGGCAGCGACATACCACAATAGAGGCAGGAATATCGAAGAAATACCAGCATAAAGAAGTGCTTTGAATATCACTAAATAAGAGTATTTACGAAGCATCAGCAAATAGACACCGAAAACAAATAGCGGCAGGATAATACCTACAGGTCCTTTTGTCAGTACGGCACATCCCAATAAGGCCGGAATGGCGATCGGCACCCCTTTTAACTCCAGTTTGTCTTCCCACCTGTATAGCTGATAAAGCCCGATCACTATAAAGGTTGTCAGCAGCATGTCCACACGCGTGGTCATAGCAGCCCGGTGTATCTCGATACAGGTGATGAGCAATAGCGTGGCGATGAATGCCTGCTGGAACCGCAACCGCTTGCCAAAGAAAACCAGTGTGAAACCGATCAGTATAATAAAAGCCAACGCAGACGGCAGGCGGGAGGTGAACTCTGAAACATATCCCTGCGGCAGGGAAGCGACTGCCATCAGCCAATGCGCCAACGGTGGTTTGTAGGCAAATTCGTTCGCATAGACCTGTGGCAAAACCCAGTTGTCGGTTTCGAGCATGGAAACGGCAACCGCCGCTTCGCGAGGTTCTCCCTTAGTCGAAAAATCTCCCAGCCCGATCCAGGGAAGGACAGAGATTATGCAAATGACAATAACCATCGTTACCGGCTTTTGCAGATAAAGATATTGAAGAGTAGGTGTGCGCATAGTTTAAATCGGTAAGGAGCTTCCGCCCCGTTGCATATATTTTTCTAAGTTACAAAAGAACGACTTTTTACGGACTTTTTGTTCATTTCGGGAAACTTTTTTATGTTCCTAAACATTCTTTGATGGAAGTCCGGATGACAGTCGCATCTTCTTTATTCTCTTTCAGAATGGAAAGGACGAGGTTTAAATAACTCTCCTTATTGCTGATACCACAATATTTGCAGAGTTGGGACTGAGGCAACATCCCTTTCTGATTGTAAACGCGAAGGATGTTTTTGTAATCTCCGGTTTCGGCAAACCGAATGAATTTCTCCTTGATTCCCGCATATATTTCGTCTACATGTACGGTGTTGCGGATACTTTCCACATGTTCGGTCAGTTCGTCCACCGTACTCATCTTCCGGTTCAGAGCCGTTTCCAGCTTTTTCTGTACGCGATGGCGGGCATGAAGCAGAACTTGGCTTTCGAGGTCTTTCAGGAAAAGTTTGATCACGTTTTCTTTGACCTGATTGAAGACCAGTTCGGGATCTTTCATCAGACGGCCGGCAACGGTCTTGATAACAGGCTCCAGCATCAGCAGGTTTTCCACTTCGGCAACGTTAGGAACATAGATATGCTGTTCGCGCAGGTAAGCTATTTCTCCTTCCGTGCGACGGTCACGGTCAACGATCCCTTTGGAATCCAGCGTATGGAAATCTTTCAGTTGGGCGAAAGCCTTTGTCGTTTCGATTACTTTTGGGCAACCTCCCATCGGTTTTACCTTGTAGTCGGGAAAGATAAGCGGGTAGAGGCGGCTGTCTATGCTGTTGGAGTCGGTCCCTTCGATGAATAAGATCGGTTTGCGGCTGCCTAAGATCTCCATATAGACCTCTTTCGGTCGTAAAAGGGGCTGTGGGGGCCGACGTTCAGGTACCAGGTGTCCTTGCCCAGCAGGTGGAACTCCAGATTCTTGTAGTTGGTGGTGTGCCTGAACTCCTTGAGCTGGACATTGTTGACCATGACGAAGCCGATCTCCGCCTGGCTGCCCTCCACGCTCTCCATCACGTTCTGCAGCCGCTGCTCCACCAGCTTGATCTCGATGGTGTCCTGCCGGTGGGCGTTGTGGAACTCCGCCACCAGCCGGCCCATGGTGATGATGGGATAGGCGGCGATGGAGAGGGTCCGGGGCCGATCCTTCTGGGACAGGCCCTGAATCAGCTCCATCTGGTTGAGGATGGTGCGGGCGTACTGGTAGAGCTTCTTGCCCCCGTCGGTGAGGGCCACGCCCTTTGTTGGTGCGGTTGAAAACCC
>ENA-OQDT01001471-OQDT01001471.1-human-gut-metagenome-genome-assembly--contig:-NODE-1471-length-13627-cov-2.611630_pt1 | contig 13627 bp, 14 predicted proteins | sample MGYA00242786_ERZ504617 | MGnify/ENA primary metagenome ERZ504617 (study PRJEB26092, sample SAMD00036337) | human gut metagenome | host: Homo sapiens | study: EMG produced TPA metagenomics assembly of...
TTACAGTCAATGATGAAAGAAAACAATATGTGACATTCTCAGATACATATTATCAGGCGTCACAGCGTTTGATCGTTCCGAGCGATGACGATACATTCGACGATCTGAAAGATGCAGATGCAGTTGCGGCAAAACTTGGCGAACTGAAAAAGAAGATAAGATCGGCGTACAGCAGGGAACGACAGCGCAAAGCTACATCGAAGGAGACGAAGCTTTCGGATTTGAAGGACTTCCGGCTACATGCCAGCCGTATAAGAGCGGATCACTTGCGGTTCAGGATATGCTGAACGGAAACATCAAATATGTGATCATCGATGCAGCTCCGGCTACAGCGATCACAGAAGCGATTAATGCAATGCAATAAGTTCTCGGAAGCAGAATGAGCAATCGGCGCAATACAGAAGAGGATTTCAAAACAGTATGAAATGAAACGGACGATTGAGCGGATGATTTCGGACTGAGAGTTTTGCAAAAAGAATAGAAAACAGTATTAAATCAGAAAGGGAAATACAGGTATGTTCCGAAAACGGAAAATATCGGCGTTTTCCTTTCTTTGGACGTTTGAGAGAAGAAAGCAAAGAGGAAAGTAATGGGTAATTTTAGTGCAAAAGTAGATAAGTTTATAGAAATATTTATCGATCAAAACGGCTATGTAAAAGTGGTGCAAGGTTTGCAGAACACAGTCCTTATTGCGATTGTCGGTCTGGTCATCGGTATTTTGATCGGGACTGTTATCGCGACGGCAAGGGTGCTGCCGAAATATAAAGTGCTCCCAAGAGTTTTGAACGGTATATGCAGCGTTTATGTGGCGATGTTCAGAGGAACGCCGATGGTTGTGCAGCTTCTTGTATTTTATTATGTACTTCTTCCGATCATCGGATGGAACATAACGGGAGTTCAGGTCGCGATGCTTGTGTTCGGATTGAACAGCGGCGCATATATTTCGGAAATTATGCGAAGCGGAATCCAATCGGTAGACGCAGGACAGATGGAAGCGGGACGTGCAGTCGGATTAAGTTTCGGGGCGAGTATGATGAAGATTGTCATTCCGCAGGCTGTCAAGAATATTCTTCCGACTCTCGGAAACGAATTTATCGCGCTTATCAAAGAAACATCGGTTGTAAGTTTCGTAGGCGCGGCGGATCTGTATGTGGCGTTTAACTATATCGGAACAAACAGTTATGAATTCATGGTTCCGTATCTCGTGATGGCGCTTATTTATATTGCATTGATCCTTGTTGTGACACTGCTTGTAAAATTATTGGAAAGGAGCCTGAAGAAGAGTGATAGACGTAATTAATCTGCAAAAAAGCTTTGGTGATCTTGAAATCTTAAAAGGCATCAATATCACGATCAATAAAGGCGACATTGTCGCGGTGCTCGGACCGTCAGGTTCCGGAAAAAGTACGTTTCGCGCTGCTAAATTGTATGGAAGATCCGACATCCGGAAGCATTGTTTTTAAAGGAGTCGATATCGCGGATATGAAAGTCGATATCAACGTGCATCGCCGCCATATGGGTATGGTATTTCAACATTTTAATTTGTTCAATAATAAAACAGTTCTTCAAAACGTAATGATGGCTCCGGCATATTTGCAGTGCAAGGATCTGAAAAAAGCAAAAAATAAAAACAGAATGATCCGGTTTAAAAATATATTCCGAAGCAAAAAGAAGAACTTATCCCAATTACAACGACAAAAGAACAGATCAAAAGCGAGACGAAAAAGCAGGCTCTTGAACTGCTCGGAAGAATCGGACTTGAAGACAAAGCGGACGTTTACCCGTCTACATTGTCGGGAGGTCAGAAGCAAAGAGTTGCGATCATTCGTTCTCTTGCAATGAATCCGGATGTGATCCTGTTTGACGAGCCGACATCGGCGCTTGATCCGGAGATGGTCGGAGAAGTTCTTGAGTTGATGAAGAAGCTGGCTCAGGAAGGAATGACGATGGTTGTAGTCACTCATGAGTTGGGATTTGCGAAAGAGGTTGCGTCCAGAGTGATCTTCATGGATGACGGGCAGATTGTTGAGGAAGCTGAACCGGAAGAATTTTTCGGCAATCCGAAGAATCCGAGACTGAAAGAATTTTTGTCGAAGATTTTGTAAAAAGAATCTGTAAGTTGAAAAACGTGTACATGTCTGTGCACAGAAGAACATATGAAAAGCAGGGTGGATGAGAAACTCTGCTTTTTGTTTTTGAAAGAATGAAAAGTCCGAAGCAGACTTTTTGCTTTTATTTAAAGCGAGGTGGAAAATGAGATACGATCGAATTTATAAGGCGAAGTTTATAGAACGTCCGAACCGGTTTATTGCCTATGCAGAATTAAACGGGAAAAAGGAAACGGTTCATGTGAAAAATACAGGAAGATGCGCCGAGCTTCTTCGGCCGGGAGCAGATATTTATATTCAGGAAAGCGATAATCCGTCCAGAAAGACAAGGTGGGACTTGATTGCCGTAAAAAAGGGCAGTCGAATGATCAATATGGACTCTCAGATTCCGAATAAGGTTGTAAAAGAATGGATTGAACAGGGAAATCTTTTTGGAAATGTGACTTTGATCCGGCCTGAAACCGTATACAAAAATTCTCGTTTTGACCTGTATGTGGAAGCGGAAGATCAAAACGGGGGAATCCGAAAGATTTTTATTGAGATCAAAGGTGTGACATTAGAAGAAAACGGAGTGTGCCGCTTCCCGGATGCGCCAAGCGAACGAGCCGTAAAACATCTGGAAGAGCTTTCCGATGCAAAGAAGAATGGATATGAGGCATATGTGTTTTTTGTGATCCAGATGAAAGGCGTGCGTTATTTCACGCCGAATACAGAGACACATCCTCAATTTGCCGAAGCGCTTCAAAAGACGGCAAAGGAAGGTGTAAAAGTGCTTGCCTATGACTGTGATGTGACAAGCGATGCGATCGAGCTGAGCGATGCGGTAGACGTCGTTCTAGGCAATCCGATCTTAAAAGAATCTGTCCGGCCTCTTGTAGAGTGGTTTCGTGAGAATAAGCGTGATCTTCCGTGGAGAAAGAGGATTAACGCATACAGAGTGTGGATTTCGGAGATTATGCTTCAGCAGACGAGGGTGGAGGCGGTAAAGCCTTATTATGAGCGCTTTTTAAGTGAACTTCCCGATGTGAGCGCACTTGCATCTGTCGAGGAAGACAGGTTATTGAAACTGTGGGAAGGATTGGGGTATTATAACCGGGCCCGCAATTTAAAAGCTGCGGCGTGTCAGATTATGGAACAATACGGAGGAAGGTTTCCTTCATCATATGAAGAAATACGTTCGCTGAAGGGAATCGGAAATTATACTGCGGGAGCGATCGGATCATTTGTTTATCACATTCCGAAACCCGCAGTAGACGGAAATGTTCTGCGCGTAGTATCGAGGCTTGCGGCAGATGAGGGTGATATCAAAACGGCGGCTGTAAGATCAAAAGTAGAAGAATTGATCGAAGAAATCATCCCGAAAGATGCGCCGGGTGATTTTAATCAGGGGTTGATTGAGTTGGGAGCGATCGTCTGTGTTCCGAACGGAGAGCCGAAATGCGCCGCCTGTCCGCTTGAAGCGCTGTGCAAAGCACATAAGGAAGGACGGGAAATGGATTTCCCGGTGAAGAAAAAGGCGAAAGCAAGAAGAATAGAAAAGAGGACGGTGTTTATTTTTCGGGATAATGAAAAAGTGGCAATCAGGAAACGGCCTCAAAAAGGACTCCTTGCCGGAATGTATGAATTTCCGAATGTGGAAGGGCACCTCAGGACAGAGGAAGTGATCGGGTATGCGCAGACGGCAGGGCTGACTCCGGTACGTGTAAAACGGATTGGAACGGCAAAACATATTTTCAGCCATGTAGAATGGCATATGACAGGATATGAACTGCTGGTCGATGAACTGGAAAAAACGTCGGCGCCAAACGTCGGTCAAATGTGTGCGGAAAACGGAGCGGATAGATCGGAAAATATATTTGTAAAGATAAAACAATTAGAGGAAGAGTATGCGATGCCGTCTGCATTTGATAAGTTTGTAGAGCACACTCGGTTTTCTTGAAATGTATGAGATACTGTGGTAAACTGTTGCTGTATGTATTGAATGAAGTCAGAACAGACAGGAGTGTACTTGGATGAAAGAAAAAGAACAGATCTCAAGACAGCAGCAAAAATCCCGGGAGACGAAAGAAAAAATATTCAAGGCAGCGAAACGCATTTTGCAGAAGGGCGGATACGAGGAACTGTCTATCAAAAATATATGTGAGGAGGCGGGTGTCTCCAATGGAAGCTTTTACCACCATTTTAAGACAAAAGATGATCTTCTTTCTTACTATATAGAAGATCAGCCTCAGATCGAACCGAATCTTTTGGAACTTCCGGACAGCGTACAAGCAGTAAAAGACGGTATTATCCAAGTGTATTTGAATTATGTAAAATACTGCCGTGAACTTGGAGTTGAGTTTATGTCCGGTTACTATGATACGAAAAACCAGGCGTTGAATGCAGATATCCGTACAGAACGTCCGTATCCGATCGTGACAGTAAGAGCTTATGTCGAAAAGGCAGTGCAGGCAGGCGTCGCAGTATTGAATGAGCCGATCGAAGAATTTACGACAGATATCAGGATGATCGTAATCGGGAATGTGTTTGAGTGGTGCATTAAGCATGGAAAGGCTGATTTTGAAGGAAAATATGAGCCGGTCGCTTAGATGTTATCTCGACGGGGCGCTTCGCGAAGCGGTTCGCTGACGAAAGACAAACAAAACAGAACATAAAAAGCGGACGGAGCTTATAAAAGGAACAATAGATAAGAGATAATAAAAATGGAAAAAGAATATGATTTTATTATAAACCCGAAAGCACGTTCAGGAATGGGAATGAAAGCATGGCAGAAAATAGAATCAGAATTGAAGGCACGACATATAAATTACCGTGTATATCTGACAAAAAGAAGAGGTCATGCCGCTAAGACGGCGGCGTTTATCACGGCAGATGATAAACGGCATACGATTGTTGTTTTAGGCGGAGACGGCACAGTTAATGAAGTCGTAAACGGGATAAAACGTCCGGATCTGATAACATTTGGGTATATCCCTATAGGGTCGAGCAATGATTTCGCGCGGGGATTAAAACTTCCGAAAGATCCGATGAAAGCACTTCAATCTGTATTATCTCCGAAGAAAGTGATTTCTGCCGATGTAGGACAGATTTCAAGAGAAGGAAAAAGCCGGAGATTTATTGTAAGCGCAGGGATGGGGTTCGACGCAGGAGTCTGTCATGAAGTGTGCGTGTCACAATGGAAAAAGCGGCTGAATAAAATAGGGCTGGGTAAACTAAGTTACGCAGTAGTTGCCCTTGACCGTCTGAAAAAAGACCGGCCGACAAAGTTGACGGTAACGCTGCCTGACGGGAGAAAACAGATGTTTTGAAAAAACTCTTTTTGTGGCTTTTATGAATCTTCCATATGAAGGCGGCGGTTTTCGATTTGCCCCGGAGGCGTCCGTGACGGATGGCTGCATCGATATCGTGATAGCGCACCATATGTCTCCTTTGAAGGCGGTGTGGCTGTTGCCGAGAGCGTTTTTTGGGAAACATACGGGAGCAAAAGAAATTACGATCATTCGGAGTCCTTCGGTATCGGTTGAGGCGCAGCGAAGCCTTCCGATCCATACAGACGGAGAGGCGGCGTTTTCCCGATATAAGGCATCGGTGGAGATACTGGAAGAAAAATTGCATATCATTGCAGGATAACAGCCGGAAAATTTAATAAATGTTTCCTAAATGTTTTATGAAGAAGGTTGTTGTACATTTTAAATCGTGCTATAATCGTTGCAATCGCAAAGATTAAAAGATTGCATATGAAAAGGGGCAGTCGTGTAATGGGCAAAAAAGAAAGTGGTAAATTCGGAAGCTGGCTGAAAAAGTATAAACATGCGTGGGTATTTTTGTATATTTTTATCTACATGCCGTGGTTTTTGCTTTTGGAAAAGCATGTAACGACAAACTATCATGTGATCCAGACGCAGTTTGATATGTGGATTCCGTTTGTTGAATATTTTATTATTCCGTATTTGATGTGGTTTGCGTTTATCGCGGCTGCATTTGTGTATTTTTTCTTTACGGACGTACCGGGATTTTATAAAATGGCGAAGTTTATGTTTACCGGTATGACAATATTCTTGATCATATCGACGATATTTCCGAATGGGCAGGATCTTCGTCCGGTCGTATTTGAGAGAGATAATGTATTTGTGGATATGGTGCGGATGCTGTATCGTGCGGATACATGTACGAATGTATTCCCGAGTCTGCATGTATTTAATACGCTGAGCGTGTGTATCGCTGTCCATGAGAGTGAAAAACTGAAAAAACACAAAGCTGTCTGCAATGCGGCGTACATATTGGCGGCGCTGATCATTCTTGCAACGATGTTTTTGAAACAACATTCTGTTCTGGACGTATTCGGAGCGGTGATTATGGCGTATGTACTTTATAAAGTCGTCTATGAGCCGGAAAAGAAGATGATACCTCAGCTCTCAAAACAAAAATTTTCAAAGCAGAAGCGGATTGCCGCTCATAATAAATAAAAGAGCAGCGGTAAAGATAAACAGGATAAAGATAGATTAATTTTAACAGGAACATTTTCGACAGGAGCGAAAATGGGAAATGAGAGGGAATGAACATTATGAGAAAAGTTATGCTTACAGGTGACCGTCCGACAGGAAGACTTCATGTGGGACACTATGTAGGATCGTTAAGAAGACGTGTGGAGCTTCAGAATACGGGAGAGTTCGACGATATTTTTATTATGATCGCAGATGCTCAGGCGCTGACGGATAATGCGGATAATCCGGAAAAGGTGCGCAGCAATATTATTGAAGTCGCTTTGGATTATCTTGCGTGCGGACTTGATCCGGAAAAATCGACGCTTTTTATCCAGTCGCAGATTCCGCAGTTATGTGAACTGTCGTTTTATTATATGAATCTTGTGACGGTGTCAAGACTTCAGAGAAACCCTACTGTAAAAACAGAGATTAAAATGCGTAATTTCGAGACGAGTATTCCGGTAGGATTTTTCACATATCCGATCAGTCAGGCGGCGGATATTACGGCGTTTAAGGCGACGACTGTTCCGGTCGGCGAAGATCAGATGCCGATGATCGAACAGACAAAAGAGATCGTTCATAAGTTTAATTCCGTATATGGGGATACACTTATAGATCCGAAGATCCTTCTCCCTGAAAATCAGGCATGTCTGCGGCTTCCGGGAATTGACGGAAAAGCGAAAATGAGCAAATCGCTCGGGAACTGTATCTATCTGTCGGAAGAGCCGGAGGAGATTAAGAAGAAAGTGTTCAGTATGTTTACCGATCCGACTCATATCCGGGTGGAAGATCCGGGAAAACTGGAAGGAAACACAGTATTTACTTATCTTGATGCATTTTGCAGACCGGAATATTTTGCAGAGTTTTTGCCGGAATATTCGGATCTGGACGAGCTGAAAGCACATTATCAGCGCGGCGGACTCGGAGATATGAAAGTGAAACGTTTTCTGAATAATGTACTTCAGGCCGAGTTAGAGCCGATCAGGAACCGCAGAAAAGAATTCAGTAAAGATATTCCGGCGGTTTATGAGATGCTTAAAAAGGGAAGCGAGAAAGCGGAAGCGGTTGCGGCACAGACACTTGCAGAAGTAAAAGCTGCAATGAAGATCAATTACTTTGACGATACAGAACTGATTAAAGCGCAGTCAGAACAGTTTGCAGAATAAGAAATGATATCAAAAAACTCAGGAGAAAGTTCTTCTGAGTTTTTTTGTCGGCGACGGGGAAAATCCGAGCCTGATCAAGAATTATTTTACAATAAAAAAGATGCTGCATAAGCAACATCTCTTTTCGTACGTGCGATAGAAGATTCGAACTCCCGACCTTCTGGTCCGTAGCCAGACGCTCTATCCAGCTGAGCTAATCGCACATTTGCTGTTTCGTTCACAGCGAAATTTATTATATTATAGGTTTTGAAATATGTCAACCCTTTTGGAATAAAAAATGAATAATTTTAAAGAATGATTTTCAAGGGGTTCTCAGGCAAACAATCTTGCCATGTCTTCGGGCAGATCGGCGGTAAATGTCATTTGTCTTCCGGTTATCGGATGGAGAAAGCGAAGACAGTGAGAGTGAAGCGCCTGCCGGTCGATCAGTTCTATATCCGGATTGTACAGATAATCTCCGATCAAAGGAAATCCGAGGTGTTTCATATGGACTCGGATCTGATGTGTGCGGCCTGTTTCTAAAATAAGAGAAACGAGTGAAAGCCCGTTTTTTTCAAAAACTGTGTGGTAATGGGTAATTGCATGTTCGCCGTTTTCAAAATCGATCTTCCGTTCGATGAGAGAACTTCCGGTTCGTCCGATCGGAGCATTTATCGTTCCTTCAAAAGGAGTGACGTGTCCGCGTACAATGGCGAGATATTCCCGTTCGATCTGATGCCGGGCGGTCATGGAAGATAAGATATTAGAGCTGACCATATGCTTCGCAACGACAGTCAGACCGGAAGTGTCCCGGTCAAGACGGTTTGTACAGCGGAAAATAAAAGGTTTGTTTTGTTGTTCATAATACCACATCAGCGCGTTTGCAAGAGAGTTTCGATAGTTGTTAAGAGAAGGGTGGATCGGCATTCCGGCAGCTTTGTTTATCACTATGATATCTTCATCTTCATAGACAATATCGATCGGCAGATTGACAGCGGGAATATTCGGAGAGGAAGTTTCTTCCTGAATGCGGACAGTCAGAATATCTCCTGCCTGAAGTGTTGTTTGCATATAAGACCATTCTCCGTTTTTTAAAATGCTTTCGGGCATTTTTTTAAGAAGTGTCAGATTTTGCATGGAATATCCGTGCTTTCGGAGAAAACTGTCAATACGGATGTTTTGTCCGCTGTCGGTTATTTTATATGTGATCGTACGTTCCATAACTTCTCCATTTCGTTTCGGCGCGCAAAACGAGGCGGCAATTTTTATATGCCGGGTTTCGCATGTCTGTTTTTGTATTGCGTCAGTTCAGTCATATATTATAACAAAGACAGACAAGACCGGTCAATAATGTAAAGCAGTCGTGTAAAGTTCGCGGGAAAAGGTGGAATGGAATGTACGTGTGTGGTAAACTATGTATAATGCTGTTTGTGAATTAATTTAGAGAGAGGATTTTTATAAATGGATATCAATCAAAAACTGACAGAAGAACTTGATGTGAACCGCTGGCAGATTGACGCGGCGGTAACTTTGATCGATGAAGGGAATACGATCCCGTTTATATCGAGATATAGAAAAGAAGCGACCGGGTCACTCAACGACGAGCAGCTTAGGAAGCTTCATGAAAGACTTCTCTATCTGAGAAATCTGGAAGAGAAGAAAGAGCAGGTGATCTCGAGCATTGAAGAGCAGGGAAAGATGACAGAAGAACTCAAAGAGAAGATCCTTTTAGCTGAGACGCTCGTGACAGTGGAAGATCTGTATCGGCCATATCGTCCGAAGCGGCGGACGAGGGCAACGATCGCGAAAGAAAAAGGATTAGAGCCTTTGGCAGCGTATATGATGCTGCAGCAGGCAAAAGAACCTTTGGAAGAAACCGCAAAGCAATATATTTCGGAAGAAAAAGAAGTAAAGACAGAGGAAGAAGCAATCGCCGGAGCAAAAGACATTATTGCGGAAATCATTTCCGATAATGCGGATTATCGTACATGGATCAGAAAAACGACGATGAAAAAAGGAAAAGTCGTTTCTACAGCAAAAGATCCGGAGACAGAATCTGTTTACGAGATGTATTACGAATTTGAAGAATCGGTTGAAAAGCTTGCCGGACATCGGATTCTTGCGCTGAACCGCGGTGAGAAAGAAAAAATACTGACGGTCAAAGTAGAGGCTCCGGAGGAAGATATTCTGAGATATTTAGAGAAAAAGACGATTGTAAATGATAATCCGTATACGACTTCGGTCTTAAAAGAAGTTGTCGAGGACAGTTATAAACGTCTGATCGAGCCTGCGATCGAAAGGGAGATAAGAAATGAACTGACGGAGAAAGCGGAAGACGGAGCAATCGACGTATTCGGGAAAAATCTGCATCAGCTTCTCATGCAGCCGCCGATCGCGGGGAAAGTAGTGCTTGGATGGGATCCGGCGTTTCGTACGGGATGTAAACTGGCAGTTGTCGATCCGACGGGAAAGGTGATCGGAACTACGGTCATTTATCCGACGGCTCCGACGACTCCGCAGAAGATCAAGGCAAGTAAGGACTTGCTAAAGAAGATCATTCCGAAATATCATATTTCACTTATTTCGCTTGGAAACGGAACTGCTTCCCGTGAATCAGAACAGTTTATCGTGGAACTTTTGAAAGAGATACCTGAGCAGGTTCGGTATGTGATCGTCAATGAAGCGGGAGCTTCTGTCTACTCGGCAAGTAAGCTTGCAAGTGAGGAATTTCCGAAGTTTGATGTAGGTCAAAGAAGCGCGGCGTCCATCGCGAGAAGACTTCAAGATCCATTGGCCGAACTTGTGAAGATCGATCCGAAGTCGATAGGCGTCGGACAATATCAGCATGATATGAATCAGAAGAAACTGGGAGAAAAGCTTGGGGGAGTCGTAGAGAACTGCGTTAATAAAGTCGGCGTTGATTTGAATACGGCGTCTGCGCCGCTTTTATCGTACATTTCGGGAATCAGTTCGGCGATTTCTAAAAATATTGTAGCCTACAGAGAGGAGCACGGAAAGTTTACGAGCAGAAGAGAACTTCTGAAAGTGCCGAAACTTGGGCCGAAAGCGTTTGAACAATGTGCGGGATTTATGAGAATCCGCGACGGAGAGAATCCGCTTGACGGTACGGGCGTCCATCCTGAATCATATGAAGCGGCAAAAGGCCTTTTGCAAAAGCAGGGGTATTCACCGGAAGATGTGGCGGCTCATAATCTGGCGGGATTATCTCTTACGATAAAAGACTATAAAGCGACGGCAGAAGAATTAGGAATCGGCGAGATCACCCTGCGCGATATCGTAAAAGAGTTGGAAAAGCCTGCGCGCGACCCGCGTGACGAGATGCCAAAACCGATTCTTAGAACGGACGTACTGGAAATGAAAGATTTAAAAGAAGGAATGATATTGAAAGGAACGGTGCGAAACGTCATTGATTTCGGCGTGTTTGTGGATATCGGAGTTCATCAGGACGGTCTCGTACATATTTCCCAGATTACAGACCGTTATATCAAACATCCCCTTGAGGCAGTGAGCGTCGGAGACGTTGTGGATGTAAAGGTGATGAGCGTGGATATGAAAAAGAAGAGGATACAGCTTACGATGAGAGGAATTTCCTGAAAAACGAAAAAAGAAAGAAGAAAAAAGATTTGAGAAGACAGCGGGAGGTATAGGAATGGCAAAATACAGACATATTGTCTTTGACGTGGACGGAACACTGATCGATACGAGAGACTGCATATTATATTCATTGCAGGAGATGCTCATGACGGTAAAAGGAGAGCGGTACGAGATAGAAGATCTGAAGTTTGTGCTGGCTAATACATCTGTGAAAAATATGCATCTTCTCGGGGTGGAAGAAGAAAAAAATCCCGGGCGCAGTCGAAATGTGGGTGGCAAATGAAGAGAAGAACATCGATATGATCCGCATTTTTGACGGAATAGAAGAACTTCTGGAAAAACTGGAGAAAAAAGGAAGTACGCTTGGTGTCGTAACATCAAGAACACGCGAGGAACTGGAGCTTGTTCTTGATCAGCTTCCGATACGAAAATATTTTTTCGATATGCATATGTGCCGATGACACGAAAGAGCATAAACCGTCGGCACAGCCGCTGCTGAAATATATGGAACTGTCAGGAGCGCGGAAAGAAGAAACCGTCTATATCGGAGACAGCGCTTCAGATATGGCATGCGCCCTCAATGCGGGAGTGGATTGTGTTCATGCGGTATGGGGCGAACCGGAAACAGAAGCGGATGCGACTTATCGCGCCGGGAAACCGGAACAACTTGAGGAAATATTTTTATAAAAATTGTTTGACAGAACCGGCTTTCTAAAGAGCGTTTTGTAAATTAGGTTTATTGAATCACAGCGCCGGATTTGTTATGATGATAGAGAAATCAATTTTATTGTAAAGAAGCATGTAAATAAAATAAAGTGGAAAAGAAAATGGAGAAGAATATGAAAAAAAGAATTGCCATGCTGCTGATTATGGCAGTGTTATAGTTGGGGAACCTGTGTATCGGCAGAAGCGCAGGAGAATGAGACCTGGAATATTTGGGAAGGAAAGGCAGCAGTAGAGAGCGCTGTTTCCGGATATGATTTTCCGACGCATTTGATGATGGTGATTTTCAGCCAGGTATGATTCCATACCTGGTTGAAGATCAAAGCCAGGTAAAAGGAAATATCATTGTCTGCTCTGGCGGCGGTGACCGAGCAAGAAGTAATGACTACGAGGGTGTTCCGGCCTGTGAATATTATAACAGCATCGGATATAATGCCTTTTTACTTAATTATCGTGTGGCACCTTACGAAACGGTGGATGCAACTCTGGATCTGCAAAGAGCTATCCGTTACCTGAAGCATTATGGAGAACAGCAGGGAATTGGTTCCCTGGACAAAATTGCAACAATGGGATTTTCAGCAGGGGCAATGCATTGTTATGCACAGGCTCTGGCTTTCGGCGGGGCTATTACACCAGATCAGATATACAAAGACTATACCTGTGACGAAGTGGATGAGGAAAATGCAGATGTTGCAGCTGTAATGGCGATTTATGCGGCTGGTATGCCCCATGATGCCAGCGGAAATGCCATAGATGTGAAGGAGCCTGTACTGGTGCCGAAAATGGCAGAGGATGGTGAGGAACAGCTGCCGGCTTTCTTCTTTGCAGGTGCTTCCGGACATTTTGCTTCGGGATTCTGTGTAAAGGCATATGAGGCGCTAAATGACCTGACAACATGTGAACTGCATATGTATGGCGGGATTTCAAAGCCGTTTGGGATGGGATATGAATTTGCAGGTTCAGACGAAATGACTTCACAGATAGAGACATTTCTGGATGTGCAATTCGGATACCGTCCGTTGGAAAATGAAGTGGAATAGTTGAAAATAATTATATAAATAAAGGAGAATTCATCATGAAAAAAAGATTTGTTACAATGTTACTTGCAGTAAGTGTTATGGCAGCTATGGGAAGTAGCTATGCTGTTTTCGCAGAAGAAGCAGCTACAGAGGCAGCAGACACAAAAGATGATGCCGCAGAAACTGAAGCAGCAGATGAGAAAAAAGAGGATGCAAAGGAAGATGCTGCAGATGAAAAGAAAGATGATGCTGCAGACAAAGCGGAAACAGATGGTGAGAAAAAAGGCGTAACAGAAGATAAACTGCCGCAAAAACCAGAATTTGAGCCAAATAAAGATTATGATAAATACACAGTTGTGGAATATACAATTGAGGACATCCAGGCAGATCTTGTGTGCACAGTATCTGCAAAAGAGGATAACAGCGAATTCTATCTGGAGTGTAATTTCTACGGCGATGATCAGATGGTAAAAGCAACCTATGATGGAAAAGAATTCAAGGTTGAGGAAGACAAGACTGGATTTATGGGTACA
>ENA-OQDT01001474-OQDT01001474.1-human-gut-metagenome-genome-assembly--contig:-NODE-1474-length-13621-cov-3.167852_pt1 | contig 13621 bp, 11 predicted proteins | sample MGYA00242786_ERZ504617 | MGnify/ENA primary metagenome ERZ504617 (study PRJEB26092, sample SAMD00036337) | human gut metagenome | host: Homo sapiens | study: EMG produced TPA metagenomics assembly of...
GCAGCAGATTGAGCCCTGCGAGGTAGTCTTCGGCGCTTGAGTCATAGTCGCGGCGCAACGGCGTGTAGTTGTCGAGACGCTGTCTTGCACGAGCGTGGTGATGCCGGCCGAGGCCAGCGCGTTCGCAAGATCGGCGTACACCTCCTCCGCCTTGCCGGTGCCCGCACCGTGCACGAACACGCATGCCGCGCGGCCGCTGGGTGCATTCTCGGGCTCGCGCAGAATCGCGTTCACCGTCTTGCCGCCGGAGATGGGCAGCCGCAGACGAGTCTGCCTGACCTGGTAGGTGCCTTCCTGCGGGGTGGTGATGCCGCGCGCTTTGATCGCCGTGCTGCGCTCGGTAACCTGCAGATGCATGCTGAGCGGTTTCACCGACCATTTCGGTTCCATCGCGATGCCAAGTCCTGCGAACAGCGCAATCATGACGATGGACACGCCGAAGGTCCACGCAAGCTGTCTGAAAAAATGCTGCACAGTAACACTGTACCGATTCGGCAGATATTCCTCTTACCGCGACATGCGCGCCTATGCGCGACGCTGCGCCGCCTCCGCCTCGTCCAGATTCGTATAGCCCCCGAGACGCACCGTGTTGGCGATGATCTGCTCGGTCAGATTCTCCTGCCTGCGTTCGCATTCCCGCACGAACCGCTCGTACAGGTCGAGCGTGCGCTGCGAATATGTGGCCAATTCGCCGCGCAGGTACGTTTCGAACGAGGTGGTGGTCTCGCTGTCCTCGGCGGTGTCGAACACGCGCATACCCGCGCCAAGTGCGGGGTACCGGTCGGCGAACTCATGCGCCCATGCGAGCTGTCGCTTGATGATGCGTTCCTGCTGCGCGATGCGCGCCTCGGATAATCGCGGCAGATGCGGTTCCAGATCGCGCGCGTAGATCTCGGGCGCCGTCGACGCCATCATGCGCGCGTATTTCTCGGTGACGAGATTGCGTCCGCCCGCATCGGCCTCACGCAGGTCGGCAAGGTAGCTTGTCAGCAGCTCCTGCGGCCATGCGGCGAACTGGCTTGCGCGCATCACCTCGAACATCGGCCGGTTGCCCTGGCAGCTTGCGCGTCCACCTTCGTTGTTCGTGTGCTGGAACTGGTCCCATTCGCGTTCGATGATCGATTTGATCGTCTGCCGTGTGCTCATATCGCCGCCTTATTCCTTGCTTCGGTGGATTACAGACTGTGCAGGCAGGTCGCCGGCGACGTGATATGCGCCTCCACATACGGCCGCTGCCATTCGAGGAAGGTCTGCGGGGAATCGCTCAGGCCGAGCGCATTGAGTGTGTGGGTGATCTGTTCGCAGATTGTCTCGACGATCGCGTTCACTGTGTCGATGCTCGGTGCCGCGCCTTTGCCGCCTTCGCCGAAGCCCGCGCCGCCGAAACAGGCTGCGCTTGACAGACGCATCAGTTGCTCGAGCTCGCCGCAGATCTCGGTGAGCAGCATCGCCGGGCGTGCACTCAGCCGGCGCAGTGCGGCGAACCGCCACTTGTAGTACGGCGCATAGCCCACGCTCGCCGGGTTGTTCACCAGGAACACCAATGACGACGCGGCATCGGCGAATTGCTCGATGCAGAGCCACGCAGCGGCGCCGTCGCCGCGTTCGAGCATACGCGGCAGATTGTATTGGCCGGCCTGCGAGATCATGCCAAGTCTGCGCGAGATCAAGGCGAGCCGCACATCGTCGGGCATGCGGGTGAATGATTGGCGTGCACTGGAAAATGCGCCGAGACCATCCTGGAACACGCGTCCATTCGTGGCGGCCGCCAGCGTGCTCTCGTCGAGCGAGAGCCACAGATGCGGTTCGTCGTCGGCCGGCGCATGGGGCATACCGGTGAGCTGCGTGAAGAACGCGGCGATTTCGAACACGCCGTCACGGCGACCCTCACCCTGCGCGCGTGGAGTGGCGGCGGAGCGTGAAACACCGTGGAACATGCTGGGGAGGGCGTCATAATCTGCCTGCAGGCGCTCGCCGAACTCCGCATAGTCGTCAGCGGTGAGCCACAGGCACACGCGCGGACCGAAATCATGGTCGCGGGAGAGCGCGTCATCGAAACCGTAGCATTCGGAACCATGACCCACCAGCCCTGCGGCGATGCGATGCTTGACACTCGCATACCTCTCGTCGATCATCGGTTTGACGAGCTCCTGCCAGTACGCTTTGGCGAGAGCCATGCCGGGTTCGGCGACGCGGAGTGCGGTGCCGGGGGCGAGCGTTCGCGGTGACGTGGAATGCTGTGCGGAGGCCTGCATTGTGGACGGCACGCTCGCATTATGCACCGCAGAACGGTGGATATCAGTGTGGACGGTGGATTGTGCGGGGGAGTCATCCACCGAATCATGTGGATTGTCGGTGGATTGCGTCAACTCGAGTTTGCGCTGCGCCTCCTGGAGATTCTGCGCGGTGACCCGATAGTAGTCGGTGTGCTCGCCATAACACCGGGCGATCACGTCAAGGGCGCGCTGGTATTGCCGCACGGCCTCGGCATAGTCTTCAGAGGCGAAGCTTACGTGGGCGGCCCCGGCCAATGCGGATGCATAGTGGGCGCTGGAGTCGGAACCGGCATGCTGGTAGATGTCGAGCGTGCGACGGGCGAGCGACTGCGCCTCTTCGAGTTCGGCGTCGGTGGGCTGATCCTCACCGTCGAGCATAGCGAGGGCGAGATTCGTGCAGGTGGAGGCGATATCCACGTCGGACTGGGCATCCACGCTCGAATGTTCGAGGATCCTCAGCGATTCGTGGAGTTCATCGATTGCCTGCCGCCTGCGGTGCGTCTGGCTGAACAGCATCGACCGGTTGTTGTGGAGGGCGGCAAGACGGCGATCGTCCGGCCCGTAGGTGCGGCGTGCCGCGTCGAGTGCCTGTTCGAACAGATCCTCGGCCTGGTCGAGATTGCCGGCGGCCCGTTGCGATGTGGCCGCGTTGATGAGCGTGGTGGTCCAGGCCTCGGTGCCTTCGAGGCCCATACGCAGTGCCAGCTCGATGGCGCGCTGGATGATCCACTGGTTCTCCTGATGACGCCCCTGCGAACGGTAGAATCCCATCGTCTCGTTGAGCACGGTGAGCAGACCCGCATAGTCCTGCGCGTTCTCGGCGTCGGCCATCGCCTGCTGCAGATACTCGTCGGCCTTGTCTTTGGCGGTATGCGAGGCGAACATCGCATCGAGTCCAGCAAGGAACTCGTCGGCGTCAAAGCTGGTGCCCGCGTTTGACGGACTCTTCTCCGACTCCTTCGACGCATCCGATTCGCTTTGGAATTGCCTGAGATTGCCGAGCATCCGCTCAAGATCACGTTGATCGTCATGCCAGCCTCGCTTCCGTGAACTGCTACCTTGCGATTCTAACCCGTGGCGGCAAACCTAGACGATATGGCGGTCGGCACCCATAGCGTGAGCTCGTTGCGGTTCGAGAGCTGCAGTTTGCGCAACACGTTGCTCACGTGGGTCTCCACTGTTTTCACCGAGATGAACAGTTCGGCGCCCACCTCCTTGTAGGTGTAACCGCGGGCGATGAGTCGCATCACCTCCTGCTCGCGTGTTGACAGTGAGTCGAGCTCGGCATCGTGCGCCACGGTGTCGCCGCCGGCAGCCGATTCATTGGAGGCGTCCATGCCGTCGCTCAGCGGCGCCCCCTGGAACGCGGAGAGCACGAATCCGGCGAGTTTCGGCGAGAACACGGCGTATCCGTCGCTCACTTGCTCAATTGAATGGATCAGGTCGTTGCCGGTGATTGTCTTCGTCACATATCCGCGCGCGCCTGCACGGATCACCGAACCCACATCCTGTGCGGAATCCGAGACCGACAGTGCCAGGAATGCCGTCTGTGGGGCATGGGGCTGGGACTTCCTCAGAATCTCCGCGCCACCTCCGCCTTCACCGCCTGGCACATGCACGTCGAGCAGCACGACGTCCGGCTGGGTGTCCGCAATCATCTCGATGGCGCTCGGCACATCCGCCGCCTGCCCGACAATCGTGAAATACGGCTGCAGCGTGGCGATCACCCCCGCGCGGAACATCTCATGATCATCCACCACCGCTATGCGAATGCCCTGTCGTTCCCGCTCGCTCATCGGCGCCCTCCGTTTTTCTCGTGCGCGTTCATATTCCTCTGATTCTGCAGTCTACCCGCCGCCTGCATTGCGTCGTCAACCGCCCGTTTGGGCTCCGCTTGTGTGATCTGCCCCGTCTATGTGATTGGCGGCTCGGCCTGCGTAATCGGGCGGCTCCACTTGCGTAATGTGGGACATCTGCGTGCCGAATCTGTCCCTTTTTACGCAGAGATGAGGTAGGCCGGCTGACGCAGGCTCCAGTTTGCGTAATTTGGGACATCTGCGCGGCGGTTTTTGTCTCTTTTTACGCAGATTAGGTGGATTGGGTGGATTGGGTGGATTGGGCAGGTCGTATGGGATCGCCCGATTGGGCGGGACGGTCGGTGGGGGAGTCCGACGTGCGCGAGGAGTCGAAACCCGCCTCAAGCGGCATATGCATGCGCACTTCAGTGCCCCAGTCGGGTCTCGACACAATCTCCACCGTGCCGCCGCGCCGGCGCACGCGCCCGATGATCGACTCGCGTATGCCGAGCCGTTCGGGCGGAATGTCGTCGATGTCGAACCCGTTGCCGTGGTCTCGCACAAACACCTCCACCTGATGCCGATCCGCCTCGCAATACACGGAGACCGGTTCTCCGCCGTGCGTGACGGCGTTGACCATCGCCTGCCTCGCCGCATCGAGCAACGCATCGGTCTGCGCACTCGGCCGCGCGTCGCCCACCGTGACCACCTCAATCGGCTTGCCATGCGTGTCTTCCACCTGTGCGGCGATCTCCTGCAGACCGGCGCTCACCGACCTGTCGCTCGTGGTCCGTTCCTGGTACAGCCAGCTGCGCAACTCGCGTTCCTGCGACCGGGCGAGCGTGAACACCTGCTGCTCATCGTCGGCATGCAGCTGAATCAAGGCGAGCGTCTGCAATACGCCGTCATGCAGATGCGCGGTCATGTCTGCCCGCTCCTCCTCACGCTCTTTGAGCGCGCGTTCCTGCCATATATTGCGAATCAGCGTCATCAGCAGCGGAATCAGCGCGCAGATTGCCGCCACCAGCAACGCGAATCCGCAGGCGATCGCCGAACCGAACGGCACGGCGCCATTCCTGGCGACCGTCTGTGCCACGAACACGAGGAATGCGGTGAAAATAAGGCCTTCGCCCACCAGCGTCAGCCATGCCTGCCCGTTGCGCGCGCGCGTGTTGAGCCACGGCAGGCCCATGCCCGCCAAACACGGCACAATCGGCAGCATCTGGCTTCCCGAGAATCGCATCACCGCGTTCAACCCGGATGGCAACGCGATGAGCACGACGCCGATTCCGGCGAATATGGCCGGTTTCGAGGCGTTCGCGAGTGTGCGGCGCACGGAGTCCTTGGCAGAGGGAGAGTCTGTAGACTGTTCCAATCCGGTGTAGGCATACCAGGCATCCTGTGCCGAGTCGAGCGTCTGCGATACGAAGAGCGGGCTTTCGGATTCACCCACGGAGGCGTTCCCCTGGCAAGCGGTGCATTGCGTGAGCTGTGGGTGCCGCGCAACCGGGCAGCCTCGGCCACGGGATTCCCCTCGGGAATGGCAATCCACAGCGCCACATAGGCGAGCGCGCCCACGCCGAACCAGCATGCGAGCAGTACGAACACTATGCGCACCAACGCCACCGACACACCCAGATGCATGCTGATGCCGCGGGCCACGCCGGCGATCACACGACCCTGTTTGGGGCGCAAGAGCGGCAGCTTGGCGGGCAGTAGCGGGGGAGCGAGATGCTCGGGAATCTGACTCATGGTTCCATTGTGCCGCATTCAGGGGAGGTAGGGGGTGCCTCAGGTGGAAATCAGGGTCGGAATCGGGGTGTCCCCCGATGCCTGAGCAATCCGCCGTCTGCTGTAATGGAACCATGGGCAACGCAAACCACAATCCACAGCAGCCGCAGGGCGAGACCCTCGGCAACGGCCAGTCCGCCGGCCAGTACGGTCAGCCTGGGCAAGGCCAGTATTCTCACACCTCCTACAATGCCAACACCACCTACAACACCGACTATGAGAACGGGCGTCCCACGCCGAACGCCAACAACGGCGGCGAACGCCCTGAATCCTCGTTCTTCCGCTGGATTCGCGAAAGCGGCGTGCAGCGTACGAACAATCGCGTGATCGCAGGTGTGTGCGGCGCCATCGCGCAGGAGCTCGGCTGGAACGTCACGCTCGTGCGCGTGCTCATGGTCGTGTTGGCATTCATGGGCGGCACCGGCGTGTTCTTCTACGGACTCGCCTGGGCGCTGCTGCCCGATGAATCCGACGGGTCGATCCTGCTCGAAGACCTCATCCATGGGCACTGGAACTGGTCGTTCATCGGCGTGATCCTATGCATCCTGCTTTCGGGCGTGTTGGTCGTGCCGTTCTTTGGATTCCACGGTGCCGTGAACGTGATGCCGATTCTGCTTTCCGCACTGGCCATGTACCTCGTCATCGACCACGGGCGCCGCCGGTTCATGCGGCCGAACTCCATGAATGGCGGCATCGGTGGGAACGGCGGCAACACGGGTGGCTATGGAGGCCCGGCACCGGCTCCTCCCATGCCGCCGATGCCCAATGTGGGCGAGCGCGCCGCCGGCCCCTCCATGCCGGCGCAGCAGCCGGGCGCCTATCCGAATGCCGCACGGTATGGCATGCCGGCGGCCGCCCCGCAGAACAGCGGATACACGCAATATGCGCAGCCCGCGCAGCCCTTTCGTGGGGAACGTCCGAATGTGACCCAGCCAGAGTCGCAGTCGCCGGCGCAGCAGTCCGCTGACGCAGGTACTCCAACCGTCAATATGCCACCAGTCGCCGCTGGCAGTGCATCGGCGCAAGCGTTCCGGCCAGCGCAACCGCAGTCCGCAAGCCAGAGCGCATATCACTATACCTACCACTACGAGCCCAAGGACTACACCTATGAATACCGGGGCGCAACGAAGGCACGCCGTAAGCCTGCAGGGCCGGCGGTGGTGCTGCTGTTCCTCGGGCTCCTCATTGCGGGTATGGCGGTGGTGTCCCTGATCTGCGGTTCCGCCGGCAACGGCTCGTTCAGCACATTGTTTGGGGCGTCCCGCGGCGCGGTGCTGTTCATCGGCGGCGCATGCCTTGTGCTCGGTCTCATCATCGTCGCCTTGGGGTGTGCCGGCAGGCGCACCGGTGGCCTGCACCCCTTCGCATGGACGCTCATGTTCCTCGCCGTGATCGCCATGTGCTTCGGCGGTGCGGTGGGGGCCGCGAACTCGCTGAGCCCTTACTTGGCCAAGGATTACAAGCACGTCAACGTGGGCAAGACGCTGGTGATCGACTCGTCGAAGGCGAGCATGGAGACATTGCGCAAGGGCATCGCCGTGCAGGGCGAAGGCTACGCGAAATCCACGCTCACCATCGACCTGACGAAGTATACCGGGCACAACAAGGCGAAGCAGGTTCGTCTCAACGACGGGCAGACCAGGACCACGTACTGCCCAGTCGAGACGATTCCGATGACGGTCACCGATGCCAAGGTGATGGTCAAGATTCCCTACGGGTGTTCATGGGGTTTCAACGTATCGTCGGGCATGATGAGCACGTGGAATTCGATGACCGGCCAGGGGGCCTGCTGGCCACCGGTGTGTGCAGCGAAGGCGATCGAGGCAACGGCTGGGACATTCAGGCCGGCCGCTCGGGCTTCCAAATCTCCGGTGCCCACCCCGACGGCAACGGCATCAGCTCGTGGTACAGCATGACTGGCGACATGAACGAGTTGTGCGAGAACGTCGGGGTTGACGACGACATGAACCACGCCGTCACGAAGAACACCGACCCGCGCGTCAAGCAGCTCGCCGAGAACGGCTATTACTGGCCGTGCCTCACCGACAATGCGAAAAGCGTGGCGCACACCGAACTCAACATCTCACCCCGCCTGCTGCGCAACGCCTCGGTGACGGTCTCCTACGGCGGCGATATCGCCGACGCCGCGAAGAAACACTGATTGAAAGGAGCCTGACATGAAGAAGCAATCTGATTCCAACGACGCACAGACGCCGTACGACGACGAGGCCACCGAGGTGTTTGCCGCCGAAGGGCCGCTTGACGAGACCGTGGGGATCGACGAGCGAGTCGACCTCACAAGCACCACGCAGATGCCTGCTGCGGATGCCACCGCACCTGTCGATATGAACGCACCCCTGTACGCGCAATTTGCCGGGGACACCGACGCGGACTCGGGCCTCGGCAACGACGGCGGAAGCGATGACGGCGGAGCCAATGCCAGCAGTGCCGAACCCGGTGGGGAGCCCGTCGGCGATGACCTGACGATCCCGATGCAGACGACCGATGCCTCACATCAGGCGAGCACCGGAGAGGGCGCACCGCGGAACATCCCGCTCTACCAGGCGCCTCCGCAGTGCAAACCGGAGCCGGAACGGCCGAAGGGGGCGAGCGCGGGCACCATCGTGTTCGGCGTGGTCGTGCTGCTGTTCGGCGCGCTCACGGTCACGGTCGGTCTGCTCATGAACTCGTCGATGTTCTCGTTCGTCGAGTTCAACCGGATCACCGGTTACCTGTTCGCCGGCCTCGGCATTCTGCTCTCGCTCATCGCCATCGTGATGGGCGTCTCCAGCCACTGGCGCAACAAGAATCGCGGTGCGTGACAGCCGGATGCCACAGACGTTCCCACACACCCACCAGAAAGGAGCCCAAGCGTAAGATCATATTCTCAATCTCCTAGCATCTTCACTTGAAACCCGCTGTAGATGCGCTCTATAGCGGGTTTTTCGTTGCGATCCCGCGTATTTGCAGACTCCTATAACCTGCGCGTATAACCACGCCGGCATTCGTGCGTCTGAACGGCGATACAGTGGCGCCCGTGCCTGACAACGACGGATGCGGGCACGACCCAGACCAATAGCACACAGACAATCCATGCTGTACAGGAGGTGCCATGACCCAGCTGAACACCAAACTCGTCCACGGCGTACCGGTGACGGACAACGCTACCGGCGCGGTGAACCCGCCCATCTACAATTCGTCCACCTATGCCTTCGAATCGGTCGGGTCTATGCCACGCTGGGACTATGCGCGCAGCGGCAATCCCACGCGCGATTTCCTGGAACGGCAGATCGCCCAGCTCGAACACGGTGTGCGCGGTTTCGCCTTCGCCTCAGGGCTCGCGGCGATCCATGCAGTGCTGTCGATCTTCGCACCGGGCGAGCGCATTGTGGTCGGCTCGAACATCTACGGCGGCACCTACTCGCTGTTCAACGAGCATTTCAACCGTTGGGGGCTCGTCAGCTACCCGGTGGACACACAGGACCTGCGCGAGCTGGAGCATGCGATCGGCGGACACGGCGAGCAGGCCCCGGCGAAGGCGGTCTATTTCGAGACGCTCACGAACCCGTTGCTGCAGGTCAACGACGTGCACGCCATCGCCGAGATCGCGCACAAGTACGGCGCCATCGTGATCGTCGACAACACCTTCGTCACGCCATACCTGCAGCAGCCGCTCGATCTGGGCGCCGACATCGTGATTCATTCCGCCACGAAATACCTCGCCGGCCATTCAGACGTCGTCGCCGGTCTCGTGGCGGTGGCCAACGACATTCTCGCAGCCCGCGTGTACTACTCGCAGAACAGACTCGGCGGCGTGCTCGCCCCCGCGGAATGCGATGCGGTGCGCCGTGGGATCCAGACGCTCGCACTGCGCCTCGAACGCCAGCAGGAGAATGCGCTCGCCGTTGCGCGCCATCTCGATGAGCACGCCGCCGTTGCGCGCGTGCATTATCCGGGCCTGCACGGCGAGGCGGTGGCATCGAAGGGACTGCGGGGCGCCGGCGGCGTGCTCAGCTTCGAGGTGCGTGAAGGGGTGAATCCGGCGGATGTGCTGAACAATCTGCAGACATTCCGTTTGGCCGTCTCGCTTGGCGCCGTGGAAAGCCTGGCCGAATACCCCGCGCGCATGACCCATTTCGAACTGCCGCGCAGCGAACGGCTCAAAGTGGGCGTCACCGACGAGCTGATCCGGCTGGCCGTGGGCATCGAGGACGTACGCGATCTGATCGAAGACCTCGACCAGGCGCTCGCCATCGCCACCGGCCACGCGCAGGCGCCGCAATCGCTCGAGCTCGCGTCGCTCTTCCGTTAACCGTTCCCTCGCGCATATGACTGCGCCACTGACAGACTGGCTTACCATGGCCCATTTCTCCACGCTGGCCATCCACGCCGGCTATGATTCCGCGGACTGTACCAACGGCGATGCCGCAGTGCCACCGATCTACCTTTCCGCCGCCTTCGACATGCAGTCCGCGGCACACGGCGACGCGCTCTCGGCAGGTGCCGCAGAGGGCTTCTCATACTCCCGTATGGCCAATCCGACACTCGACGTGCTCGAACGACGCATCGCCGCATTGGAGGGCGGCCGTTCCGCCGTGGCCTTCGCCTCCGGCATGACGGCGGTCTCCGCGGCGTTGCTGTGCGCGGCGGAAGGCGGAGGTCGCATCATCGCCGCGCGGAATCTGTACGGCGCCTCCGTCGATGCGATGGACAGCCTGTTCCCCGAATTCGGCATCGAGACCGATTTTGTGGATGACATCAACGACCTTGCCTTGGTGGAGTCGCTGATCGGGCCGGACACGCGCGCGATCTTCGCCGGGTCCGTCGCGAACCCGTCCACCGAGGTCGCCGATGTCGCCGCGCTCGCCAGCGTCGCGCATCGGCATGGCATCCCGCTCATCATCGACAACACGGTACCCACGCCCTACCTGTTCCGGCCGATCGAACTGGGGGCCGACGTCGTCGTGCATTCGACCACGAATTCGAAGTGGATGGCGGCCGTGAGCAGGTCGCGCGGATTCTCGATGGCACCCACGTGTTCACCTATGTGCCGAACATAGGCGATGCGCGCTCGCTCATCGTCGATCCCGCGCGCATCACACACCGCGAGGTCTCGCCGGAGTTCCGCCGGATGAGCGGCGTGGACGACAATCTGATCCGCCTGTCAATCGGATTGGAGGACACGGCCGACCTCATCGCCGATCTGGAGCAGGCGATACGCCGCGCCTACTGAGCTCAGGCTGGACATACGGGAAATGGAATAAGGGGTTGCCTCCATACGGAGACAACCCCTTTCGCGTCGGGCTGGCGAGATTTGAACTCGCGGCCTCTTCGTCCCGAACGAAGCGCGCTACCAAGCTGCGCCACAGCCCGATGTTGCTTTTGCGCAACAGAACGTTACTGTACGACGTTTGGTCGACTATGGCAATTCGTCGGCGTGTTGCATATGATCGATTACGCGGAAGCTTCCGAGAAGCGCACTGTTTTCGGTACTTTCGCAGTCTGTTTCACGGAAGCTTCCGTATGTCGTGGCATGCGCGCGTTCGCTCAGGGAGGCCGGGCGGGGGAGTGTAGCGAGTCTTTATTAGACTGTTGCGCTATGACTGAAGCGAATGAATCTGCAGACATCACTGTGGAAGAAGAGGTAGTGGCCGCCCCCGAGATGAGCACCGTGGAACGCGCGGAAATGCTGCTCAACCAGGACGAGGCGATTTTCAAGCGCGTGCAGGAGGGCGCCTCGCTCGACGAGGCCGTGGATCCGTCGAACAAGGAATTCGGACCGCTCGCGCACCCGGAGCAGGTGCAGACCCGTGTGGCCAAGCGTGCGATGATGATCAAGGACGGTATCAATCCGTACCCGGTGAATCTCGACGTCACCACGACCATCGACGCCGTGCGTGTCAAGTATGACGGCAAGCTCGAAGCGGGCGCCGAGACCGACGACATCGTCGGCGTGGCGGGCCGCGTGCTGTTCATTCGCAATGCGGGCGGACTGTGCTTCGTGCAGCTCGCCGCCGGCGATGGCACGACGATCCAGGCCATGCTCTCGAAGAAGCAGATCGGCGCGGATTCGCTCAAGCAGTTCAAGCAGCTGGTGGATCTGGGCGACCACCTGTTCGTCAAAGGTCGTGTGATCGCATCGAAGACCGGCGAGCTGTCGATCTTCGCCGATGAGTGGGCCATCGCCGCCAAGGCGCTGCAGCCGCTGCCGACGCTGCATAAGGAACTCAACGAAGACACCCGCACGCGCAAGCCGTACATCGGCATGATCGCCGACGAGAAGATTCGCAACATGGTGCGCAATCGTTCCCGTGCGGTCGCCTCGCTGCGCCGCACCTTCGACGAACACGGATTCCTCGAGGTGGAGACTCCGATGCTGCAGACCATTCACGGTGGTGCCGCGGCTCGTCCGTTCACCACGCATATGAACGCCTTCGACCTTGATCTCTACCTGCGCATCGCGCCCGAGCTCTTCCTCAAGCGCTGCCTCGTGGGTGGCATCGAGAAGGTGTTCGAGATCAACCGCGACTTCCGCAACGAGGGCGTGGACGCCACGCACGCGCCGGAATTCACGATGGTCGAGGCTTATGAGGCCTACGGCAACTACGACACGATCGCCAAGCTCGTCAAGGAGCTGATCCAGAAGACCGCCATCGACGTGTTCGGCTCCACCAAGGTGACGCTGCTCGACGGCACCGAGTACGACTTCGGCGGCGAATGGAAGACGATGAGCATGTACGACTCGCTGTCGGAGGCGCTCGGCCAGCAGATCACGCCGGAGACCAGCGTTGAGGAGCTCGGTGCGATCGCCGACCGTCTGGGCGTGGAGCGCGACGAGGTGGAGAACCACGGCAAGCTCGTCGAACACCTGTGGGAGCACTTCTACGAAGACAAGCTGTACGAGCCGACCTTCGTGCGCGACTTCCCGGTGGAGACCTCGCCGCTTGTCAAGGCGCACCGCAGCAAGCCCGGCGTGGTGGAGAAGTGGGACCTCTACGTGCGCGGCTTCGAGCTCGCGACCGGCTACTCCGAGCTCAACGACCCGATCGTGCAGCGTGAGCGCTTCGTGGCACAGGCCAAGGATGCTCTCGCCGGTGACGAGGAGGCCTGCGACATCGATGAGGACTTCCTCGAGGCGCTCGGCGTCGGCATGCCGCCGGCAGGTGGCATGGGCATGGGCATCGACCGTCTGCTCATCGCGCTCACCGGCGCCACGATCCGCGAGACGATCACGTTCCCGCTGGTCAAGCCGCTCAACAACTGAGCCGTGCATTCGCTGAAGGCCGCCTGTACTCTGGAAATTATCTCCACAGATTATAAGGCGGCCTTTTCCATGCCGTCGTAATCTCTTCGGGTATGATGGGCCTCATGTTGAAATGACTGCCATCGCAGTCGGAACATGTAAGGACCGAATATGAATCCAAACGAGAACAATGGCGCGCAGCCGTCGAACGACCTGCCGCCGTATGCCCAGCCGACGCCGGCCCCGCAGCCGGCACAGGGCTCGCCGTCCCCCCAAGGGCAGCAGCCTGCGTATGCCAACGCACAGTCGGCACCACAACAGCCGCAATCCGTGTCGCAGACGCCGCACGACGCACCCCAATTCGCACAGAACACCCGCAGGTGCGCCGGCTGCACGACCACAGTGGATATGAAGGAATCGGTGAACAAGTTCGCGGACGCGCTCGGCAAGCAGCATCTGAAGATCGGCAACCATGAGGTGGCCTACGGCAATCTGGTGACCGTCGTCGGCGCGCT
>ENA-OQDT01001475-OQDT01001475.1-human-gut-metagenome-genome-assembly--contig:-NODE-1475-length-13597-cov-4.744098_pt1 | contig 13597 bp, 14 predicted proteins | sample MGYA00242786_ERZ504617 | MGnify/ENA primary metagenome ERZ504617 (study PRJEB26092, sample SAMD00036337) | human gut metagenome | host: Homo sapiens | study: EMG produced TPA metagenomics assembly of...
CAAAGCCAGTATAACATGAATTACAGAGCTGCAAAAGAAAGGAATGATTTTTATGTTTGACTTTTACAAGTGAAAATTTTGAAAAGGAAGTACTTCAACAGATAAACCTGTTCTCGTTGATTTTTTTGCCACCTGGTGCGGTCCATGCAAGTCTATGCATCCGGTTCTCGAAGAACTTGACAGGGAAGAAGATTTTAAGGTCGGACAGGTCGATATTGATGAATATCCGGATCTGGTAAGCAAATATCGTATCATGTCCGTCCCGTTCTTTATTGTATTTAAAAATGGAGAAGTTGTCGGAAAAACCATTGGTGTTCAGTCAAAAGAAGAACTTCTGGCACTGATCCGCGGCTAGAAAATTTTTCTCCACAATCTCAAAAATCCGGATCTGATCTGATAATCATCTTCACGCCAGTCAAACAGACTGTCGTATTCTTCTTCGGTGAGGATGTTTTTCAGCTCCTGTTTTTTTTCATCCGGTACGATGGCATTTACGCTGTCAGCAAAGCAGAGACTGGGATAAAGCACACACCACCAGTTTCTGCCTTTTGCTTTCCCGATGCAGACGCGCAGTGCCTCATACACTCCTGCCGGAAAGGTGCAGTCCCCATAGGTTTTCATCGGAAAATAGCACTTTTCCAGACTTACACTCACCGGATAGGTATATCCCTGTTTCTGAATCTCCCGTTCTGCCGCAAGACGGATTTTTTCCTTATTCTCTTTGATACGTTTTTTTGTTTCCTTCACATTTTCTGCCCCGTCCAGAATGTCTTTCATATCATCCACCAGCCGGTCTTTGACTGCCAGTTTCAGTTTCTGGTCTTCTTCGCTGTCGCTGTTTGCCAGCACATGAAAACGCAGGATTTCCTTTGCGATTCCCTGTTGGATTTCATCAGCCGTCTCTTCTTTTTGCTGTTTTTCTTTCTCATAAACTGCTTTTTTTGCATGGTACATTTTTACCGTACCTGTCGTATTTAAAACCAATATATACTTCTGTGGCACAAGTTTGCCAGCCTCTCCTTTGAGTTTTAAAATTTTATGTTCCCCGCTTCCGTTGTGCAGACGGTACAGAAGACTTCCAAGTGTGGCAGCTTCTCTTTTATGGTTCGTACTTTTCTGATAAAATCCGATTAAATCCTGCAATTCTTCTCCCACCTGCTTTTCCTGCTGTTTCAATGCTGTGTCATCTGCTGTGAAAAAATAGATATTTCTGGAAAAAACCGGGTGTTTCTCTAATGTCAGCAGGATTTCTCCCAGTTTTTCATCATCTTCTGCCAGAGCATCTTCCAGCAGGACACAGCGTACCTGTCCATAATCCAGGTATTTGCTGCTTTTATCCTGTTCTGTCTGCAAATATTTCTCAAATGGAACCGCACTGTCCCGGATTACAAGCGTGTCCGGGAACTCCCGTTCTTCCAATTCTCTTCCACAGCCACCAAAACAAACGGTCAGCAAAATCCAGGTGATGCCAAGGAACACTCTCCAGAGTTTTTTCGATGTGTACGATCTGTTTTTCTGGCTTCTCTCTCTTTTATCCTCTTTTTCTTCATACTCGTTCCCTTCTTTCTTGCCCACCTTGTACCACAAATGCCATCATCACCGAGATTACCAGAAATCCCAGACTCACCATTACATACATCTGCACGCTCTTTTCATAAGACGGTCTTACGCATGCCGCCGCACTGGCTGCCGCTGCCACGAGCCACCATTTCCACTTTTTCTTTTTTCCGGGCAGGAGTCGTTCGCTGCAAGTCCCAAGAACGGAAAACCCCAATACCAGTTCCCCACAGACCATGCCAAGAAACAGTACTGCAAACAAAACATCCCAGCGCTGTAGAAAAATCCCCCGGATTTTGGAATTGCTCATCGCAGTAATGACAGGAAATGGCAGGGTGCGGATACCGCCTGCTCCAAAAATGGCCTGTAAAAGGATCAAAAGCAGCAAACTTCCGGTCAGCATACATCCTGTTGTTTTCCGGAGGTTTTCTCCATTTTTCCGTTCTTCTGTTTCTCTTTGCAGAAATACTCTGCACCCAAGATCTGCAAAAACAGGCAGCATAGTGATACCGGTGCTCCATATGTTGCCAGGAGCAGATGGCTGCATCATTTCTCCAAGTGTCCCAAACTGCCCGCCTCTGATCGTAAGAACCGCCAGAACCAGAAGAAGCAGCAGCACCGGAAAGAACAGAATCGGACATAGTACCTCTAAAAATTTCGCCTTGATTTCCAGTCTGTGATCTGCCGCAAAACTGCTGACGGCTGCCGCAGGCAAAATCAACATCCATATTTTCTGTTCCGGCAAAAGGAAACATTGTGCCACTTCAGCAAACAGACAAAGTAACAGAAACACATCTGCAAATCCATAGATTCCATATACCGCTGCCAGGATCGTAACTGCTCTGTTCCCCATTCCTTTTTTTCTGTCTGTGGCAGGATCCCGCGGCAGTTTTTGTATAAAATCCAGCATGATCTTCAGATAGAGAAAGGTCAGGACCGTCATCAAAACCCACGGCCAGATAGAAAATCCGCCCTCCGGAAGCTGTGCCAGCAAAGGCAGCAGCAAACCGATTTTTGCAGCCTGCTCAAGGATCAGGATCCTTCTGATCTGTCTTTCTGAAATTTTTCCGTTTCTGCCAAACATAATGCCTTCCCCTCCTGACATTTTCTATATTTTGCATCCGGATATTTTACAGCAAAAATGCCAGTGACATTCTTGAATTTCTGTATTTCAGGATTTTCTGCGAAACCGGATGCGATTTCCCCATTTTGCAAAGATCGGTCTGCGTTTCCGTTTCCTTGCTGCTGCCAGAAACATGGAATCTTTTTCATCTGCCCCTTCATTAAGATTGCCGCCCACATAAGGATAAAGCCAGGGAATCCCGTAACTTTCCTGCTCTGCCATCAGCATCAGCAGAAGAAAACAGCCAAGCATCACGCCCAGAATCCCAAAACAGATACCCAAAAGCAGGATTCCATATTTCCAGAGCCGGAATACTTCGGAGAGTTCTTCGTTTGGTATGGAAAAGGACCCAAGTGCCGTCAGAGCCGCCACCGTCACCGTGATCGGGCTGACCAGATTGGCACTGACTGCTGCCTGTCCGACGATCAGCCCTCCGACAATCCCGATCGTATTGCCCGCCGGTCCAGGCATGCGAAGCCCGGCTTCCCGCAGCAGTTCAAAGGACAACTCCATCAGAAGGACTTCCGCCGCCGTTGGAAAAGGTACGCCGTTTCTTGCCTCCGCCATGGAGCGGATCAGATTCCCCGGCAGAAGCTGCGGGTGAAACGTCGCTGCCGCCACATACAGACCTGGAAGAGCCAGAGCCAGAAAAGCAGCCACATAACGGATCAGCCGCAGAAAAGTGACGATCCGTTCATTGCGGTAATAATCATCTGCTGTCTGAAACACGCTGTTTAACGTCGCCGGAAAGATCAGAGCCTCAGGGGAATTGTCCGTCAGAAGCACTATACGTCCTTCCAGAACTGCCTGTGCTGCACGATCCGGACGTTCTGTTGTCTGATAAACCGGGAATCGTCCTTCCCCTTTTTTCTGCGTCAGATATTCGATCATTCCGCCATCTTCAATGCCGTCCACCTCAAACGCATCCAGCCGTTTTCTCATTTCTTCACAGAGCGGCGGATACACCACACCGTCCAGATACAAAAGTGCTGTTGTTGTCGCAGAATAGCGCCCCACCTGTTTTTCTTCGACTTTCATCTTTGCATTTCGTATTCGTTTTCTTATCAGGGAGGTATTCGTCTTTACAGACTCAGAAAATGCTTCCTTAGAGCCTCGCAGACCTTTCTCCGAATCTGTTTTCTGGACACCACTTCCTGGATAGCCTTTGCTTCCGATCTTGACCGCCCGGTCATAACCATCTGCAAACAGGACTGCATTCCCGGCAAACATCGCCGCCATCGCTTCCTCCAGTGTAAAAAGTTCTTTTGTATCCGAAATCCCAAGACGGTTGTTTTCCAGCGTGCCGTAGATTTCTTCTGTATCCATGGAAAGCAGCCGGTTTAAAAGTTTTCCGATGATGGAATCTTCCAGCATCACATTGCTGACCGCCGCTTCGATATAGATCAGAAAAGCTTCTGTTTTCTCCTTTTCCCCGATCTGAAGCGGGCGGAAAATGATATCCGCACAGTTTTCAATCTGCTTTTGCACTTCCCGTTGATTTTCTGAAAGAATCGTTGAAATTCGCATCTGCGTATCCCCCCGGCTCATGTTTGACTTCGCTTTACTGTACAAACTGATGCATATATTATTTTGATGTCCTGCGAATTGCTTCGTTGCAAAGCAACTCTCGCAATTCTTCAAAAAAATAGGAAAGAGTGTTTTCCTGTTCACTCTTTCCTATTATTTACCAGTTTTCTTTTTTTATACTTATTCTTTTACTCTTCCGGCATCTCGCAGACTGCTGATGATTGAACGTCTCTGATTTTCGATATGAATACGGATCGCACTGCCTGCCTCCGTTTTATCATGCTTTTTCAGTGCACTGTAAATTGCCTCATGCTCTTTTAAAAGCAGTTTATGTGTGCCTGGTTCTTTGAGATACTCCATGCGGTAACGGTACATCTGTTCTCTTAAATTGTTTAAGATCTGCAGAAGGCGTTTATTATTTGTCGCACTGTAAATAACTTCGTGAAATGCCATATCCGTTTCCGCACATTTTACCAGGTCATCGGATTCCAGAGCCACCCGGAAATTATCTGCTGCTTCTTTTAATGCCAGAATCTGTTCCTCGGTGATATTTTCGCATGCATCGCAGACCGCCAGTTCTTCCAGTGCCGCACGTACCTCCAGAACGTCTTCCAGATCCTTGATCGTGATCTCTGCCACTTCCGCACCTTTTCTTGGTATCATCAATACCAGACCCTCCAGTTCCAGCTTACGGATCGCCTCACGCACCGGAGTACGGCTCACGCCAAGTTTCTGTGCCAGTTGGATCTCCATCAGTCGTTCTCCTGGTTTCAGTTCGCCTTTTAAAATCGCCTGCCGCAAAGTCTGGAATACAACATCCCGAAGCGGAAGGTATTCATTCATCTCCAGTTGAAAATCGCCTGTCATTTATTTTCCTCCGTATTTCTGATTACAGGGCCGTCGTTACAAACACCTGTCTGATTTTTTCTTCCTCACGCAGAAGCTCTGCTGCTTTTTCTGCCTGCTCCCGCTCACTGAAAATGCCAAACACCGTCGGACCGCTGCCGCTCATCATGGCATTTACCGCACCGCACTGCAGCATTTTCTCTTTGATCGTCGAAATGATCGGGTAAGCAGGAATCGTAACGTTTTCCAGGACATTTCCCATTTTCCTGCAGATCTCTTCCAGATCTCCATCCCGCAGAGCCTGGATCTGTCCGTCAATATCCGGATGCCAGGTAAGTTCATTCGCTCTTAAGTTTGTGTAGACAAACTTTGTGGATACATTGATCGGCGGTTTTGCGATCAGGACAAAGCACTTCGGAAGCGGCGGAAGCGGTGTGAGAACCTCACCGATTCCTTCTGCGAGTGCTGTGCCGCGCAGTACACAGAACGGCACATCCGCACCAATTGCCACAGAGCGCTCCATAAGCTGCTGTTTGCTAAGTCCCAGCTTGAACATACGGTTCACACCAACAAGAACAGCCGCCGCATCCGAACTTCCACCGCCCATCCCGGCTGCGGTCGGGATAAATTTCCGCAGATCGATCTCCACACCGGAAGTCACCTGAAATTCATCCATCAGAAGTTTTGCTGCCTTATAAACCAGATTGTCTTCATTCACCGGAAGGAAACTGACATTGGTTTTCACTTTTATCCCCGGCTCTTTTTGCTCTGTAAGCATAATCTGATCATACATGCGGATGGTCTGCATGATCATACGCACTTCATGATAGCCATCTTCTCTTTTTCGGACTACATCCAGTCCAAGATTGATTTTTGCCATTGCTTTCAGCTTGATCTCTCTCATTTGCACCTCGTCTTTTGCATTTTGTATACAATTTTTTCTATATTGTATCACTAAAAATACATAACCGTCAATACTGCTTTTAAACTGCTGCAGATTTTACCAGCAAAAGTTTCTCTCCCGGTCTGATTTCTTCTTTTAACTGGTTCAATTTTTTCAGGTATTCCGGTGTTGTATAATATTTTTTTGCAATATCCCACAGCGTATCTTCCGGCTGCACTACATAACATATAATCCCAGGACTGTCCTGTATTTTTTTCAGATCCAGTTCTTTTTCTTCGATATCACGGATGCAGTTCTGATGCCGGATATAGACCGCAAACAGATTCAGGCTGATCGTTCCCTTCAGTTCTACTTCTTCTCCCCCAAGCATGGATGCCGTCAACTGTTCCAGTTGCGGCTGCAAATGAAAGCGACATTCCTTTGCTATCCCTTCTGCCTCCATTTCATGCGAAAACGGAATTACACCTTCAAGCACTGCAAAAGGACGATCGTCGTCTGCTGTGATATATAGAACAGAAACCGCCACTGCACCCTCCATCCGGATTCCCTGTTCTGTTTTTATGATTTCATCCACTTTCACTTCTCCGCTGCAATGGCAGATCTGCAAAAGCTTCGGCGCTGTTCCGGAAATATGAATTCGGTCTGAAACCCTGCTCTTTGCATAATTGCGGATCAGCAGACTCTCGTAAGTTTCCTCCTGAAAAACCGGAACCAGATCTTTCGATGGTGTATAAACATCTTCCAGTATCCGTACTGCATCCTCTTCATAGATTCGGATATCAAGTTCCAGCACTGCATCCAGTTGTAAGATTCTTTCTTCACCGTCATAGTCCGGACGCACTTCCAGCGTACTCTCTGCCAGCACTGCTTCGATATCCGGTATCATTTCCGGTCTGCATCCGGCGCATTCTGTTTCTCCCTGAAATGGAACAACCGATTCAATCCACTGCCTCGTCCCTTCTTCATCATCTGCTGCATAAAGCACAAATACAAACAATTCCCCTTTGATGGAAAGACTTCCATCCTGCACCCGTACATCCCAGGAGCGAAGCTGTATGCTTTCCCACAATACTTCACCGATATTAGGTTTGTTGGATGCCAGACTGATCTCGTCTTTGATTCGGAAAATATCTTTTTTCTGCACCTGCATGGAAAGCGGATGGATTTCTTTTGTTTTTACACTGATATTCGGAAATTCTTTGATTTCCACAGCTGCCTGTGCGTCATAAAGTTCTTCCACCGCTGCTTTAAAAGTCACAAGTGCCTGAATACTGATCTTTCTGGAATTGATAAGCTGTACCCGAATATCTTCGATTTCCCACTTCAAACTGATGTTGTCACCTGGTTTTGCCCCTTCCAGATTCAGTTTTTTCCGTAAAAGGAAGTCTCGCCTGAAGTCTGTGAACCTGATGATTTTCACTGTCCGACAGATAAAGAATCCATACTTCCAGATATCCGGTTGTCAGGATCTGATTTTCCAGGATTTTACTTTCTTCCACTTTGATTCTTCCGCGCTGTTGGATAATTCCCGCCGCATCTGCCTTGCTGTCCGGCACATTCATATCTTCTTCCAGGGTAATCTGGTTCATTGCCTGACTTTTTCTGCTGCTCATGCGTATGTTTTTCTTCAATATATCCATAAAAAACCCCTTTCGCATCATCTCAAATCAATGTATGCAAAAGGGATTTTTCTTAGACCTTGCTTTTCCTGTCATGATTCAAAGGTAACTTCCTGCCCCGTATTTTCCACAAAAAGAATGATACACGGATAAGAAGCTTCCCTGGCAGCAGGTACCTGCGGCGGCGGTATCAGTGTAGTCGTCACATGAAGTCCGTCTTCCGACAGTTCTACCGCATCCGCACTGATACTATAGCCGCCAGTCGGCTGTTCTCCATAACCGCGGATCAGATACAGCCCTTCTTCCCCTTCCCAGGTCATCTTGATTTCTTCTTTTTTATGGTTTTCCACAATCTCCTGCAGTTTCTGTGGAGCCTCATCAAAAGGAACTACCTGAAACTCCACTGCAACACGCTTTTGCTCTCCATCTGTCAGAGAACATCCCACAAGACACAGACTCAGCAAAACGATAGCAGAAATCCATGTCAGCCATTTTTCTGCCCGGATCGTCTTCAAACCTCCCCGCTGTTTTTAACAGTATACGGTCTGTCACTTTTCTTTATTCATCTTTTGACCCTGCAGCATCTTATTTTTCTGGATCAACTTCTATGGATTCACCGAAAATCTCAATCGCTTTTACCTGCCGGATATCGATCGGCACACGGAACTCAAAATCAAACTCTCTGGAAACTTCTGTATCGTTCTGCATTTCCTCATCACCGGAAAGTTCACAGTCTGTAATCCCCATCTCATAGCACTCTTCAGATAACAAACTGCCGTTTTTCAGGCGGATATGTACGTTGTCAAAATATTTGCCGGAATCTTTCTGTTCTTCCGGCAGCGTCATGTACACGGAACATCCCATCGGAGAGAGCACCATACTGTCTATGCTGATCTGCTGTTCTCCCTCTGAAATCGTTTTGTGATATGTCTGCCTGTAAGAAATATCTTCTGCCTGATCCATGTCCACGGTAAACCTCCAGATACCGGAACATGTGGCAACCGGAGTTTCCAGTATGCCGCCATCTTCCATGCTGCTGATGGCTGATGTACTGTCTTCTGCTGTTTCTTCTTTTGCCTCTTCGTCCATCTCATCTTCCTGATAATATCCAAAATCATGGAACATAAACTCATATTGCTCACTGTCAAATCCGGTCTCCGCAGAATACGTTGTCATATAGACAAACTGATTTGCCTTCAGATTCTTATCGTCTTCGCGGAAATAATAAGTGCTGCTCGCCGTGAGATCCTGGTCTGCATTGATCTCCGTATCCAGAAAACCATACTGATGCACTTCCTGTGGTCCATCTGCTGCCACGATCTGATCCTCTTGCTTTAACGTGCCTTCTACAATCATCGAAAAACGGTTTCCGCTCTTGATCAGCCCTTTGAGATCCAGGCGGATACTGTCATCCTCGTAAACAGTTCCCACTGTCGTCACCGCCATGTCTGTCAGCTGCTCAAGATTCATCACTGCACTGTCTTCTATATTAGATTCTCTGGCATTTTTCCGGAAAAAAAAGTCTTGAAATTTTCTGCTCCCAGCAATGCATAGGCCGCCGCTCCGACCGTGCCAGACATAAACAGCAGAAGACAGGCGGCAACTGCTCCATAGCGCACAAAGCGATACCTCCATCTGTGCTTCTGCTTTTTCAAAAGTCCGTCTATTTTCCGGTAAAAATCATCTGACAGTTGAATATCCTGCAGCTCTTCTTCTGAAGGCAGGGCATCCATCTTCTCTTTGTGGTAGCTGCAAACTGCCTCTTTTAACAATTTCTCAAATTTTCTGTCACCCTCTTTCATTTTGCAGCACCTCCTTCATTTTCTTTTTAGCACGATACAGGCGAATCTCTACGTTCTTTTTGCTGATATCAAGAATCTGAGCGATCTCACTGTTGCTGTATTCATGGAAATAGCGAAGTTCCAGCACCAGGCGCAGCTTCTCCGGCAGAACCTTCATTGCCTCCAAAAGCTCATTTTCTCCCTCTTCCTTTATCACATTTTCCAGTGGCTGATCCTTCTCATCATGAAGTGCATAGTCCACTTTCTCAAGCTCTGACTGGATCCCGCTTTTGGATACACGGAGCATATCCAGACATTTGTTCTTCACGATGATCACGCACAGACTTGTCATCTCCTGCGGTGTCAGATGCCGGTAAGTATCATACTTCTCTGCCAGCTTTACAAATGCACTGTGAACAGCATCCTCTGCCTCTTCTTTGTTCTTTAAAATTTTAAGAGCTACATAATACATCGTGCGGTAATTCTGCTCATAAATCTGCTCAAATTCCAGCTTTCTGGTTTCATCACCAAACCCGCTTATCAGTAGTAACATTTTTTCTCCCCTTGCAGCCCACGCTGCCTCTTATTAATATAACGCTTCATTCTCTTTCTTTGCTACAAATATTGTGTAAACCTTTTCCTTCTTTCATCACTGCAATTTATAATGGAATTTTTCCATAAACCGCAACACTTTCGCTGTATCAAATTTTTGTTCTTCAAAACTTGCTGCCGGCATCACACCAAGCAGCGAGTTCGTCACAAAACATCCGTCAAACTGATCTGTCTCTTCCGGATACAATTCCTTTTCTTCCAGAAGTACTCCCCTTCTTCCGGCTTCTTCTATGATATATCTTCGCATCACTCCAGGCAGCATCCCACTGCTGACAGGCGGTGTGACCAGTCTGTTTCCCTGTATAAAAAAAAATGTTTGTCGTGCAGCCCTCGCTGATCTGCCCTTTCTGATTAAGAAAAATCTTTTCATCCAGTCCGCTTTTCCTGGCATTTCGCTTTTCCATGATATTGTCTGCAATCCCAAGCGTCTTATGATACGTGATCGGCGAAGTCTCATTTCTTCGGATTTCAGAAATCCCCAGCCGAAATCCCTTCTGATACTGTTCTTTCGTATAGGTATTTTTCCGCAGACCAAATAGTTTGTTTTCTGCTGTCACCGTGATCTTAAATGCCCCGTGCTGCTTTTCTTCTGACTGCGGACAGATATTCAGATATGTCAGTACTTCCTGCTCCTTCACGTTCTGATCTATTCCAAAAAAAGCCAGACTTTTACGCAGCCGCTCCAGATGCCATTCAAGAAGCTGCGGCACACCATCTTCTACTGCGATCGTCTCAAACGCTCCGATTCCAAAATAGAATCCGTCATCTGCCAGAACTGTTGCGGTGCTGCTTTTCTTTTCTTCTGTTTTGTTTTGCATTTTCTGCCCCTTTCAGATACGATCCAGAAATGCTTCGAGATCTTCTACCGTATCTGTGATCCATTTTGCACCGCACATCTCCAGTTCTTCCCTGCTGCCATATCCATAGAGCACACCGACGCAGGAAATCCCGAATTTGCCTGAACCGATCACATCATGTTTGCGGTCTCCGATCATCAGTACTTCCTGCATATCGGTGATCCCATTGTCCAAAAGAGCAGACTGTATCACATCTTCTTTCTGTATTTTGCTGCCGTCCATGGAGCTTCCCTGAATATCGTCAAAATACTCTGCCAGTTTGAAATGTTCCAGGATCTGTTTTGCATAGACCTCTGGCTTTGATGTCGCCAGAATCACTTTTTTTCCCTGTTCTCTGCATTTTTTCAGCAAATGTGGAATTCCCGGATAAACTTTGTTTTCGAAAATGCCTTTCGCGGCATAGTATTCACGGTAAAGACGCACGCCTTCCTGCGCCTCTTTTTCACCAAACCCGTAAAATTCCCTGAAAGAATCCACAAGAGGCGGTCCTACAAAACGATAAAGATTACTCTTTTCTTCGGAAATCCCCATATGTTCCAGTGCATAGGAAACGGAAGCTGTGATTCCGTCCGCAGAATCCGTGATCGTTCCGTCCAGATCAAACAACAGATATTTTATCAATTTCTTTTCTCCCTTCCAGCGCCTGCAGAACCGCCTTTGCCTTCTGAAGCGTCTCTTCGTATTCAAACTCTGTCTCAGACTCGCAGGTGATCCCGCCACCGACTCCGAGATAATATGTTCCATTTTTATGTACCGCTGTGCGGATCACGATGTTGAAATCACAGTCACCGTCAAGCGTCACGTAACCGATCGAGCCGGTATAAAGATTGCGGCGGCCATGCTCCAGCTCCTCGATGATCTCCATCGCCCGCAGTTTCGGTGCTCCGGTGATCGAGCCGCCCGGAAAAGCTGCTTCCAGAAGATCCACGACATTTTTGCCTTCTGCAAGCCTTCCCTGTACTTCTGATACCAGATGAAAGACCGTCGCATACGTCTCAATGCTGTACATTTCCGTTACTTTGACGCTTCCCGGTATGCAGACACGGTTCAGATCATTTCGTTCCAGATCGACAATCATAAGAAGTTCACTCTTATCCTTATCTGACTCTTCCAGCTCTTTTCGCATCACTGCATCTTCTTCTTTGGTGGCTCCTCGCTTTCTGGTGCCTTTGATCGGCCTGGTCGCCACAACACCACCACGCATCTGCAGAAAACGCTCCGGAGACGCACTGACAATCTGCAGATCTTCATAGTTTAAATAACCACCAAACGGTGAAGGATTGTCCCTGCGAAGCGAACAGAACACATCATAAGGTGCACGCCTGCTCTCCACGGTAAGATGCTGTGTCATATTTGCAATATAAATATCGCCTTCCACAATGTAGTCCATCATGTCTTTCACTGCCTGTTTATAGGCTTCTTTTGTGAAATTCGGCATTACTTTTATTGCACTGTGATCGTCCTTTGCTTCCGGAATCTGACCGTTTTTCCACAGAGTATACATTTCTGCGGCCATGTTTTCCACATCATCAAGCAGCGTATCCACCTCTTCCGTCTGATCGTTTGCCACAAGATAAAAACGCTTTTCCTGATGATCCTCAATAATAAAATTGTCGTAAAAACAGAGGATTACCTCCGGCATGTCCACCTCTTTTGGATGACTTGCCTTTACCTTTTCTTTCTGCCTTCCATAGTCATAGGAAAAATAACCCATCGCACCGGAAACGATCGGCAGGTCACTTTCATTGCTGTCCGGATGTTCCTTCAGATAAGTGCGCAGATAATCCTCAAAGGTCACTTCCTGCTTTTCGCCGTTCACATAAAACCCATCCTCTCTCTGCACCAGCTTCTGATACGGTCTGCGCCCGATGATGGAGTAGCGTCCAAGCCTGTTTTCCAGCGAAGAATCCAGAAAAACAATATCCTTCTCCTCCTTCCATCCGGAAAATAAAACATGGATCGGCGGATATTCTCTGATTTCCCTGATCTTATGCATAAGATGCCACCTCCTGCTTCCACTGCTGGCAGAAACAGTGGAAATTCTCCAGAAGTTCGTGGCCGTACTGTGTCAGCACTGCCTCCGGATGAAACTGCACACCGTAGACCGGATACGTGCAGTGCGAAATCGCCATCACAGCCTGATCATCTGTCCTTGCATCCACCTGATACTCCTGCGGCAGCGTTGCCTCATCGATCACCAGTGAATGATATCTCGTCACCAGGAAATCCTGCGGCAGTCCCTGAAAAAGACCCTCGCCTGAGTGCGTCAGCGGGCTTAATTTGCCGTGCATCGGGCGCATCCCTTTGCGAACGAGCGCCCCTGCCACATAACCGATCGTCTGATGTCCGAGGCAGACACCAAGAATCGGAATCTCACCTGTAAATTCACGGATCACTTCCGCCGAAATACCTGCATCTGCCGGAGTTTTCGGTCCCGGAGAAATGATGATCCCCTCCGGCTTCACCTGACGGATCTGACGGATCGTGATGCCGTCGTTTTCCACAACAAGAATCTCATGTCCCGCTTCTTCAAAATAGGCTCTGAGATTGTATACAAAAGAATCGTAATTATCAATCATTAAGTACATAGACCTTACCTGCTTTCCGCGCAGTCGTTATCCCCGCCGAAAGGAGAGGTCCGTAACTCGCTTTTTTGCCGTTCAGTATAGCATATCTCCTTCTAAAAAGAAAGAATCCTGTCGTGCATTTTCACTAAAATCCCGCTTGCACTTCCCTATACCATATCGGTATACTGGATACATAGGATCTGC
>ENA-OQDT01001476-OQDT01001476.1-human-gut-metagenome-genome-assembly--contig:-NODE-1476-length-13585-cov-2.263338_pt1 | contig 13585 bp, 19 predicted proteins | sample MGYA00242786_ERZ504617 | MGnify/ENA primary metagenome ERZ504617 (study PRJEB26092, sample SAMD00036337) | human gut metagenome | host: Homo sapiens | study: EMG produced TPA metagenomics assembly of...
GGTATAATTTGATGGGATTAGATTAAAGGAGAAAATCTTATGGCAAAAGCGTTGATTATTTGTGCGGCAGGAATGTCTTCATCACTCATGGCGAAGAAAACAACGGAGTTTTTAAAGGGGAAAGGTCAGGATATTGAGGTTGACGCTATTAGTGCTACTGAAGGCGGAAAAGCTATTGCAGCATCAGAGTTTGATTTGTACCTTGTAAGTCCTCAAACAAAAATGTATTTTAAACAGTTTGAAGAAGCAGGTGCTAAAGTCGGAAAACCAGTTGTTCAAATTCCACCTCAAGCCTATATTCCAATCCCAATGGGAATTGAAAAAATGGCTAATTTGATTGTAGAAAATATCTAATCTTCATTAAAGAAATAGTGCAAAAAATAGGTATTAGTTAATATTATCTATTAGCTAAATTATAAATGATTCATAATATGACTTATGCTCAATAAAAAGAATTTAAGGTGTGAAAATATCCTATAATAGAAGGTGAGAATATCATTTTTAGGAGGATATGAGAGTGTCAAATACTAGAGAAAAAGGCATCCTTCAATTCTTGTTAAAGCACAGGGAACGTTATGTTACAAGTAAGGAACTTGCTAAATACTTGTCCTGTTCGGATAGAACTGTACGTAATCACTTGAAATCAATTGATCAAACCTTAAACCTTCAAGGTGTTAGCTTAGTGTCAAAACAAGGACAAGGCTATCGACTAATTTTTGAAAGTCAAGAAGTTTGCCAAACCTTTCGTCTAATCTATGAATTAGGCAACGATTATAGTACAAAAACGTCTATGTCTCAAGGTGATGATCGTCTAGCCTTCATTTTAAATAAGCTCTTGTTTGAACAGGTTCCGGTTCTTTTTGATGATTTAGTTGAGGAGCTATATGTTAGTCGATCAACTTTATGTAATGATTTTAAAAAGATTCGCCAGATGCTAGCTGACTACAGCCTAACTATAGAAAGTAGAGCGAATAAAGGTGTCTACGTTTCTGGTGAAGAACGAGACAAACGTCGCTTTATTATGAGTTATTTCTTGGAGAACCAGTTTTTTTAAAAGGCACACACTCTTATGTGAAGTCAAATTTTTTTTAGACCAAAATCTTCCATTAGAGGAATTGGCAAAGATTGTTTTAGAAGAATGTCAGGAAGCTAATCTGAAGTTATCGGATTTTGTTTTACAAAATTTAGTTGTTCATATAGCTTTAGCAATAGGCCGTATCAAGTCTGGTTTTGAAATTAGTAACTTAGACTGTCAGATGGTAGACAATGACATTGAACGCCAGGTTGCTAAGAGGATTCTTTCAAGAGTCAGTAGTGTAACCAATCAGGAATTTCCAGTTCAAGAGATTGATTATATTACCCTACATCTGTTAGCTAAAAGTCAGTTACCCCAAAACAATCAAACAGAGTTTTCTAAAGAGGCACTGAGAGACTCGGTGGTCCAAAGCTTTAAAACCTTAGGGTTAGATGATATATATCACTTTTCTTCGGATTTTCAGCTTATTGAGAGCCTTATAACTCATTTGATGACCTTACAGGTACGTTTAGCCAGTCATATTAATCTTAGTAATCCATTGGTAGATGAGGTTAAACAGAATTATAGTGATGTATTCTTCATGACCAAGGAAATTCTTGCAAATATGGAAGCTTTTTCACAGGCTACTATATCTGACGATGAAATAGTTTATGTCTGTCTTCATTTCTTGGCTGCTATCGAACGTCGAAAAGAAAACCATAAATTTTCAGTTATTGGCGATTTGTGCAGACAGGATTTGGAGCTGCTCAATGCTTAAAAATCGTCTTGAATCTGAGCTTGGGAATCGTATAGAGGTGGTTGATGTCATAGGTTACTATGAGTTGAACCAAGAAAAAATTAGACGGTATTGATTTTATTGTATCGGCTGTTGATTTATCAAACCTTTACTTTCAGATACCAGTTTTTACAGTGAGTGTTTTTCTTAAAACCGAAGAAATATCTCAGATCCGTCAGGCTATGGACCAGATGCAAGTTTCGAGAATTGGAAATCGTTCAGAAGTAGCTCGGATTAAAGACGATAATTTTAAACAATACTTTAGTCAAGATAACTTCTTTGTATGGATGAAATGTGATAAAACACGACTATTGGAAGAAATGGTTGAAGGTCTATCTGTCGGTGAATCGGATGATTTCAAACAATCTTTACTTTACGAAATTAAACAGCGTGAGGAATTAAGTTCTGTCGTCTTTTCTGAAAAAATTGCGGTTCCACATCCCATTAGGCCTTTGGGGAAAGAAGTTAAAGTATCAGTTGCTATCTGTCAAGAACCTATATCTTGGGATAATCAAAGTTCACATATTCAACTTGTTTTTCTTTTATCACCATCATTATATGGTAATGATGGGTTGAAGGATGTGACGAAGAAAATAGTTTCCTTAACAGAAAATGATGACTTACAAAAGCAATTAATCAATTGCAAGGATTTTGAAGATTTTATTACAATATTTGAAAAAATAACATAGGAGGTTCATATGAATCAAGAAGAACTACAGGTTGCAGCCTTTGAAATTATTCTTCATTCAGGTACTGCTAGAACAGAAATTCATGAAGCGTTTGCCGATATGCGAGAAGGTCGTTTTGACGAAGCAGAAGCTAAGTTAGAACATTCAAATGAAGAAATTTTAGAAGCACACCATGCACAAACAAAACTTTTGCAAGACTATGCAAGTGGTGTAGAAATTAAGATTGAAATTATCATGGTCCATGCTCAAGACCATTTAATGACTACAATGACTCTATTGGAAGTGGCAAAAGAAATGCTGGTTCTTCATAGAAAGGTTGGTTAAGCATATATAGTTAAACAAGGAGGAAGACAATGACAAAAAAAGAACAACTAGAAATCGAGCGTCAACGTCGGGAGACAGCATTAAAAAATACTTTCTTTAATCGCTACCTTCTTCTACGTTATACAATAGCACTCTTCTTTTTTGGCAATATTTATTGGCTTTTGAATCAATTTATTCGTCCTTCTTTTGTTATTGTTCTCCCTATTACGTTAATTGTATTAGCGATTTTGGCTACTGTTGAGCAGTTTCGATTGTATGGCAAGCGTGATGAACGTTTGAAAGTGACTCAGATGATTTGTTCGCTCGCAAGCTGTTATTCAGATGGGACTACTTGTTCTAACTTGGACAAGTCTGTTTACAACTCTTTTCCCAATTTTTGAAAATAATCAATGCTGCACGTTTCTTCGTTTTTGTTATTCTTTTACTAGGTTTAGGCCTTTGCTTGCTAAATCTTAAAAGAATTCAAGAAATATATGAACGTAAAGATAAGGCTTATCAACGCTTTATCCAGTTAGAAAAAGAGTTCTATAACCTTATAACAACTTTTAAAAGGATTGCTATTGAAATATATATAATTATTATTAAGGAGGTCCGATTATGGATCAACAAAACGGATTATTTGGTTCCTTGAAAATCATGTCATGGGACCAATGGGAAAACTTGCCCAGTTTAAAGTTGTACGTGCAATCACGGCAGCAGGTATGGCAGCTGTACCATTTACTATTGTAGGGTCAATGTTCTTGGTATTTAGTATTCTGCCACAAGCCTTCTCATTCTGGCCAATTGTAGCTGATATTTTCTCAGCTTCATTTGATAAGTTTACTTCTCTATACATGGTTGCTAACTATGCTACTATGGGTTCTCTCTCACTTTACTTTGTTCTCTCACTTGCTTATGAGTTAACTAAAATCTATGCAGAAGAAGAAGATCTAAATATGAATCCTCTAAATCGGTGCTCTTCTTTCGCTCATGGCTTTTATCATGACAGTTCCATCAAATCATTTTGACGGTGGAATGATGAAGGCTGTAGGTAGCCTAAAAGAAGGTGCAGTCGTTGTTGACGGTTGGGCAATGGGTAATGGAGTAACTCGCTTTGGTACAACTGGTATTTTCACAGCTATTATCATGGCTATTGTGACAGTCCTTATTTATCGTACATGTGTAAAACGTAATTGGGTTATTAAAATGCCTGAAGCTGTTCCAGAAGGAGTTTCACGTGGATTTACAGCCTTGATTCCAGGATTCGTCGTTGCATTTGTAGTTATCTTTATTAATGGTGCACTCGTAGCGCTGGGAACTGACATCTTTAAAGTTATTGCTATTCCATTTGGGTTTGTTGCTAACCTAACTAACTCATGGATTGGATTAATGATTATTTATCTTTTAACTCAACTCCTCTGGATTGTAGGGATTCATGGTGCAAACATTATCTTTGCTTTCGTTAACCCTATCGCACTTGCTAACATGGCAGAAAATGCTGCTGGAGGACACTATGCTGTAGCTGGTGAGTTCTCTAACATGTTTGTTATCGCTGGTGGATCAGGTGCAACTCTTGGTCTATGTCTCTACATTGCTTTTGCTGCCAAGTCAGAGCAACTAAAAGCGATTGGACGTGCCTCAGTTGTTCCAGCATTGTTCAACATTAATGAACCTTTGATTTTTGGTTTGCCAATTATCTATAATCCAGCATTAGCGATTCCATTTATCTTAGCTCCAATGGTTACAGCTACTATTTACTACTTTGTTAATGCATTGCATTTGATTAATCCTGTTATTGCACAAGTTCCATGGCCAACCCCAGTGGGAATCGGAGCCTTCTTAGGAACAGCAGATCTCCGTGCTGTCTTAGTTGCTCTTGTCTGTGCAGTTGCTGCCTTCCTTGTTTACTTCCCATTCATTCGTGTTTACGATAAGAAATTGTTGAAAGAGGAACAAGAAGCTTAATTTATGATTAAAGATCTTAACTTTGTTAAGGTCTTTTTTGTTATACTAATGGTATTCAATAAAACATCTATTAAGTAGGAGCAACCCAATGAACAAATTCTTAAGAGTCCTATTTATCCATCGTCATTCTCGCCATGACTGGTGCCATTATTTTTCAGCTATTCTTTCCATCCTATATGGGAAGTCATTCGGGCTACGGTATTTCGGTTGGATGGCAGAGGGAGATTGGTATTTGGAATGTGGCGGTTCTGGTCATCCTCCTTGCCGTTAACATCAAGTACGATTGGTTTTATCTGAGAGCCGTTCTGCTTGCTTTGATTCTGGGAGGCCTAGGTATTGGAACAAATCATTTCCTTAGCTATCTTCAATATCATCACTCTGTTAATGCTGTTGGAGCTTTTGAGAATTATCTTTTAGTCCTTGGCTGGATTGTCGGTTGGTGGCTGGAAAATTCTTCAAGAAAAACAGTTTAATTTTTCTGAAGTTATCGCCTGGCTGGCAACTCCCTGTGTTATAATAAATAGGCATTATCATAATCGAGGAAAACACATGTCTAAACAATTAAAAGGTAGTCTGATGGTCATAACTGCTGGGATTGCCTGGGGAATCTCAGGGGTTTCTGGTCAATACCTGATGTCTCATGGGGTTAATGTCAATCTTTTGACGAGTTTACGTTTGATTCTAGCTGGGACCTTACTAACGGCTTCGGTCTTTTTTAGGCAGCGAGACAAATTAGTACAAGCCATTCAAGATAGGAAAACCTTAGTAAGTATCGCCTTATTTGCTCTCTTTGGTCTGGTCTTGAATCAGTATGCCTATCTCAGTGCTATTCAGTACACCAACGCTGGAACTGCGACAGTCTTACAGTATGTCACGCCAGTCCTTATTCTGGCTTTTGTGTGTGCAAAGAACCGCAGATTTCCAACGGTCTCAGAGTTAGTGGCGATTATCATGGCTATTGCGGGAACCTTTATTATCGCCACGCATGGTCAGGTGACAGAGTTGGCTATCACACCTATTGGCTTGTTCTGGGGCCTCTTCTCGGCAGTAACCTATGCACTCTATATCTTACTGCCTGCTAAGGCTATTGAAAAGTGGGGCAGTCTGATTGTCATCGGTCTAGGAATGTTACTCGGTGGTCTAATCTTTCCGATTGCTATCCAAGCCTGGAAGTATGAGTTACCCTTGACTGGTGGCAATCTTTTAGCACTCTTTGGGTTGGTCTTCATCGGGACAGTTTTTGCTTATACAGTTTTCCTCAAGGGAACAACCATGGTTGGCGCTGTAAAAGGAAGTCTTCTGGCATCGGTAGAACCAGTGGCATCGGTCATTTTAACGGTCTTAATCATGGGTGACCACTTCTTTGCCATTGATGTGCTTGGAATGATTTTAATTGTTCTTGCTGTTATCCTCATTTCGCTTAAGGATTTAGTAGCCCTTAAAAAACAAGAGAAAATTCAAAGATAAAGATAGAGCCCAAGTGATTGTGGTTCTTTTTCGATACCTTAATGTCAAAGATGTTCTTAAAAAATAGGACTAAAGTCCCACACATAAACCTTAAAAATATGGTAGAATAAGAGGTAAACTAACATTTTGGAGAGAAAATGAGTATAGACGATTACAGGCCCCATTTTATGGTGGAGGCTGTTTATGATTTGAAACCTGACCAGCTACGTGAACACGGTATTCGTGCTGTCTTGGTCGATTTGGATAATACCTTGATTGCTTGGAACAACCCTGATGGGACTCCTGAGCTACGTGCTTGGTTAGATGAGATGACAGAGGCTGACATTCCAGTTGTTGTGGTCTCTAACAATAAACATGAACGTGTTGAACGTGCGGTTGCCAAATTTCCATGTGGATTTCGTGAGTCGTGCCATGAAACCTTTTACGAAAGGGATTAATGAAGCGATTGAGCGTTACCACTTTAACCGTGACGAGGTCGTTATGGTTGGAGATCAGCTCATGACTGACATCAGAGCGAGCCACCGAGCTGGTATTCGCTCGATTTTGGTTAAGCCCTTGGTGCAATCAGATGCTTGGGTAACCAAGTTTAATCGTTGGCGTGAGCGTCGCATGTGGAAAAAGATTGAAAAAGCATATGGTCCAATGACCTTTAACAAAGGAATTTAATGGAAAGAATTATTTTGTATTGGCTGTGGAGCCCAAATTCAAACAGAAGATAAAGAAAAAGCAGGTTTCACACCTGCTAGCTCTATTAAAAAGGCCGAAGAAACAGGTGAGTTATACTGCCAACGCTGTTTCCGTCTTCGTCATTACAATGAGATTGTGGATGTCCACATCACAGATGATGAATTTTTAAAATTGCTTCATGAAGTTGGTGATAGTGATGCCCTCGTTGTCAATGTCGTTGATATTTTTGATTTTAATGGATCAATCATACCAGGCTTATCACGCTTTGTTTCGGGTAATGATGTGCTCTTGGTTGGAAATAAAAAGGATATCCTACCTAAATCCGTTAAAGACGGTAAGGTAACTCAATGGTTGACAGAACGTGCCCACGAAGAAGGGATGCGTCCTGTGGATGTCATGTTGACATCTGCTCAAAATCATCATGCTATTAAAGAGCTGATTCAACGTATTGAAGCCCTCCGTAAGGGTCGTGATGTCTATGTTGTTGGTGTTACGAATGTTGGTAAATCAACCTTAATCAATGCCATCATCAAAGAAATTACTGGTGATAAGGATGTTATCACAACCTCTCGTTTCCCAGGAACGACCCTTGATAAGATTGAAATTCCATTAGATGATGGTAGCTATATTTTTGATACACCAGGAATTATACACCGTCACCAGATGGCGCACTATCTGTCAGCTAAGGACCTCAAATACGTTAGTCCTAAGAAGGAAATCAAACCGAAGACTTATCAGTTAAATGCAGGCCAAACCCTATTTCTAGGTGGACTAGGACGTTTTGACTTCATTGATGGTGATAAACAAGGTTTTACAGCCTTCTTTGACAATAATCTAAAGCTTCACCGTACCAAACTTGACGGCGCAGATGCCTTTTATGACAAGCACGTTGGAAGTCTCCTTATGCCACCTGGGCCTAAGGAATTGGCTGATTTTCCAAAACTAGTCCGTCACGAGTTCACTATCAAAGATAAGACAGACGTTGTCTTTTCAGGATTAGGCTGGATCCGTGTTCAAGGGAAAGCAGACCAACCAACCATCGTTGCTGCCTGGGCACCAGAAGGCGTTGGTGTCGTTGTGCGAAAAGCAATTATTTAAACCTAATGAAGCAGTTAAAAGTATAAAAAAGTCTTTTCAATGATTATGAAGTTTGCCTAGAGTTAAGCCATAAGCAAACAATGTGTTTTTCGCCCTGATAGTAATCCAAGCAACATACTATGTTACGTGGATTCGAAATTTTTGAAACTTTAAGCTCAAAAAATTAGCCATGGAATCTTATCTGTTGATAAAGACAGTTGGAAGATATGTTTCGGGCTTTTCAGGTATGTCAGTGAGGCTTGCGGATAGACAGCCCATTTGTGATAGTTGCCAATAGTGTAATATTCTCCTGTGGCAGAAACAGAAAACGAAGTTCCGGTTGCCCAGTTTTTATTCAGTGAAAAATAAAAACTGGCTGTCTGTTCATTAAGTTTGGCTTCTGTATTTTCGGTTTGTATATTACCTGTTACATTATTATATGTTTGAAAATCATAATCTTTTGCATAACGGTAGGCTACTCCGTAACCGATACCCCAGTTGTTTGTCAGATTATGTTTCTGGTCTGCATAAATTGAATAGCGGTCTATTCGCTGGCCACCAGTTAGTGTGTATGAACTTTTGTTTTTATCAGATAGTTGGGTGAACATGGTCTGGTTATTGTCTGATGTGTAGCGTGTGTAATCGCCGCCTACTTCCAAACCGATACCAGAACTGTACAGCACCGTTATATTGTTCATCTTATTGTCCGTGAACTTATCAAGGCTGGACTGCTGAAAACTTCCGTCTGCTATGCTGCGGTTATGCCCGTCAGGTGTAAAACTTCCCGTGTAGGCTACATTCAGATGATTCTTTTCGTTGATGTTATATTCCAAAGCAGTTCTCACATTGTGCATCCAGCTTTTGGAACTCAGTTTCTCGTCCTGTGTTATTTCATATACATTGTCGTTCAAGGTGTGTCTGGAGAACAGTTCTGTATATTCCATAGTTTGGATATTGTCTGCTCCATACATTACATCTAAAGTGAGTTTTGGAGTGGAGAGGCGGAAATTTCCGTTTGCGCCACCACTGCTGAAATATCTGTTCTGATAATTGGTACTCACTTCACCCTGAAAGGAATAGTCATGAGAGCGTTTCATCACCACATTAATAACAGCTCCGCGTACATGAAGTTCCGGAGGGGCACTGTACATTACCTCTGCTTTTTCTATGCGGTTTACTGGGGTATTGCGAAGCAATGTTTCCAGTTGTTCAGAGGTCATGGTAGTAGGTTTGCCGTTTACCACTATTGTGAGAGAATTAGCTCCGGCAAGAGAAAGCGTTCCGTTCTTTTCCTGTACGCCCGGCAGTTTGGTTATGGCTTCGTAGGCATTGCTTACAGCTTGCTTTTTCCGACAGTACGGAAAGGTCATAGCCAAGCCGTCCGTCTTCAACTTTAACCAATGGTTTTTCTCCCTTGATTACCACTTCTTCCAGATTGTAGTCTTTTGCTTCCAAAGTAATAATACCTGCATCTGTTGTCTTCCCCTTTATCAGTCTGGTCTGATAAAGTAGGTGTTGGATTATGAGCAGATAACTGTCCGGTTCCTGCTCCAGCGTAAACGTACCGTCAGCCGCAGATATGGCTGCACCCAGATAGGTGGAATCCGGCAACTGCATGACAATTGTAGCACCTTCTATCGGTTGTTGTTTTGTATCTGTTATTTTCCCTGTCGTTTGCCCCCATAATGGAGAAAAATAACTGATGTAAATAAAAAAAGGTAAGTAATATAACTTTGATTTTCATATAGAACTATTTTTCGAAATTCTTTTGTTCATCACGTATCCGGCACAGTTACATGAAGCCCTGTTATAATAGGGCTTTGTTCTTATCCAGATAATCAGATATGGCCTCTTGCAATACCGATTTTAGCGAATCGCCTTTGCGGATCGCAATCAGCTTTAAGTTCTGGTGATAGGTTTCGTCCATGACAAAATTACAATGCACGGTTTTCGCTTTCTTCGGCTTTTGAGCCTCTTTTTGCCCGGCCGTGGATTGGATCAGGCTGTCTAACCCCCGGTCAGCCCGGCCGACATACTGTTTTTTAAATCGTTCTTCTTTGCCATATGGTTACTTTATTTCTGTTAGCAGTTCGTTACATACACCCTCGTAGTCCTCTGCCCCGGCAGATTTTGGGGCATAGTGAAAAATATCCTGCCCTTGTGTCGGGGCTTCGGCCAGCGCAATTGCGTTGCGTATATGGGTGCCGAATACTTTGCCCTGGATGTTTCCTGTACCAGTTCCGAAACGCTCTTGTTCAGGGTTCTTTCCCCCTCATTTTGTCTTTTCAGGGAATCAGTTCTTTCCTTCATATATTCATCACACAGAGGCAGCAGGATATTTGCCTGTACACATCCCAATTCGCTGCTTTTCATCCAGTCCTCACAGGCTCCTTTTTTTATCTCCTATTCTTTTACGTGCCAGCCCACGCCCATAATACAATCTGTAGTCCTTTGGAAAATGCTTTATTCCTTCACCATAGGCTTCAGCCGATTCTTTAAAACGATCCAAATCGTATAAAGCACGACCTAAGTTGTTGTATAAATCAGCATTTGGTTTGCAGATTTTTATAGCTAAACGATAATCAGAAAGTTCACCTTCAATATCACCCATTTTAGATTTAAGAAGACCTCGGTTTATGTAGGCTTCCAAAAAGTGTGGATTTATTCTTATAGATTTATTATAATCAGCTAAAGCCTCATTATTTGCACCTAACTTCATCAAATTATTCGCCCTATTAAAATATGCAGTATCGTATAATGTATCAATAAGAATAGCCATTGTATAATCTTCTATACCACCTGTTAAATTACCTTGTTTTGTTTTATTATTTCCTCTAATCTTTAGCTCAAATTTATCTGTTTTTTCCCCTGATTCCTTATACTTATAAGCTAGCACAGTATCAGGAACAGATACCTGCTTGTCGCCGTCAGTTCCAGAAGAAGTCTTTCCCTGACAGGACAACAGCAATACACCCATAAACGATAGTATAAACCATTTCATAATACCTGATATTTAGTGATTCTTATTCTCAAAATTATTTCGCTAATACAACTCCACTAATTCATCACTGCCTTGTGGCATATAAAGGAGGATGAACTTATATGCTGTAACAGTACGCTCTTCAGGTGATAGTCTTTTCTCCTCCTCTGTGTCATAGAAACCAACCCGTAAAACATCATCGAGCTCAAGTTTTCTTCTTAGATAAACCAATTTTCCATTTCCACAAACGACCATCTCATAGTTTTGTATTGGTTCTGCAATCCAATCTATAGGATTGCATAAAAAACGGAATAAATAGTCTGAATCGATATATACTTTCTCCAAAGCCTCTTTTCCCAAATAATTCATATCCGTCAAAACCCATGTACTGGCAAGGCGCATTTTATTATACTCATAACAATTTCCATCAATCATCATTTGACGCACCATATTGTAATGGGCAAGAACCTTCTCTTCCAAATCGGGTATTGTCCGCAAATCCGTTGCTTCTGCAAGTATTCTTTTATGGTTAAAGGGGAGTGTGGCATTGAAGCTTATGGAATCAGTGTAGAGCGGGATTTTTTTCATCCCAATATCTGTCGGAGTGTCTAATTCCACCAATGTTTCAGGCATACCAACCAGTTTTTCTTTATAATGCACAACCTTAATATTTACACCGGCATCTTTGGTGACTTCCGTTTCTCCCGTTCGAGGATAGACCTGTATACTTACGGTATGTTTACCGCTTCCTAATAGCAAATCATTGATAGGATATAGCATAGACTCACCTTTATCTTCTACAAAATGATACCCCACCGGAATGTCATTTACCCTGACAAGCAGTCTGCATCCTGTCTTGTTTACCTGTAGATAGTAGGCAGGTTTCTCCGGGTAGGTCTTCACCATTCCTAATCTCTCCTGTATCAGTTCTTCCATTTTCTTTATTTCCTGTTTCATATCTTTTTCTGTTTTTACTTGTGCATAGCTGTTGAAGCTGATTGTTGCAATGAGCAGGGCAAGAATCATTGATTTCATATTATTTTCTGTTTTCTTTTATCGTGTCATTGCTTGTTTCTACTTTCAATCGCTCATTTAAAATGGCTCTGTCTGTTGCATTGCTTATTTTTCGGGGTATTGACCGGGTATCTTCTATGTATTCTTCTACCACTTCGCCGAACACCTTGTACATATAAGACAGCACAATCAGTATAGCCAATACTGCCAATATCCTTTTTTATCGGGTTATAGCGTCTAAACAGGAATATGACAAGTGCGGAGAGGATATAGGATATATACAGACCGGCCGTGTAGCGTGTCCTGATACTGTATTCATTGGCGAGTTCACGTATCTCTGCTTGCGTGTCCCATACCTCATCTGCATATTGGTACAGCAATACTTTTTGTATATATATCAGGCTGTCCTTGCTTGTTGTCGGTTGTGATGCGCAGGTAAGTTCTACTCCCATGCTGCCCAACCGATATTTGTTGGATGCTTCCGCTGCCATCGTATCGGGCAGCATGGAGAGGTACATACTGCAAGTGTCCGTAGCGGCATCGAAAGCGTTTTTCAGGGAGTCCAGTTTGTATGTAAGTCTGGCTTTGGATATGAGCATGGGCATATCGTTTTTGATGCTATTAAAGTAAGCATGATATGTGCTGTTATCGTCAATATCTCTTGGAACATTGTCCGTCATTTCCAGTTTCAAGCAGACATACTCCTTCTTCATTTGGGGATAGACGAACCAGTCGCAATAATAGACCATAGCGGACAGCGGAATGACAAGCAGTAGCCCGGCTGCCAGTTTACGGACAAATTCTTTCCATGTCTGTACTTTCAGTTTGTTAAAGGAGAACAAGGCGGCAATTCCTATGCTGTATGCTACCGAAGCCGTAAAAGCCGTTACTCCCAGTATGAAGAAGTATTTCAAAGCCTTGTATGTTTCCAAAATATCAAACACATTGTATTCGATTTTGTGGAATTTATCAACAAGCACAACAAAAGAGCATACAAACATAATGGCGAGCGTAATGATAAAATATTTGCTCAATTTCTTCAATATATCCATAATATCTTCAAAGGTTTAATTGTTATTTTATAGTTTCCGAATAAAGTTACTTATTTCATTGAATTGCAGTAATATATCCTATATTTACCGTTTGATTTTTGTTTTTATTCCACATCTACATTTATGTACTTTTCATATTCAGGACCTTCGTACGGTGAGTCACCAGAACCTCGTGAGTTAATGGCAATATCAAAGTTTTCAATGTCATTACCATCTTCAGACTTCCTGATTCTATAGGTATAATATTCTTCTCTGCGGTGTATAGGCGCTTTGGTGTAGTCCCAGTCATGCAGATGACAATAATAAAGCAGAGGGAACGGATTGTTATCGAATTTCAGGTTTGTTTTTTATATAAAATCATCCATGTGCATACCTTCTGCCCAAAAACTGCTCCACCGACAATCATTTTACCACACTGTTCATCTTCAGGCCGATGTCCACACAACGGTACTCCGCACCTTCAGCCGGGGTGATTACCTGACCGTCCTCGGTCTCGACGGCCTTGGCAAGTGACAGGAATGTCTGTCCGACAAAGCGTTT
>ENA-OQDT01001481-OQDT01001481.1-human-gut-metagenome-genome-assembly--contig:-NODE-1481-length-13577-cov-2.606245_pt1 | contig 13577 bp, 14 predicted proteins | sample MGYA00242786_ERZ504617 | MGnify/ENA primary metagenome ERZ504617 (study PRJEB26092, sample SAMD00036337) | human gut metagenome | host: Homo sapiens | study: EMG produced TPA metagenomics assembly of...
CGGTCAGCTGGAGGCAGAACTGACCGAGCCAGACGTGGGACAAGCTGCCGGATGAAGCGAAGGTGCTGTACCCCGGCAAGACGGTAGCCAAAGACCCCACGGCCTGCAACGCGGCGGAAAGCACGACCGCAGCCTATATGTACCTGCAAGTCGAGATTCCCCGCGCCAGCGTGAGAACTTATACGATTGCAGAAACCGCCAAAGCAGACGGAAGCGACGAAACAAATCAGGAGCCGACCAGCGGGGCGGGCGTTCTGGACAATGGCGGCGAACCGCACACGGTCGATCTGGTCAGTTTTCAGCCCAACGACGGCTGGAGCCTGCTGGAAGAAACTGAAACGGAGGAAACCCACACATTCATCTATGCGTATGAATCCGCCATTGCGCCCGGCGCACAGACGCCGCCGCTGTTTGACTGCGTGACCTATGCGAACGTGGTGGAGGGCGATTTGCCGCAGGGCACGGCGGTAGATATTATTTGCCGCTTGACCGCCATCCAAAGCGACTATGTGGCCGACGCCAACACCCCGCAGGATGTGTGGGCCGCCGTCATGGGAAAGGAGGTTGCTGAATCTTGAGCAAAGCAAAAAAGAATATCTTGTTCGCCGCGCTTGCGGCGCTGGCCCTGACAGTTTGTCTGGTCGGCGTCACAGGCGCTTATTTTATTGCCCAAGCATCGCGCACCAACACCCTCACGGTCGGTGAGGTGACATTTGACCCGAAAGAGGACATTCAGAACCCGGATGTTCCGGTGCAGCCGGGCAATTCGTTCATGAAGCGCCCGTATGTGGTGAACACCGGCAACCTTCCGCTGCGTCTTCGCGCCCGCGTGATTTTCTCAGATAGCGCGGCACAGGATGCCTGTACCCTCAACTACAACACCGAAAACTGGCGCTACGACGAAACGGAGGATTTCTGGTATTACGCCAAAACTTTGCAGCCGGGAGAAGATTGCCGCAATGACGCGCTGTTCGATACTGTGACATACAGCGAGAGCGCGGACGCTACGGCGCTGAATCATTACACCCTCAGCGTCTACTTTGAAGCGGTTCAGGAGGGCGGAACGTGGTGAAAAAACCGATGAAAGCGGCAGGGCCGCTGATCTTTGCCGCCGCGATTGCTGCCGCCGTGCTGATTTCCGTCAGCGGTATCCGCTGTTACGCCGTGCTGACAGGCTCCATGGAGCCTGTATTGCCCGTGGGCAGCTTGCTTGTCGTTGTGCCGATGTCGTTTGACGAACTGAAAGTCGGGCAGGACATTACCTACAAGACAGCGGGCGGCACGGTAACGCACAGAATCGTCGCCATCGACCAGGCGGCTCGGACGGTCACGACGCAGGGACTGACAAACAACGTGGCAGATACACCTGTCACGGCGGAGAACATCGTTGGGAGGGTGCAGTTGTGCCTGCCCTGGATGGGATATCCGGTCAAAATTCTGAATGACACAAAAAGGAGTTTTGCATGAGAAAAGCGAAAGAAAAGAACAAACCGCTGCTGTCTTTGGCGGCAGCAGGGCTGGCCGCTTTGCTGTTGTTCGGTATGGCGACTGCCGTGCTGGCACAAGGAACGCAGGGAAAATTTGTTGCTGACGAGTGGAGCGGCATCGCTGAAGCGGATATTGCGGAAGGTGACAGCACAAAGGATCAGGCGGAAAACCAAGCATCAACTACCCCGACACCAACGCCTGTATCGACACAGGATGAAAGCACGGCGCTTTCCGACGCAACGCCGGAAAGTGCCGAGTCAAGCGAACTGACGGAAAATAAAGAAACCGACAGCGATTCCAACGCGGAAATTCCCGCTGAAGTAAGCGCCTTTTCCAATGATCTCGCCGTTGAGGAAGTCTCTCTCTACGACGCATCCGGTACCTCCGCCCAAGATGCCGTCACAAGCTGGACAGAGCTGAAATCCGCTGTCGCCTCTGCCGCAAATGGCGCTACGATCTATCTTTCCGGCGAGATCACCATCCCACTGGACGAGGTGCTGTCCGTCAGCAAAAATCTGCGTCTGGTCGGCACCGGGAGTGCCCAATACACCAACACCAGTCGGCGTGGGCAGTGAAACCGTTGCGCAGGGCTACACCTACACCCAAAACGCCAGCCTGCGGATGGGCGACGCCAGCGGTGTACAGACCGACCAATGACAACGTTATGATTTATATTTCCGGCGGCACGACGCTGGAAATTGAGAACGTCTTCCTCAATGGCAATAACAACTGCGAGAACGTCGTTTACACCGAAGGCACAGACAGCAAAATCAGCCTGCAAAACTGTACCGTGGGTTACGGAAACGACAACGGTATTCTGCTGAACCCCGGCCAGGCCGAGATCAATGGCTCGCTGGTGTTCAACAATGGCGAATATGCGGGCGACGGAACCGCGCTGTATCGCTTTGAGAACGGTTCGGCTGTTCTTTCCGGCAATGTGCGCTCACAGGGCCTTGGCGGCGGTGGGCTGACCTGTGCCGCCGGTTCCCATGTGCAGGCAGCGGCCAGCTCTTTTGTGTGGAACAAAACCTCCGGCTTTGACATCCCCGAAGCCGACAGCTCCGCCAGCGCGGAAAACTGCTTCTTCTGGGGCAACGGCTGGACGGGCGCAAATGTGCGCTCGAACAGCGTTATGACCCTGACCGGCTGCCAGGTGGAGAACAACGGCTACAACACCGCCAATCTCCTGACGACAGACGGGGACACCGCTTCCAACACCTTCCCGGCTTGGACGTACAAGGCGCAGGCACGATGAAAATCAGCCATTGCGGTATTTTGAACAATGCGGGCAACGGCGTGCAGTGCTACCCTGACAGCAAGACTTATTTGTACGGCTGGAACCATATCTACGCAAACGGGATCAACGGCGTTTACACCCAGGGGCAACTGTGGATCGGCAAGGCCGCGGATTCCGCGAACGGCGACGAAACGACCGCCGTGTACAATAACGCCGCGGACGGCGTCCACACGGACGGCGGCACTGTGCAGGGCGATCACCTGAACTGCTACGGCAACAGCTATTCCGGCATCAGCGCGATGAAAAATGAATCGCTGGACCAGACGGCAACGCTTGAACTGACCGCGCCGGTCACATCGCACGAAAACGGCCACAGCGGGCTGTACCTGAAAGGTGGAACCAAGGCAACGGTATCCGGCGGCAGTTTTACCGAAAACGGCGCGGAACACGCGGAAATCTACGCGGGAAGCGGAACAGACACGACACTCAAGGACGGCGTCGAAGTGAAAACTTCCGCCGACAAAACCCTGCAAAATTCCGACCTGCGCATCGCGGTGATGCTGGACGGCGTCGATGTGTTCCGCACCGATTCAACATTGCAGATTCCCGCCGGTGACAGCATCCATCTGAAACAGGATGCGGACGTTGTCACCTGGAACGGCGGAACACGGGAACAGCTTGGCGTGACCTGCGAGAACCCGTGGCTGGGGCGGACGATCATCCAGTCGGACACGGCGGTGCTGGATTGGGAAAATAGCCGGGAATCCAACAACGCCCAGACGGCGGAGCAGCACCCGGAGAACGGAATTGACACCAACGTATACTATACCGCTATTGAGGACGCCTATTTCGGCATGAAAAACTCCGACGCGCATGATGTTTGGTTGTCCTACAAATCGAATTATCGCTATTATTACAATCACGACGCTGCGGCGGGCACCGCGCTGACCGTGGACGGCATCGACAGCGGGGAACTGCTGGGCACAGTGCGCAAGTTCTACGGCATCACGGCGGATGTGACGGCACCGACCGATGTGGACGATACCGCGCCCTACTACATTTGTTCAGCGAATGCCGGGCACAGCGCCGCCGTGCAGACCCACTGCTTTGCGGATTGGCTGCTGGACGCCAAAACCTACGCGGACGGCGTGACGACACTGCAAGGCGGCGCAGCCTTGCAGGATATTACGATAAACGACGACGGCGGCAGCATTTTGGGCAGCTATGGCAACCACAAAACCGTAACAGCGGAGCCTGCCGTTCTTTCGTATTATGCGGGCTGGCAGGCTGCCATGACCTACGATCTGGACGGCGGAACGCTGAACGGCGCGCAGAACGGCTTTTCCGAAACCAAGCACAACGGCCAGGGTTACACCGTGCAGGCCGAACCGCAGAAGGAGGGCTACCGCTTCCTTGGCTGGAAGGCCACGCAGAGTTGGAACGGCGAAACCGCCCTGACAGACGGTCTGCTGGCTGCGGGAACTTCCTACGCCAACGACTATGACACGACCTTTACCGCACAGTGGAAGAGGATCAATTTTACCCTGAAGGCCATTGCGGTGAACGGGACGCCGGACATTGGGCAGGCGGTATCCGACAACATAACGAGCGAAAGCGACGGGACGACCCAGACCAAAACGGAAAGCGAAGTACCTTTGGGAGAGAGCCGAGCAGTGACATATGCCCCGCTGGCAAGCGGCAATTACCTTTTGAGTGGCATCTATCTGGACGAGGATGCCGAAAAAATGCAGAACAATCTGGCGAAAAAATACCCGCAGAATATTGAGTTTGCGGACATCGACGCTGACCACACCGTCAAGGCGGTGTATGTGCCGGTAGACGCACCGACCAAGACCGTGACGGATGAAGCGGGAAACGACCTGAATGGCGGCACGGTGCGGGCCGGGGATACGCTGGTGTACACCGTGACGTGCTGCAATCCGGCCGACGTGGCAAAGACCGTGACGATCACCGATGCAATCCCCGAAGGAACCGAGTTGGTGGAAAATTCCATCACGGAGAACGGCGCGGAAAACAACGGAAAGATTGTATGGACGCTGGAAATTCCCACGCAGTCGGAAGCAAGAGTTTCCTTCACGGTGCGGGTGCAATCGGTTGTCATGGGCAACTCCGTGAGCAACAGGGCGTCGGTGCAGTACCGCGAGGATAAAATTACTCTGCCGACCGATGAAGTGACAACGAACGTCGAGCCGGGCAAGATCACCGTGACCAAGAAGCTGCCCGCATCCGATCTGCTGGCCGCGCACGGCGCGCCGGTGTTTACGTTCACGCTGACGGACGCCAAGGGCCGGGTGCAGCGGCAGAGTGTGCAGCTTTCGCTCGATGCCGAGCCGGACGAGAACGGCGATGTCTGCGCCAGTGTGACCTTCACGGGGCTTTCGGGCGGCGTTTACACCGTCATCGAGAGCCAGACCGCCTGCCATGCACTGGTGCAGTTTGAGGATGCCGAGAACGGCACGGCGAAAGCCGACTGTGCGGTGCTGGAACTGACCGGCTGCCGCGCATCGGCCAGCGTGACGGCGCGGAATGTGCGCCAAAGCTGGGCGGAGGACCGCGACTGCGCGCTGATCGTGAATGAAATTACCCCGAAGCAGGATAATTCATAAAGAATGGGAGGACGATAATTTGAAAAAACAGGTAAAAATCGGGCTTGGCGCGGCAGCACTGGCCCTGGCGGCGGCGCTGTGCGCGGGCGGAACGCTGGCGGGCTGGCGCACGTCAAGCACCGTGACCAACCACATTTCCACTGCCACAGTGCAGGGCATCGTCGAGGAAAAATACGAGCAGGGGCAGACGATCACGCCGGGGCAGACGGTCGAAAAGTGCGTCTGGGTGAAAAATACCGGCACAGCCAGCTCCCTTGTGCGGGCCAAAGTGGTGATTGATTGGGATGACGAAACAGCGGCAGACATGGACGCCACCGATTGCGTGTTCCCCGCCTATAACACCGCCGACTGGACGCAGGGCGAGGACGGCTACTGGTACTACAACGACATTGTGGAACCGAACCAATGCAGTACGGCGCTGTTTGAATCTTTCACGGTTTCCCCGAATCTGACAAACGAGTTGGCGGGCCGCACCGGGCACATTGGGGTGACGATGGAGCTGTTGCAGGCCAGCGGCGACAGCCCCACGCTGTGGGGACGCACCTGGTCGGCCTACCGCCGTACACCGGACGCAGTGGCGGCCAAGACGCAGACGGCGCATATTCGCTTTACCTACGATGAGAATGGTGGGCTGATCGAATACCCGGACGGGCAGCTGTTTTTGGATTTCCAGAATCTTTGCCCCGGTGAGACCCGCAGCCAGTTGGTTGCCATCGACTATACAGCCCGCAACGATTCCGATGCCGCGTGTTCGCTGTGGCTTCGCGCCACATTGGCGGACAACAACAAACTGGGTGCAGAAACTGAGGAAAAAATCTGGAAGCTGCTCAAACAATATGCTGTGATTACGGTGACTGGCCCGGACAACGAAACCCTATACAGCGGCCCCGTGTGGGGCAATCTGGACACCGACACCAACACCATGCGCAATGATTTGCCGCTGGGACGTTACAGCGGAACCGGCACGGCCCACCTGAACCTGACGCTGACGCTTGACCAGAATATGCCGGAGGAATTGCAGGGGTTGCTCGGCTATGTGGACTGGACGCTGACCGCCGCGCAGGAAAGCGCGCCCACGGTGCTGGTCAGATACTTCCCGCAGACGGGCATCCCGGAAAGGTGATCGGGAAGGTGAGCAGATGCAAAGCAAAAGGAAGAACGTAGACAAGCGGAAAATTTTCCTTTGGTGTGCGGCGGCAGGCATTGTCCTGTGCGCCGTTTTGTTTTGCCTTTGGCACAACCGCACAGCGCTGGCAGAACAGCGTGTGGAAAGGGCGCTGTCCGTCACGGTGTCCCAGCCGGAGCCGCGTCTGGCGCAGGAGGACAACACGGAAACCGGCGCGTGGATCACCGTGCCCGGCACCAACATCGATGCCCCGGTGCAGCAGGCGTCCGACAACGACTATTACCTGCGCCGCGACACCGCGGGCAATGCCGATGTCCACGGCTGCGTTTTTGCCGACTATGCGTGTGATTTGAACAGCACCAGCCTTTCCCGCAACCTTGTGCTCTACGGCCACACCTTCGAGGACGGCTATGAGGGCGGGTTCAAGGCGCTGCACAATTACGAGCAGGACAGCTTTGCCGAAGAACATCCTTACATTTATCTCTCGCTGCCCGACGCTGCCCTGACCTACCGCGTTGTCAGCGCCGGGGTGTGCAGTGCGGCGGATGACCGGGACTGCATCGAGCCGAACCCGGATGATGCGGCCTTCGCGCAGATTCTGGCAAAGGCAGCCGCGCGCAATACGCTGGACAACGGGGAAACGCTGAACCTGACCGACCACATTCTGACCCTCTCCACCTGCACCGGCGAATCCGACACACGCTATTTGGTGGTAGCCAAACTGGTGGATGCGGTGAAAAAATAAAAAGGAAGAGAGTGGATAAGGAAGCAAATTTGCTTTGCGCGGGCGGGCCGCCCTGATTTTGAAAAGGCGAAACGCCACGGGAGAAGTGTACCCATTTTTAGGGCCAGGTTTTGCACTCCGCTGCCGGTATTGCCGATGGCCGGGTGCTTGGCCTCTTTCCCCCTCTCACACTCTCCCCCTAACTCTTACTTACCGGCTGGGAGGAAAGTTTCACTGCAAGGCCGTCGATTTCTTCCCAGCCGGTTTTTGTATAGGAGCCTTTCCACCGCAAAAGCATTGCAAAAAAGACATCTCAACAACGAAAGAGAGGCAAAACATGATCATCGGAATCGACCACGGATACTACGCCATCAAGACGCGGCATTGTTCCTTCCCAGCCGGTCTGACCTGCTACGGCAGCCACGAGCCGTACACGCGGCAGAGTGTGCTGGAGGTGGACGGACAGTTTTACGTCTGCGGCACGGGGCGCCAGCCGGTGCGCTGCGACAAGACCGAGAACGACACCTACTACCTGCTGACGCTCGCGGCGTTGGCACAGGAAATCAAAATGCGCGGCGCACCAAACGAGAGTTCGGTTAAAATTGCAGCAGGGCTACCGCTGACAAGCTTTGGCCGGGACAAGCCAAAATTTCGGCAATACCTGCTCCGCTCCCAGCCGGTCCTGTTCCGATTCGAGGGCACAGAATACAAGATCGCCGTTGAGGATGTGGCACTGTTCCCGCAGGGCTACGCCGCGCTGCTGACAGACCCCGACCTGCTGCTGGATGAGCCGTCCTTGCTGCTCATGGACATCGGCGGATGGACGGTGGATCTCATGCGGATCGACAACGCCCGCCCCGTGGCGGAGACCGCGCACAGCCTGGAATTCGGCATGATCCGCTGCATCGATGCTGTGCGTGAGCAGGTGCGGCGCGAAACAGGGCTTTCCCTGACCGACGCGCAGATTGAGCAGATGCTGGCGGGCGGGCCTTGCGCCCTGGGCGATTCTGTGCGTGAGATCGTGCGGCAGCAAGGCCGCGCCTACACCGAACGGCTGTTCGCGTTGGTGACCGAAGCGGGATTTGACCTGCGCGCCCTGCCCACGGTCATGCTGGGCGGCGGCGCGGGGATCGTGCAGCGCCACGTCGGCCCCAAAGACGGCCTGTGCCGCGCGATGTTCCTGCCGGATGACAAGGTGAACGCGGTCGGATTCGAGCGCGCGTTGGCGCAGCTTTCGGGCCGTGTGAGCGAGGGGTGAACCGGCCGCCGCGGCCGCAATTCGTATTCCGCCCCAATCTACGCTGCGAAGATGACCGCCGCGCGTGGCAGCTTTTGCAGGCCGCCCCGGACGGAAACCGCAAGGCGCTCATCGTCCGCGCCCTGCTGCAAAGCGAGCAGGAACACCGGCTGGAGGAAACGGTGCGCAGGGCCGTTCGGGAGGAACTGGAAAAAGCGCAAATCGCTTTTGCCGCCCCGCCACCGCAAGACGGCAAAGGAATCCCAAAGGCGGCGTTGGATTTTTTAGCAACATTGTAATCAAAATCGAGGGGAGTGGTTCCCATGCAGTAATCAAGCGGGCTCAAACCAGGCTGTGCGGATTGTTGCTTCTGCTTGCATTCAGATGCAATTCGCAATGAAATATCGTTGGTTCTGGTGATAGCTTTGCCGCTTGCTTTGCGGTATGCTTTGGTTGCTTCCCAAAAGCGTACCTGCACACTGAAAGGAGTCAACATGAGCAAACTGACCGTCACCCTGCCGGATGACCTGCACCAGCAGATCAGGCTGGAACTGGAACGACAGGGCATCACCACCGCGCAATTCATTGAACTGGCCGTACACAACTTTTTTGAGCAGCAGAAAGAAGGCGTCCACATGGCAACACGAACCATGGCATTTCAGGTATCCGAGGAACTGTTCCAGCGCATCAAGGAATATCTCGCCCGCTTCGAGCAGGTCTATCACCGCAAGCTGACGCAAAAGGAATTTGTTGTCAGCCTGATCGAAAGCGCGCTGGCCGACGCCGACGAAGAATTCGAGGCAGCCTTGGCTGCGCAGCGGTCCGACGAAAGCAACGCGTTGGGCGATGAGGCGGAGCCAGACAAGAGCATGGTAAATGCGGAAATCACTGAAAACGCCGAACGCACCGAAGCATCCGAGGAAGTTCCACCAAGCGAGGATAGCGCTGATCCGGACGCATAGAACCGAATCATACATTTAGTCTGTACAGTTGACATTAACGACCGTGCAGGCTTTTCTCTTTTTTTTGGGGGGGGTGATATTAAAACCATTCGCTATTTAGATATGTTCGCCGGCATTGGAGGCTTCCGCGAGGGTCTGACCCGTGCCGCGATTTGTCTGCGTGGGACACTGCGAGATCGACAAATACGCCAATGCCAGCTATGAGGCCATTTATGAGCCGGGAAAGGAGGAACGATATTATCACGATGCCACAAAAATCGACCCCGCAGACCTGCCGGACTTTGACCTTCTGTGCGGAGGATTCCCTTGTCAGACATTTTCAATCGCTGGCAGAAGAAAGGGCTTTGACGACACCCGCGGCACTCTCTTCTTTGAAATTGCCCGATTGGCTCAATCCAAACGACCTCGTATCTTCTGCTCGAAAACGTTCCGGGACTGCTGTCGCATGACAAAGGCCGGACGTTTTCTGTCATCCTCGCCACGCTTAATGACCTGGGGTACCGCGTGGAATGGATGGTGCTTAACAGCAAACATTTTGGAGTCCCGCAATCCAGAAGGCGGCTGTTCCTTATCTGCTATCTTGATCCCCGATGCGCCGGAAAAATATTTCCTGTCTTCGGCACAGGTGGAAAAGCTCTTATACAAGTCCTCGGAGGCTCGCAAGGCTCCCGTGTCTACGACGCAGACGGAATAGCCTGCACGCAGACTGCGGGCGCTGGAGGTGTGGGCGGCAAAACAGGATTGTATATCATTCCGCAGGACAGACCCTTTGTGGATCTATGTGCCGGGGAGGCGAGACAAACGGAGGCTGCCCGCTGCCTCACTGCCCGTTATGGACAGACAACGCTGTCCAATCATAGAGCAGAACGTTCCGGCGTTCTGCTCATCAAGGAAGCCACGAAAAAAGGCTATAAAGAGGCGAATCCCGGTGACAGCGTCGATCTCGGCTTTTCCGGGAGCAATACCCGCCGTGGTCGTGTGGGACAGGATATCGCCCATACATTGGAGACGAGCTGCATCCAGGGCATCGTGGAACGTGGCGGACGCATCCGGCGTCTGATGCCGCGGGAGTGTCTGCGGCTGCATGGCTTCGATGAGTGGCAGATCGACCGCATCCTCGCCATCCAGTCTGATGCACAGGCGTATAAGCAGGCAGGCAACAGCGTCACCGCCAATGTCATTGAAGCCATCGGGCGCCGTATCCGGGAGGTGGATGCGGAACTGAAAGCCGGTGCTGCCGCATGATCGGGCTGAAGGACCAGTGCTTCGGCGTGGAAGTTGAAATGACCGGCATCACCCGTGAGCAGGCGGCAACAGCGCTGGCCGCGTATTTTGCAACGGACGCCCGCTATGTGGGCGGCGCTTACGATAAATGGTGTGTGACGGATCGGGACGGCAAAGAGTGGACAGTCATGAGTGACTCCAGCATCCACGGGGAGCAGAAGATCGGCAGCGGCTATCGTGCAACGGGTGACTACAGATACCGCGTGGAGATGGTAACGCCAAAGCTTACCTATGCGGAACTGCCCAAGCTGCAGGAATGTGTCCGGCAGGTACGCCACGCAGGAGCCAAGGCCAACAGCTCCTGCGGCATCCATGTCCATGTGGACGCAGCCAATCATAACCGGCAGAGTCTGAAAAACCTCATCGGCATCATGTACTCCAAGGAGGATATCCTGTTCAAAGCGCTGCAGGTCAATGAAAGCCGGGCGTCCCGCTGGTGCCAGAAGGTGCGGGAACCCATGCTGAAGCAGGCACGCAGGCTCTCGTCGGATGAGACAAGGGATCTGACGCAGCTGGAGAATATCTGGTATGAGGGAGATAACGGCAGCGCAGACCATTATAACTGGACCCGCTATTACGCGCTGAATCTGCATTCGGTCTTTTACCGAGGGACGGTGGAATGGCGCTGCTTCAATTCCACGCTCCACGCGGGAAAAGTTGCCGCCTATGTGAATCTGTGCCTTGCCATCTCCGCCCAGGCTATCGCCCAGCGCAGCACGGTCATGCGCAAGACCCCACAGCGACAATGAACTGTTCACCTTCCGGGTCTGGTTGGTGCGGCTGGGACTCAACGGCGAGGAATTCAAGCATACCCGTGACCACCTGTTGGCAAATCTGGACGGTGATCGGGCGTGGCGTTTCGATAAGGACAGCTATACAGTCAATCAAAAGAAGAAAAAATCCAGAGAAATGGAGAGGTGAAGCCTTTGAAGATTCAAATTGAAGATACCGTGTACGAAGGGACCGCAGCCGGGATCATGGAACAGCTTCGGGATCTCAGCTTTGATCCCACAGAGTTCCCGGATGTGGAGACCTACATCTGGTTTGTACAGAACAATGTCATCCGCACCACGGGAATGGACTGTCCGCTGCCGGATGGCGATGCGGAGACACAGGCGGCAGCCCTGCTCCGTCATCTGGACCGCTTTGGCGCTCTGAAGCTGCTGGAGGTGTGACGTGGAGGAAAACCTGTATTTTGCCTACGGCAGCAACCTTGATCTGGAGCAGATGGCGCAGCGCTGTCCGGACGCCGAGATCGTGGGACCGGTCAGGCTTGAAAACTACGAACTGCGCTTCCGCGGCAGCGGCTTCGCTACCGTTGCACCGAAAAAAGGCAGTACTGTCCACGGACTGGTGTGGAAGATCACGCCAAACTGTGAACAGTCTCTGGATCGGTATGAGGGGTATCCCCGCCATTACACGAAAGAAACCGTGACTGTTAAAGACGCGGCTGGCGCTGAGCTCCCAGTCATGGTCTATATCATGGCGGAGCCGTATTGCCGCCAGCCTGCACTGCCGTCCCCGTATTATTACCGCGTGATCCAGCGAGGCTTTGAAGCCAACGGCCTGCCGGTGGAGTCATTACAGGCTGCGTGGAGCAGGACCATTGACGAGGTATGGAGCGGCAGGATCGACAAGCCAAAGCGAGCGCCTGAGCGAAACAGAGGGCCGGAGCGGTAACTCAGAGCAGCGCCGGCGTCTGTGCAAGAAAGAAGATCACCAGAATAGAGATCACAAAGGCCAAGATCCCAACGAGCAGGAAAGCCTTTCCGCCGGGGCGGACTTTTGCCGCCTTGCCGATCAACGCGGCCGCGGCGACGCATACCGCGGAAACCAGTAAAGCGACGCCAAGCATCTTCCACAGCCATGAAAGCTCCCAAAGCCATATCATCACAGCAGCCTCCTCATATTTTTGTTCGTAAGCACAGTGTATCACAAGGCGCGGTATCCGCGCAACAGACAGTCGGAGCGAAAAAAGAGGTGTTCATTTTCCGCGGTCTGTGTTACAATATCCCCTGTTTGCGGGAGGGGTGCGGATATGTTTTACACGATGGAGGAAGCCGCTGTCCTCGGCGGTTTTCTGGAACTGTATCTGGACCGGGATAGCGTGGACCCGGCCGTGCGGGAACGGCACCGGAAATTCCGGCAGGGACTGATGCGCGGCGCTCTGGAACGGGCCGATTATGAATGGGCGGCTGCGACGCTGGGATTCCTGCGTCCCCAATGGTGGCCGGAGCATGAAGATCATCGGGCGTTGGAGAATGCCCTGCTGAAGACCCGGACGCTGGCATCCAAAAAAGAATAAGAATCACCATTTGCGGCAACGGCAGAGGAATCTGTCGCTGCCGCTTTTCTTTTGAAGAAGGAGGAACCCATATCAGCACAGAAAAATGAAAGTCCTTGTGGTGCGCCCCATGGAAATGCCTGAAGTGCAGGAGATCGACCACACTCTTTCTGCCATGCAGGAACTGGTAGTCTGAGTCGCTGGAAACGATCACAAAGGAATCCACATGGTTCTGGTAATGCTCCTGGCAGGCGCGTGCAGTCAGCTTGATGTCCACAAGGGACTTGTTCTGCTTGATCCGCTCAGTCATGATGTGCTCGACAGGGATATCCGTATAGCTTTCGAGGATCCGCCATGCGGTCACGGTGTGGATGTCATCGAAAAGAAGGATCGTCGTGATTTTCTGCATGATCTCGCGGTCAAGATTCCTGAGCGTCGCACACAGCTTGTACGGGTCGGAATTCTCGCAGTCCACAACGATGACCGTCTTTTCGCTGGCATTGACGAAATCGTAGATGTTGTTCTTCACAAAGGCGCCGGCATCCGAAACCTTGCTGTACTCGGTAAAGGCATCGCAATGCCACTGGTAAAGCAAGTCCCAAACTTCC
>ENA-OQDT01001482-OQDT01001482.1-human-gut-metagenome-genome-assembly--contig:-NODE-1482-length-13568-cov-5.632840_pt1 | contig 13568 bp, 17 predicted proteins | sample MGYA00242786_ERZ504617 | MGnify/ENA primary metagenome ERZ504617 (study PRJEB26092, sample SAMD00036337) | human gut metagenome | host: Homo sapiens | study: EMG produced TPA metagenomics assembly of...
GTATAGAAGCATACAAAAAGGTGCTTGCAGAAAACGGCATAGAATTTGTGCCTGAGCGTCTTGGCTATGGTGACTTCTGGGATATGCCAACAAAAGGAGTATTGGAGAAATTTTTAGAAAGCGATTTGGAATTTCCGCAGGCAATAATATGTGCAAACGACGCTATGGCGATAGCAGCTTGCAGCATACTGAGAGAACGCGGCATAAAAGTGCCTGAAGACGTTATTGTAACGGGCTTTGACGGCATCGAGCTTGAACAATATAACAGCCCTCGTCTTACAACGGCGGCCGTAGACAATGATGTGCTTGGCGAAAAGATAATAAACGCCATAGACCATATGATGAACGGAGTTCCTCTTCCTGAAAAAATAGAGGTCAGCTACACCATGAGGATATCCCAGTCTTGCGGCTGTAAGAAAATAGACCCGAGAGAAGTAGGCGACAAGATCCTTGAGCTTTACCATAGAATGAACAATTCTGATGGTCACGAACAGCATATGTTCTCTTATCTTGCAAAATCAGTGGAATGTCACACCGTAGAAGAAATGGCAAGGGTAATGGCACGTTCGGGAGATTATTATAGCTGGGTATGCACAAACTCTGATTTTCTGTCAACACGAGGCAGAGAGAACGCTTTAATAACAGCTTTACAAAGCAGATGAGAGTTTTCATGCAGACTTTTGACAACAAATACAAGACAGGTGAAGTATTTGACACCAAGGATCTTTTGCCTGATATGGAGCAAGTCCTTGGGCGCCATAACTGCTTAATGTTCTCGCCGCTTCATTTTCAGGACGAGGTCATAGGCTATGCGGCAAATTCATATAATCCTATATATTTTCTTTTCCAGAACACAAGACGTTTTATAAACAACACCAATCAGATAATGGAGAGCTTTAAAAACCGCCAGCGGCTTGAAAGGGCGAATGCAGAGCTTGCAAGGATACATATGCTTGACCCCATGACGGGGATATATAATCGCAGGGGCTTTTACAAGAACGTAAGAAAGCTTATTTCAAAGGCTGAGAAGCAGGGCGTAGGCGTATGGGTTTTCTCCATTGACATGGACAACCTTAAAAAGATAAATGACCTCTATGGTCACAACGAGGGTGACAAGGCGATAAAGGCAGTGGCGTCGCTGATGACAAAATGCACTGCAGAAGGTGGGATATGCTCACGCTTCGGCGGTGATGAATTTGTGGCTGTTATCGCTGAAACAGACGGTGCAGACAGCTTTTACGAAAAGGTATCCCGCAGCATCGCAGAATACAATCGCAGAAGCAAGTCGCCATATGATGTGTCGATAAGCTGTGGCTACAAGGCGGGAAAAACCGAAAAACTTTGAAAAGAGATCGCGATCTTATGAAAGCGTCAGATCGTGAGATGTACACGCAAAAGCGTAAAACATCATAGTCGACGGGACTAACAGACATAACAAGAGGGCGGATAGTTTGAAAACTTCCTCCCTTTTGTTATGCTATCTGAGTATGCCAACTCCCTCAAGAAAGATCTTCAGCACGATCAAAACGAGTATAATGCCGCCTGCTGTTTCTGCCTTGCTCTTATATTTTGAGCCGAACTTGTTGCTATGGCGAGTCAACTTTTTTTGTCAAATAAACATTTGACAAAATTGCAAAACTGTGATATTAATAACGATTTGTAATGTGTTTCCGTAGCTCAAGCTGGATAGAGCGACCGCCTCTAAGCGGCAGATGGTTCGATTCCTTCGAGCAGTAAAAATTGCATAAATCTTAAAAATGTCTCAGTAGCTCAGCTGGATAGAGCACACGCCTCCTAAGCGTGGGGTCGGAGGTTCAAATCCTCTCTGGGACGCCAGAAAGCACCGCTGCAAGCCTTTTTCGAGGTTTGCAGCGTTTTTTTTGTTCCTCCTTCTCCCGGTAATTTCACTTCCGTTATCGGGAGATTTTTTATGCGCCGCATGATGTATATTTGCTAATTGGACTCGAACGCTTTTCAGAAATTTGCTAAGAAATTCTGCGTTTTGCTAATTCGATTTTTCGGATCACTTTGCCGGGGCTTGCGCCGCTATCAGGGCTGCGAGCGCACTTGCCAGCTCCGGCGACTTCTGAAGCTGCTCCACAAGGCTTTCAAGGTCCAGGGTCGCAGGCTCCGATTTTGCCGGTTCCTCCGGTGGACGGACATTGCGAAGATCAGGCTTGGCATAGAAGGCTGTCTCAAATTTCTGAGCATTGACCTTTCTATCCTCGTCCAGAATGTGAGCATAGATACTGGTTATCATGTCGATCTCGGCATGGCCCGTATCGCCCTGGGTGGCTTTCAGATCGCCGTGGTTCAGTTTCAGTTTGTAAGTGGTACTGGAATGACGGAGAGAATGAAAGACCACCTTCGGCAGCCCTGCGTCCTCACGGAGCTTTGCAAACTCTTTGAGGATGATCCGATCTTCGCAGGGCCGTCCATTTGGAAGTGCCACCACCAGATCGAAGTCCTGATACTCGTCACCCAGGAAGCCTTTCAGCTCGTCCTGGGACTTCTTCCATTCCCGCAGAATGTAGGCAAGCGTTTTCGGCAACCACACCTTACGGATACTGGAATCGGTTTTCGGCTTTTTCAGGATAATTCTTGTGCTGGTGTTCGGCATGAGCGGAGTGAAGATGTAATAGATATCCTTCTCACCCAGCGTTTCAATCGCCCGTTTGGAAGCCCTCGTCAGCTCCTTGTCGATGTAGACATAGGCATTATCCGCCGCAATATCTTCATCGGAAATATGGACGTTCTCCCAGGTCAGTCCCAGGATTTCACCCATACGCAGAGAGCAGGCAAAGGAAAGGTTCATTGCCACATAGAGTTTGCTGTCCGTGCATTTGTCCAGAGCAAGACGGATCATATCCGCCGTCCAGATATCCCGTTTCGCATACTCCGTTTTCGGGAGGATCACATTGTCAAAGGGATTTCTTGCAATGATTTCCCATCGTACCGCCTGCTTAAACGCACACCGCAGGAGCTTGATGATCTTTTCAATGGTCTTGTCGCTGACATAGGTGGTAACGGCCTTTCGGGTCTTGGTAGACACCGACTTGGTTTTCTGCAAGGTCTGGATATAACCATCAACCGCACGGGGCGTAACCGCCTGTACTTCCATATCACCGATGATCGGATTGATATAGTTCGCAATCAGCGCTGTTTGGCTGTCATACATAGACACGCCCCATTTCTTTTCTCCGTAAAGTGATACGAAGTCATAAAGGAACTCGGTGATCGTCTGATTGCTTGGCGGGAGAAAAGTTCCCGTGTGCTGCTGATTTTCGATTTCTGCCTTGCGCTTCAAGGCCTCTTTGTGGGTATGCCAGGTCTCCCACTTCTGTTTGGTTTCTCCGTTTTCGTCCACATAGTTGTAAACAACGGAATAGTTTTTCTTTCGCTTGATAATAGATGCCATATCGTTCTTCCTTTCTTGGATCACAGGTCGAGGGAGTCAAGCCACTCGTCAAATGACCGCTTGGAAATGCGTATGGCGTTACCAATTCGCACGATTTTGAAGTGCCCTTCTTTTACAAGGATATATGCGGAAGTTCTTCCGATGCCCAGAATTTGAGCAATATCGTCAACCGTATACGTCCTTCTTTCAGGGGTTTCTTTCTTCGTGCCGTTCCATGTTTGAGACATGAGAACCCCCCTTTCAGTTATGAAAAGGAACAACACGAATATGTGTGGGTAATATAACTTCCACTATTACTTTTACCGTGCTGTTCCGTGTTTGTCTGCTGCTAATTGAAAAGTTTACGATCTATCCATAAACTTTCAAAAAAGAAAAGTAGGCTTACGGACGGCTGCTGGCACAGCTCCACGGGAATCTCACCCCGGCCCATGCTGATGGGTGCGGCGCACGATGCTTTGTGGGCGTTCAATGCGCGAGTATCTTTAACCCTGCCCGTGTGTCATCGCCCGCAAGCTGCCACGCTTGCTTTGCGGTCTGGTGTTGTTCGCTCGCCCGTTACAGTGGTCCCGTCCTGCGGACTTGAAACGAGGTCATGGCGCACCGGCCGTATGGCTCGGCACAAACAGGAATGCATCCGTTTGCCTTATGCTGCACAGATAGCCTCCCATCTGACTTTCTTTGTCAAAGAGCATGGAATTTCAATGCCGAACCGTTGGAGCAAGGAAAGGGAGAAAAACTTGCCTCGCAGGTTTTAGACCGGCAGCACCTCAAAGCCCGTCACGATGCTGTGGATCAGCTTCGTTTCCAGCCTAAGCCGCATATCTTCATCGGCATACAGGTATGTATTCCCGTATTCGTCCTTCAGCGGCCTGGTGGCAAGAGCCCGGATGTACTTCTGATAGTGAGCGACCACGGCGGCAAGGGCGTCCTCGTCGCCGTTCACGGCTGCCAGGATCACAGGCACCGGGATAGATTTCACTTGTCCGGCCATTCAAATCCCTCCTTCATCAGATATTCGCGCAATTCTTTCAGCGTAGTAAGGCGCCGCTTTGATACGGTCTGATGGACGATATTCAGCTTGTCGCTGATCTCACGGTCCGTCATCCCCAGAAAGTAGGACAGCAGGATCACATCCCGCTTGCCCTCCGGCAGCTGCGCCAGAGCGTCGGCCAGAAGATTGCCGGTCACAACGACCGGGAGGCCCTGCATGTCCAAGACATGCTCGTCCAAGAAGTGCTTGTCCCATACGGCGGTCTGCTCCAGCTCGAAAGCTGTCAGCTCGCCCAGGGATTTTTCCTGATCCCGGAGCCGGGTATATTCACGCTGGATATACCCGGCCTCATTCTTCAAAACCTTGACACAGAAGGCGCCAAACTGATTCTGAATACGCTGCTCATAGGAGTCTTTCATTTTCTCACCTCCCTTCGCGCCCACAGGTGCGGGGTGGTGACTTCCTCCCTTTCGCCTCAGTAATGCAAGGCTTGCGATTTTGGCAACCGCAGAGGGAAGAAAGTTTTTATGAAAGGCTTCCCTACATGGAGAAGGCTCACATAAACAGCAAAAAGCGCCTGCCTGCAAAACGCAGACAGGCGCAGAGGAATTATAAAATCTATTTACATGATTTTTATGTTCATACTCATGCCCAGAATACCCCCATGGAGGATATGAGCTTTTTTTGACCGTAAAATATTAGGCAGATTGTTGAAGGCAAAAATGAACACGGCAATATTACCTCCTATTGGCTACCGTGTCCCTGTAGGTCGTCATTGGTTTGTGCAAGCGCAAAGAAACGGCGGCTCTGAAATTCAAAGCCGCCGTTTCTTATAGGCGTGTTGATAGGACTGCTGGACGACGACTTTTTTTCTTTGCCGCCGTCCGGCAGCTACCTTTCTTATTGCTTTTAACGGGTTATTCCATCTCTCTATAGCGGGCAGCAATTTCCTCCGTAATCGGAATTAGTCTGCAATCTTCAATCGAGTACACCTGATCGCATAGCTGTTCAATGTCTTTGAAATGGTGTGAAGTCAGAAAAATGGTCTTGCCTTCCGCTTTCAGCATACGGATGATGGCCTTTACATCCTCATAGGTTTTGTAGTCCAATGCGTTAAAAGGCTCATCCAAAATCAGAATATCCTGCCCCTCCATAATTGCCTGTGCAATCCCCAGTTTCTGCTTCATACCAAGAGAATAATTGTCTACTTTCGTTTTATTATCAGGGTCAAGCCCCACTTTGCTCATGGCCTGTCGGATTTCTTTTTCTCCAATTTTCCCTTGAATGTCCGCAAGAAATTTCAGATTTTGAAAACCACTGTAAATGCCAATAAAACCGGGGAATTGATAAATACTCCCAAACTTTCGGGGAAGTCGCGGCCATTTTTACCAAGCTGTTTTCCGCGCACATAAACACTGCCCCGATCAGGCTTCTCGAAACCGCATAAAATCTTGAACAGCACCGACTTTCCGCTGCCGTTAGCGCCAACCAAACCAACAGCTGTTCCCTGTTCTATGGACAGTGAAACGTCTTGAAGAATTGCCTTGCCACCAAAACTTTTTGATACATTTTTCACTTCAATATATGAACTCATATTCTGTCCTCCTAATTCAATATTTTCTTGTAGCCACACATAAGGATTCCTGCAATCATCAGCGTTGAAATGGCAGCCTCTATTCCAAAGGCGGACACAGCGGAAATTCCAATTCCCGGTTCCACAACAGAAATTCTTGTCAGGCTGGAAAGGCCAAAAGGCGAATAAGCTACCCAATTCCCCGGAAGGACACAGAGCAGATTTCCCGCCACTAACACAAGGAAACCGATTGTAACCTGTCTTGTGGCAATGTAGATGCCGAGCATAATCAGATATTGTGCCAATATATCAAGGCACTTCATCAAAACCGCATAGAGCAGGAACCTGAAAGAAACGATTGTTAATCCAGTGCTGAATAGGGATGCCCCTATAAGGCCAGCCATAAGCCAAAAGATTGCATATACCATGAGAAACTTTATGCTGACCAATAAAATGCTCTTCATCAAATGCCTGCGGCCCTTCGAGCGCACAGAAACAAATATAGATTGCCCGTTCACTGTTTGCTCCACAAAAGCGGCAAGCAGGTAAAGGGGCACACCGCCGGTAATCAGCAGTTCAAGAAAAGGTAAAACTTGAAAATATCCGGTTCCATGTCCTGCAAACAGGGCATAAATCCATTCCAATCCTGATAGGGCGGTGCCATTGCCTAAGCCTTTGTAAATCGAAACTCCCAACACAACACCTAAAAGAATCAGCAGATTACGAGGGATCATGAGCGCATGGAAATAGTAGCCAGCTATACCACGGTGGGACAACGGTATATGCGGCAACTGTCCCCGCCACGCAAACCGAATAGATATAGCAATTATCAAAACAATGAGCAGCAAAGTAAAGGCAGTTATCTCTAAACGATGGGGCACGCCCAAATTGTGGTGTAAAATCAGCAAATGATTAAAACTCGTCAGCGGAATATTTTGAATTGCCGGAAGCTTGATCCACACAGCCGAGAGGACATAAAGAACGATTACAATTCGAATCGTCCACTTTCTCCCAGTGAAATGTCCAATCCACATACAGATTCCAAATATGAGCCAACTTCCAATAAGCTGATAGAGGGTAAAACAGACAAACGCCTGCAAGGGACTGGCAAAAAGCTGTTCCAGAGTGGAAAATAACTCGGCTTCCGTTGCACCCGCAGCAAGGTTCCATTCGTTGCCTAAAGGTAATCCTATACCAGACAGAAGAATTGCCCCAGTTTGAACAGCCGTCAGAATGACTGCAATCAAACCGACCCCAATCCATTTTTTCAGAAAATAAGAATGGTAACTTTGAAACCGTAAGATTACTGGCTCTCCGTCGTCATCAATAAAGGAAAAGCAGCTTAACAGTACAATCGGCAGCACAAAATAGGTCAGATAGTAATGGTCTGATACCGCCGACAAGATGTGCCGCTCGTATGCAATACCTCCGTTTAACCTCCCGCTGATGGAAAAAAGTATACATCCGGCAAATAGGGCAAGCGACTTTCCATATCCCCACAAACGGAGATTTTTTCTGATAAGCGCAATCATAACGGACTCCTAAATGGTTACGATAGCATTTTTCTTAGAAAGGAGAAACGCTGTCAGGCCAATCACAATGCTTAAAACGATTGGGCCAAAGAGGAAAGAGGAGATCGATACGACCTTTGGATCGACTGTTGTGGGATCAAAAGCTACGACCAGCCGCAGTCTCTCCAAGCGGAGAATCGCCAGAACGAAGTTTTCTAAAATGGAATACATAAACGGCCCGGTAAGGATCACAAAAATGTTCTTGCAGTATAAAGCGAGGACAAAACCGAAGGTCATTACAAAAAGGCTGACGATGCCTCTCCAAAGGGACAGGGCAACTGCATATAACAGCGGGGTCTTTATAAACGCGTTTTCAAATACATGGCGAAACGGATTTTCAACGAAAGGAACCACGGGCGTTTTTACATAGAGGGCAAACACCGCCGATAGTATATAAGGGATTACAATAATACAAAGGGTTCCCAGTGCATACGCAATCCATTTGGCAGTCAGGTACTTCTTAATTTTCACTCGCGGCATGACATAGAGCAGGAAGTTGTTTTTGCGCTCGTAATACAAATTCCAGCATAGCGGCACCACAACAAACAGCGGATAAAGCAGAGAAAACAGCTCTGTTCCAACTTCCCATGCCTCTAAATCGTAGTGTAGTGTATAGTTTTGATAAATTGTGCAGGACAACACACTCATGGCGATTGCCAGAAGAACTGTTGTCAATAGCACCGGCAGAAAAACTTTTTTCCACTCATTTCTCACAAGGCCTATCATATTCATTCATCCCTTTCTTTGTTTTTTCTAGTATATCGAACTCTTTTAGGCGCTTCAATAGCCCGGAAACAAGAGAGGGTTTTAAGGGAACAAGATAAATTTCGTTCCCTTAAAACCCTCGTTCATACCCTTTTTTATGGCATGAGTACGCCAAAGACAACATAATTTTCATTCAAAATGGATTCGTTACGGGTCAGGATTTTTCCATGATACCGTTCCGTCATGCGTAGGATGTTATACAGGCCAAAGCCGTGGCCGTCCCGATTTGCCTTTGTAGTTACACCTTTTCCAAACAAGGCCATAAATTCAGTATTTGACAGCGGCGGAGCCGGATTGGAAACTGTCAACTCCAGAAAGTCCCCCTGTTTCTTACTGGATAAAAAAACCGTACTTCCTTTCGGTGAAGCCTCGATTGCATTGTCCAATAAAATTCCAATGGCCTCGATCCATTCTGTTTCCGGGGTGACGGTTTTCTTGAAAAGACCGTGTAAGGATAATTCTATGTGAAGATTTGCCACTTCTGCCTGCTTTATTTTTCCAAACAGCATCCCGGCAATCATTTTGCTGTCGCATGAGAGCAGTTCCCGATCATTAAGACTGATTCCAATACTTCCTGTAAGATCTGCTACTTCTTTCCGGGCTTCTTCTAAAGTATCAGCAGAGGCAACGGCAGCTTCAATCGCCATCATCCGGTTATTAAATTCATGCTGCCTTGCCCTAACCTGTGAGATCAATTCTTCTACAATAGGCACATACTGCTCAATCATGTGGATTCGCTTTTGCTCCTGCGTCCGACGCTGATGTAGGAACAGCAATATACTGTCCAGCAGCAACACCGCAAGGATCAGAATTATAATCACCCACAGATGGGAAAGAATTCTATCCACATCAAAAGAGAGGATAGAAAGCACTGCCATGAGAAGGACAGAGATATTGGCAGATACGATCAGAACTGTGAAATCGCTTCTTTGGACGAGCTGATGGATCAAGCCGAAAAGTGGCGTGAACTCCAGTACGACTATAAGGCACAACGCCGCTATACGGCTGCCCAACAGGAGTAAAATATCCGTAGCTCCGCAGACAGCAAAAAGAACCGCGCACAGGCATTTGACGAACAGGAAAATGGAGAAGGCCGCCATTGTGCCGCAGAAAACCGTTCCGCTGGATTTGGAGCCGAAGAAAATACTGCTCAACAACAATACTGCAAAAATCAAAAACAGCAATCCAACAATATTGTCTGCTGGTAGTATTTCAAAGCCTTCACTGCGGAAAGATGCCGTCATATTTGCTCCGACAGAAAAATCCACTCTCGGTACAACACAAAGAACAAGAAGAATGGGAAAAATGAGAAAATCTTTTGCCTTTATTTCTGATTTTTGCCGGAAAACGGCTTCACAGCAGAGAGCCAGTATTCCCACATCCAATCCTAACTGTATCAGATTCATTAGAAAGTTCATGTTTACCCCCATAATTCGGCCTGATATTTATTTCCGATGGGGATTGTATCTGTAAATCCTTTCAGAAAAATCTTCCGCTCGGATTTGTCAATTTTCTCAATATGGGATTTGTTCACGACATAACTCTTATGGCACTGAACAAATGCTGGATCATCAAGCAACGCCAATAAACCAGACAAAGTGTACCCGGAAATCGTATCTTCTTTGATGCCGGACAGACGGCTACTGGTATGGATCACAAGTTTTTTTCCAAAGGCTTCGATATAGGCAATATCCTGTGTAACATATTCTAAGATAAATTGCTTTTGCTCAATCTGAATGGTTTTTGCTTGTTGGCTCATCTGTTTAGACAATCCCAACGCGTCACGAAATGCCGTTACAAATTCTTCTTCGCCAAATGGCTTTACAAGAAAACTGTAACACTTCACATCTCGATAAGCTGAAAGTTCTTCTCCTGCCAATGCCGTTTCAAAAATAATCGGCGTATATTTATATTCCGGCAATTCGCGGAGCTGCTTTGCTAAGCTGGTTCCTTTATAGTCCTCTAACTGAATATCAAGGATAAAAAGGGAAACATCGTTCGCTTTTGCATATTGCAAGGCTTCTCCGGCCTCGGAAACAGAATGTACCTCAAGATCGGCAGATATATTGTCAATATAACGCACAATTTTCTTTACTGTACTTGTATTATCTTCTACTAATAGCACCTTACTCATATTACAATTTCTCGCCGCCTTTCTTTTGTTTTTGTCGTTTATCTACTGGCTTATCTGCTGCCTTTGGTATAAGCCACATATAACCGATTTTTGAAATGCCAGGTATGCGGGCATCCTCACAAAGCCGCTGTACCCGCCTTTCAGAAATGCCCCACTTTTTCGTTGCTTCGGGACAGGACATATACTCCATCTTCATCCGCCCTTTCTCTAAACTCTATCAGTATAATTATGTACGGAAATCCGTATAATATCAAGGCTAAAATATGAATTATTTTAGCTAATAACGGGAACTATAAAGACATATCCAGAAAGAAAGATGAACTGTAAAATGTAGTTTGGTGAATGAATATGGCAAAGAGACCAGTACAGAAAATTGACTTTCGCCCTTATGGGGCAGCAATAAAAGCAGCACGGACGGGGCAAAAAGAGTCCCGCAACAAAGTGGGGGACGAGATATATCTTTCTCCCCGCTATCTCGCCAATATTGAGAACAAGAGGCGACATCCGAGCCTCCAAATCTTTTTTGAGCTCATGTCCCGCTATCACATCTCCGTGGATCAACTTCTCTTTGGGGATACGGCAGATGGGAAATCCACGGCGCGCCGGCAGCTTGACGTCCTGGCAGATGAATTGACCGATCGGGAGATCGGGATCATCATTGCCACCGTACAGGCCGTGTTGGGCGCCAGAGAAAAGGGGGAGTGACCATGCTCCCGGCACAACTGAATAGGAACTAACAGACGCTATGAACGGATAAAGTTTGTAGCGTTTTTTTCTTTGCGTTTTGGTAGCAAAAGTGAAGGTTTTGGTATTACTTAGGTACGAGAAAAGAAACGATAGCAAGCACAGCAAGTGAGTACCCACTTGCGAAATTTCTGCTTGTTGGGATAATCCCAAACCCTTATAAAGAACGGAGGCGGCGCATGGCAAATCGAAAGCGAAATATTCAGATGAAGTTTTATGTCACGGAGGAAGAAAAACGCCTCATTGACAAGAAGATGGCCCAGCTCCCCACCCGGCGCTATGGCGCCTACCTGCGGAAGATGGCGATTGACGGATATATCATCTACACCGACACCACGGAGATCAAAGCGTTTACCTCGGAACTTTCCGCCATCGACCGGAATATCAACCAGATTGCCAAGCGGATCAATGCCGGAGGCCCTGCGTATCAGGCCGACATGGAGGAGATACGGGAAAGGCTGGATGAGATATGGCAGTTACAAAGACGCATCCTATCAAGTCAACGCTGAAAGCGGCCATTGACTATATCTGCAACCCAGAAAAGACGGATGGAAAGCTGCTTGTATCCGCCCATGGCTGCGCCGCCGAAACCGCGGATATCGAATTTTCCTGGACCCGCCGCCACGCCATCGACAAGGGAACGAACCTGGGCCGCCACCTGATCCAAGCCTTTCAACCTGGGGAGGTCACGCCGGAGCAGGCCCATGAGATCGGCATGGAGCTTGCAAAAGAAATCCTGGGCGGCAAGTATGAGTTTGTGCTTACCACCCATATAGACAAAGAACATGTTCATAACCACCTGATTTTTAATGCGGTTGAGGTGCAAATCGGTATTTACTTCTACTTAGACATACAAACTGTTGACAGTAAAACTCCTATATAGTATTATTTGATAATATACTATATAGGAGTTTTTGTGCGAAAATGAATGGCGGATTTCTTGTTACCAAAATAAAACAACTTGGAGATCGAATCTTTGAGAAGATTCTCAGCGAAAAGAATATTGATGCGTTTAACGGAGCCCAAGGGCGTATTCTTTATGTACTGTGGCAGGAAGATGGAATCTCAATCAGGTCACTCTCGATTAAATGTGGATTAGCGATAACTTCTCTTACTACGATGCTGGAAAGAATGGAAAATCAAGGGCTGATAAGACGCGTTCAGTCTGAAACGGACAAAAGGAAAACACTCCTGTTTCTGACTGAAAAAGCACATGCCTTAAAGGACGAATACGATTCTGTATCTGATAAAATGGGCAGTATTTACTACAAAGGTTTTTCGGAGGAAGAAATTACCCGGTTTGAGGAATGCCTCGACCGTATCAGAAAGAATCTTGAGGAGTGGCAGAAATCATGAGTATTTGTATCAAAGATCAGATTCAAAACATGAATATCGTCATCGGATGTACAGTGGGGTGTGCATATTGCTATGCCCGCAATAATGTGAAACGCTGGCATATGATTGATGACTTTGCTGACCCTGAATTCTTTCCGGGTAAGCTCAAGATGATGGAAAAGAAACGTCCGCAGAACTTTCTTCTTACCGGCATGAGCGATCTTTCCGGCTGGAAGTCAGAATGGAGAGACGAGGTATTTGAAAAAATCCGTGAAAATCCACAGCATCAGTTCCTGTTCCTTACAAAGCGACCAGATCTGCTGGATTTTGATACAGATTTGGAAAACGCATGGTTTGGTGTTACGGTGACGAGAAAAGCAGAACTGTGGCGTATTGACGCACTACGGGAAAATGTCAGAGCAAAACACTATCATGTTACCTTTGAGCCGCTATTCGACAATCCAGGTTCAGTTGATCTTTCCGGGATCAACTGGATCGTTGTCGGCACCATGACTGGAGTTCAGAGCAGGAAGGTTCATACGGAGCCGGAGTGGGCATGGTCTCTGACAGATCAGGCGCATGTGCTTGACATTCCGGTATTTATGAAGGAAGATCTTGTCCCTATCATAGGGAATGAAAATATGATTCAGGAAATGCCGGATGAATTCAATAAAGTGTTGGAGGTACAGAGATCATGGCAGAAGTAATAAATGGAATCCTCATTAATGAGGCGGAAACAAAGAACATCATGACCAAGTCCAGTCTGCCTGTAGGCGGTTACTCGGTCAATCCATATGTAGGCTGTACACACGCCTGCAAGTATTGCTATGCTTCTTTTATGAAGCGCTTTACCGGACACAAGGAGGAATGGGGCACTTTCCTTGATGTGAAGCATTGGCCGGAAATTAAGAATCCGAAGAAATATGCCGGACAGCGGGTGGTCATCGGTTCTGTGACAGATGGCTACAATCCACAGGAGGAGCAATTCGGGAATACCAGAAAACTTCTGGAGCAGCTGATCGGCAGTGACGCAGATA
>ENA-OQDT01001484-OQDT01001484.1-human-gut-metagenome-genome-assembly--contig:-NODE-1484-length-13562-cov-4.904875_pt1 | contig 13562 bp, 12 predicted proteins | sample MGYA00242786_ERZ504617 | MGnify/ENA primary metagenome ERZ504617 (study PRJEB26092, sample SAMD00036337) | human gut metagenome | host: Homo sapiens | study: EMG produced TPA metagenomics assembly of...
GCTTCGTTCCTTTAACGGTGCTTCTGACTCTCTAATTGTTTCTAACGGCATTCCACATTCACAATAATCCTTATCTATTGTTTCCTTCAAGTCGTGACTGGCAGCGAATGTTAATAAATAAAATGCCGGAAGTGTAACCCGGTGGAGTCCACTACGGTTGCGCAAATGCCTTCCTGAATTAAATCCCAATAATCCGCACTCCCCGCATCTCTAATACTTCTATTTCCTCCGGTGTGAACTGCCGGTCCGTAATTACACCGGTGTAATCTTCCAGCTGGTTGATCCAGGTCATGGATTGTTTGCCAAATTTCGACTGATCTACTGCCAGATAGGATCTTGCGCATTGCTTTGGCACCTGCCGTTTCAGCCACATTTTTTCCATGTGTCGGTGTCGTCACCTGGAAGTCTTCGTTAATGGAAGCCGCTCCAAAGAATCCCACATCAAACCGGAAGTCCTTTAACATCTCCGTAGCATATCTGCCGAACAGACTGCCCGTTTCTTTCTGCAGCATACCGCCACAGATATATACTTTCGCATTGCTGTTTTTTAATACCTGTGCAATCTCCAGATCATTTGTCACAATGATGATATCCGGGATGTCACAGATCCGTTTTGCGATCTCACAGGTTGTCGTTCCGGCATCCAGGAATACCGAATCTCCCGGATGTACGAATTCCGCACATTTTCCTGCAATTGCCGCTTTGCTTTTTTTGTTGCTGGTCTGCTTTTTCTCATAAGCCACTTCCTGCTTTGCAACCGCACCTCCATGGCATCGTTCGATCATATTGCTGTTTTCCAGCTTTACCAGATCTCTTCGGATCGTCATGGAGCTTACATTTAGTTCTCTGGCCAGTTCGTCTACCTGCACACTTCCGTTCTCTCTGATCAGTTCAACGATCATGGCCTGTCTTTCTGCCGCAAGCATATCATTCCCTCCTGCCTTATGCCGGATCTGCTATCTGCAGTCCTTTTATTCTTCCACTTTATAAAAATCATACAAATTCTGTCTCTATTGTCAGCGATATCCCATATTCCGGATACTGCTTCTTCATATATTCTACAAAAGATTTCCTCAACTCTTCCCAGTCTCTGAGTGCATAGTCCACGATGAGATCACAGTAGAGTGTACCGGTCTCTTTGCTCAGATATAACGCATGAAAACTCTTCACGTGCTCATTTACGCGTACGAATTTCCCGATGTATCTGCGGATATCAACGATAGCCGCAGTATCTTCATCGACTGCATAGATTCCAAACACCATCGTCACATGATACTCTTCCATAATCCGAAGCTGCAATCTATGAATCTCTTCATAGACTTCTCCGATGCTTCTTTTATGATCGATCTCGATATTCACCGAACCTGAATAGCGGTCCGGTCCATAATCGTGCAGCATCATATCGATCGCACTGATCACTCCATCTGTTGCACGGATTTCTTTATAAAGCTTTCTCGCAAGTTCTTCTTTCCCTGAACGTCCGATCAGATCGGATGCCGTATTCTTAAGCGTGTCCACTCCGCTCTTTATCACGACAAAAGAAAATACAATACCTGCATAAGCATCCAGCGAGAAACCTGTAAATAAAAATATCACAGATGACAGGATTGTCAGACCTGAGAAATACGAATCATTTCTTCCATCTTCCCCCACTGCCAGTAATACTTCTGATTCTACGGATTTTCCTACTTTTATTGTATACATTCCCAGAATAAATTTGGTTACGGCTGTTCCTGCAACGATCAGTACCGTCAGTATACTGACATTCATATCTGACGGATGAAGGATTCCTTCCACAGACTCCTTAAGCATCCCCAGTCCGGCATATAATATCAGGACACCGACCACCATACCTGTCAGATACTCTATTCTTCCATACCCAAACGGATGCTTTTCATCCGGATGTTTCCCGGAAAGTTTTGTCCCTATATAAGTCAGGAACGAAGATCCTGCATCCGTTGCATTATTGATACCTTCCGACACGATCGCAATGGACGATGCCAGTGTCCCGATCATTATTTTCACTGCTGCGATCAGTAAGTTCACTAATATTCCGATCACAGACGTTCTGATTATCCGTTCCTGACGGCTTGATTCATTCATAATACACCTGTTCCTTCTTTTTTTCTGTATTTATGATAACATGCCGGCATTTCATTTACAAGATAACACAGAATGTTCGTTCTCTTGCATTCTCCGACATGCAAAAACAGCTGGAAGAACCGGTACACGCTCCTTCCAGCCGTCTCAGGCTTTTCTTATTATTTTCTATGATCCTTATATAATCCGTATTACATTACATGAATATATTCAGTATCAACACTTCTACTACTCCGACTGCCCATGCCACCGTTGATGTCACAGACCAGATGCGGAGCTGGTCTTTCGCTTCACTCACGCCCAGCGTTCTGTTTACTACCCAGAAGTAACTGTCATTGAAGTATCCGAAGAACAGAGAACCCACACAGCATGCTACTGCTCCGAGGATCGGACTTACACCTGATGCTGCGATGATCGGTGCTGTGATACTTGCTGCTGTTGTCATTGCTACTGTTCCTGAACCCTGGATGAATCTCATTGCTGTCGCGATCAGAAGCGGCAGGATAATGATCGGGATTGCTGTCTTTGCAAGTCCTTCTGCCATGAATGTTCCAAGTCCTGAATCTTTGATGATCTGTCCAAGAGCTCCGCCTCCGCCTGTTACCAGCATGATGATTCCGGCTGAAGCCATTCCTTTTTCCATCTCTGTAAGAGCTTCATGTCTGTCAAGGCTTCTTCCAAGTGTCAGAATTGCTACGATCAGTCCCAGTCCGACTGCTACGATCGGCTGACCGAGGAATACAAGTACATTCATGAATCCTTCTGTCTTGCCCATCGCTGTTGCCACGGTATTGATCAGGATCAGAATGATCGGAATGATCAGAGGCATAAAGGATTCCAGTGCTCCCGGAACACCTGTCATATCCATTGAAAATGCCGCTTCGTAATTAGGCTCCTGGTAAGGCATCTCTACGATCTCGCCTTCTTCGTTCGGGATTCTGTAGTATTTCTTTGAAAGATATAATCTTGAATATGCGATACATGCAATTGCCATCGGAAGTGCAAGTACCAGTGTCAGCAGGATGAATTTTCCTACATCTACTCCAAAGATTCCGCAGACTCCTAACGGGCCAGGTGTCGGTGGTACCAGGGAGTGTGTGATTACAAGACCTGCTGCCAGTGCTGTTCCGAGTCCGATCACAGATTTCTTCGTTGCTTTGGAGATTGCCTTTGCAATCGGTGCCAATACAACGAATCCGGAATCACAGAAGATTGGAATCGATACCAGGAATCCAGTCAGCGCAAGGGCTTCTTCTTCTCTCTTCTTACCAAAGAGTTTTAAGAATGTATGTGCCATTCTCTTGGCCGCACCTGTCACTTCAAAGATCTGGCCCATCATAACACCGAATCCAATGATGATTCCGATACTTCCCAGAGTTCCGCCAAACCCTGAAGTGATCGAATTCACGATACCAAATGTCTTCTCGACACCGTCTACTTCAATTGTAATATTTGTAAGCGGCATGCCGCCAATTACGCCGACTACAACTGTACTGATGATCAAGGCGAGAAATGCCTGGATCTTTGTCTTTAATACTAAAAATATCAGGACTGCGATACCTATTGCCAGTCCGATAAGCATTCTTTCCCCACTAAGTCCGTTTACCATAATTCAGACCTCCTACGTTCTCTCTTTTTGTTTTTGCAGTTTTTGCTGCCATCCTTTTTATGTTTTTTTGTTTTCTTTTACTTATTTTCCGGTAAAATTCGGTGCATATTTCGCTGCAAGTCTGATTGCCTCGATCATGCTGACTGCGCTTACAATTCCTTTTCCCGCAATATCGAATGCGGTTCCGTGATCCACAGATGTCCGAAGGATCGGCATACCATTTGTGATCGCAATTGTTTTTTCAAAGTCCAGCGTCTTTGTTGCAATATGTCCCTGATCATGATAGAGCGATAATACACTGGTATATTTGCCCTGTGCAGCCTGATGGAATACCGAATCCGCCCCGATCGGGCCTGCCACATCATAGCCTTCTGCTTTCAGTTCTTCAATTGCAGGCATGATCTCTTCAACTTCTTCCCAGCCAAAGAGTCCGTGTTCTCCACTGTGCGGATTCAATCCTGCAATTGCCATAGTTCCTTCTTTCACGCCAAGTCTTTCCAATGCTTTTGTGCATCGTTTGACATAATCAATGATTCTGTCTTTTTTGATCATATCTAACATCTGTCTCAGTGATACATGACGTGTCAGGAAGAATACTCTCATTCCATTCGTCTCAAACATAGTCAGCGGATCTTCCGTATGCGTCAGTGCCCCGAATATCTCTGTGTGACCGATATATGGAACTTCTGCTGCATGAAGAGATTCCTTGTTGATCGGTGTCGTTGCAACTGCATCAACCTGTCCCGCATTTGCCAGTTCGATACTCTTAGCGATGTATTCATATGCCGCTTTTCCGCACATGCCGCTTACTTTTCCGTAAGCAAATGTATCCATATCCACGTTGTCAAGATCGATCAGGTTCAGCACTCCCTTTTCATCCACTGCCTCATCCGGCTCTTTTATCTCATTGATCTTTAAGTTCTCTCCTGTGATCTCGATTGCTTTTTCCAGAATCTTTCTGTCACCGACAATGACGCAGACTGCAATCTGGAACACCTCATCGGATGCAATGGATTTCGCCACGATCTCCGGTCCTACACCTGCCGGATCCCCGATTGGAATTGCAATAACTGGTTTCTTCATTTCTCTCATCCTTTCTTAGATATATAATTTTTCTTTCAAATAAGTAATGCACTTATTGATCGCATCTTTATTTCCCTGGCTTCCGCCTTTTGTAATGATATGTACACCTTCGAATTCACCTTTTAAGAATTGTCCGTAAGCGGCAAGCGGAAGTACTTCATCCAGCAGACTTAATCCTGCGGTATCAAACCTTTTGCAGACAGCAACCGTGACATCTCCGCCACTTGTATATAGTCCCTTGAACGTGTCTTCTGTCTTGAAGATCCGGTATGTGATCTCTGCAAATGCACTGTTGATCATTCCGGTTACTTCATCCAAGGAGCACTGGTATCTTTCCATATATGGAGTAAAATCAATTCTGTTCTCCGGATAGATTCCATCTCCGGTTACTGTTGAAATGTTATTTCTGTCACATTCACCCAGAATAGAATTGACCACTCTGCGTATCTCCTGTTCTCTGCGTTTTTCACCTTCCAGAAGTTCTCTTGTATGAACAAATTCATTATGTGTTCTCTGCGAGAGCCACAGTTCTTCCATCTGGGCTGTGGTATTGGCATTCACGCTTCCTACCACTGCAAGAATCTTTGTCTTCTGCTTTTTCTTGTTCGGAGTGATCAGTTTTCTGGATAGCGTTGCGGTAAATACTCCCGGATCTACGGCGATGACTTTTAATCCGCTGGTGATCACTGCATCTGCGATCAGATCCAGATCTTCCTGTGTAATACAATCCAGTGTAATGATCCTGCTCCCTTCTTCAACGCATTTTTTCATCAGATCCGCAAGATAATGCTTCCCATACATCAGGTCTTTCATACAGATCGTTGACACCTGATATTTACTCTGCTGTCTGAAAAGTTCCCCTACTTCCGATATCTTTACCGGTGTCTTCGGATCCACGGCGATATTCGTCTTATGTAACGGCAGCCCGTCTACCAGCATATATCCTCCACAGATGATCCTTCCCGAAGCCGGGAAACACGGTGCAACAATTGCTATGTAATCTTCTCCCAGGCTGTCCAGCATCGCATCCGTCTCACTTCCGAGATTTCCGCGAAGTGTACTGTCAATCCGGTTGGCATACACTTTTACATTATCATTCTTAAGCAGGTTACAGACATTGTGTACCCGGTTATATGCGATCTGTGCATCCACTCCTCTGCTGTCTGTCGGATATAATACGCAGTCACAATCCGATAAGGTCGACAGTTCGATCCGTTCTGTATTCATGACTGTGTATGCTTTATAATTCATCTTTTTCAGTAGTACTCCCGTCGCATTAGCCCCGGTCAGGTCATCTGCGATCACAACACACTGTGGCATAATCATTCTCCTTTTTCACATTTTCAAACATTTATTATTGTTTTGTTGTGTTTTACATATTACATCTATTGTTCGTTTTTGTCAATATAATCTATTTTTTATCAATCTTTTTGTTTATTTCCACAGTATATCGTGTTCGTTTTTGTTTATTTTTTCATTCTCAGTCAGTTCATTCCGTATATAAGTATATAAATCGATGAAAGGATTCCAGATATTCTTTACGCAAGCCTGTCGGATGTTAATACTTCTACAGCTTCTCTTAATGTCGTGATCTCACCTACATTTCCCGGAAAGATCACATATGGTGTCATTGGGAATTTGCTTTCTTCTCCCGTCTGCCATACCGGAATTCCCGGTTTGATCTGGCCAAGAACGTTGGCTTTCTTTACTGCCAGTGCCTTTGTTCCCACATCACTGGATGTAATTCCACCCTTTGCAATTACAAAGCTTGGTGTCACACTTAAGCGGCCGACCAGCGACTGTACTGCATCTGAAATTTTTACGGATAATCTTAATTCATCTTCTTTATCTCCTGTATCTGCAGTGATCAGTGCTCTTGTCGTATAGCAGCAGACCGTCTTTCCTGCCTTGATGCATGTTTCTTCCAGATCCAGACATCTTTTTACTTCTTTTTCAAATGCCTCATCGTCTTTTACAAGTGTTGCATCCAGTTCAATGAATTCAATATCTGTCAATTTTTTCAGTTCTTCTACCTGTTTTGTCGTCTTATCCGTATGAGAACCTACAACGATGATTCCTCCGTTATCTGTCTCTTTTACTACCATCTGTTCTCTGCTAAGAAGCGGCTGATCGGTTACTCCGCCCATAACTTTTACGATAGCCGCTGCCGTACGGAACATGAATACCTTGCCTTTTGCCATTGCTCTGTACAGTGCCACGCAGAATACTTTCACATCGGCATAGTCCACAGCATTTACAATGATCTTATTAAAATCTTTCACCGCCATCAATGCTTCTTCGATCTTGTCGATATTCATATCATGGATATCTTCCAGTGAAATGCATGTAACATCGGAAGCCTTATATGCTCCCTTTGTCTTCTCTTCTACATATTCCGGCATTGTTGCTGCGCTGTAACCGAATGTCTTATCTTTGGCAAATTCTGTCTCATTTGCAGGAACCAGATCCTCGCCGTATCTTACATAATGTACATTATCGATCGTAAATCTTCCGCCTTCTTTAAAGAACGGGCAGAGAATCTCTCCATCAATCGTCTTTCCGGTATTGGCTTCGTAATTTTTCTTCAGAAGTTCTGTCTCCAATGGATAATGTCCACGGAGAGTGGAATCGCTTCTGCTGATGAATATATATTCTTTTCCGGTCTCTTTTGCAACTTCATCAACCACAGCAGCAATCTCATTGTGTGCTTTGGTTGTCTGTTCTGCTGTAAATCCTCTGGAATTAGTCAGGATATAGAACAAATTATTCTCCTCATCAAATCCCTGACGGATGGTATCTTTTTCCCAGTTTGTGTATACGGAAATATCATGCACTGTCTGGACACCGGTCGGATCATCGTCTAAAACAACAATCTTTTTATTATTTTTTTCAATTTCTTTCTTTAACAGTTCATCGATATAAGCTTCGTCTATCTGCTTATACGAAGTTAATACTTCTGCGTTCAATGCCATATTCCTTCTCCTTTACTCTTCCGTCTTTTTTACTTCTACATCAGCAAGTTCTTCGAAATACTGAACAATTCCGCCGTGGTCATCATTCATATGTCCATGGATCTTCAGTGTCTGAAGGATCTCATAAAGCTGCGCTGTATATGGAATCGGTACATCGATCGAATGTGCTGTATTTACGACATTCTTGATATCCTTATGGTTGATTCTGATCGGTCCGCCCGGTTTGAAGTTACGTTCAATGATCATCGGGATCTTGGCATCCAGTACTGCACTTCCTGCGAGTCCGCCGCGGATCGCATGGTATACTTTCTCCGGATCAGCGCCCGCTTTTGTTGCCAGAACAAATGCTTCGGATACTACTGCGATCGTGTTATTAACAATAACCTGGTTGGCAAGCTTTGTAACACTTCCGCTTCCGCTTCCGCCGATCAGCAGTGCAGAAGATCCGAGAATATCAAAATACTCTTTCATTGCATCAAAGTCTTTCTGATCTCCACCGGCCATGATCGCAAGTGTTCCTGCGACAGCTCCGGGCTCGCCACCGGATACCGGTGCATCCACAAATCCTACACCTTTTGCTTTTAATCCTTCATAGCATTCTTTGGATTCTACCGGTGTTACGGAACTCATGTCACACACAACCGTTCCTTCTTTGATCGTAGATGCAACACCATCTTCATCAAATAAGATAGATTTTGAAATTGCACCGCTTGGAACCATGATAATGATTCTTTCACACTGTTCACCAATCTCTGCATAAGAAGCTTCTTTTGCTCCTGCTTCCACAACATCTGCAACTGCCTCTTTGTTCAGATCTGATACCATAAGTTCTACACCTGCGTTCAATAAGTTCTTTGCCATCGGTCTTCCCATGATACCAAGTCCAATAAATCCTACTTTCATTTTCATACATCCTTTCTTTTTCCATTTCACATGACATTTTCACATATGTTCATTTCTGTTTGTATCAGCGAAATGTATCGTTCTTTCTTGTTTCTGTCTTCACTTTACTACATACCGGTATACCGGTCAAGGTGCTATTTATCTTTCTCTTATTTCAACAGTTTTTCCGTTTTGTTTTTGTGTATTTTTAACATATAGTCGATTTTCTTTTTGTTATTTTCTTAACATTATATACAATTTTTTTAGCCCTTATTTTCCTTTTCTCTTGACCAATTTTGCGACTGTATTGTATGATATTGATAGAAAAAATGTATGATTTTTGTTAAATAAATAATTATCATGAAGTATAAGGAGTTACTATGCTACCACTCAATGAACAGGCCTACAATTATCTCCAGAAGCTCATCCTGGAGAATCATTTTTCTTATCAGGAAGTCTATTCCGAGACAAAATTATCAAAAGAACTTGGAATTTCGCGCACTCCGTTAAGAGATGCCGTGCACCGGCTTGCGCAGGAAGGTTATATTGATATCATTCCCAGCAAAGGATTTATGCTGCATCAGATGAACCGCAAAGATGTAAACGAAACATTTCAGGTACGTTCCGCGCTGGAAACATATTGTACCGTCCAGATCTGTAAAGAGTTCTCTTCCCGTAAGGCAAAAAAGCTTTTTAAAGATCTTGACTGGATCATGGAATGTATGAAAGATATTATGGAAACCACACATTCCATCAAAGAATTTTCCGAATATGATTTTCAGTTCCACACAAAAATCATAGATTATCTGGAAAATATACAGTTTTCAAATGTATTTGCCATGTTCATGTACCGTATGAAACGTCTGGCAGAACTTTCTCTTGCACATAAAGGACGTATGGAACAGACATACGAGGAACATATGGCCATTTTGAATTGTATGAAGAATGGCGATACTTCACGCATCTATGAGATTACATTGAAACATATGGAAACACCGCGTGATATCAATTTGGAAGATCTGTAAAAAAAACCGTGCAGCTATTTTCAACTGCACGGCTTTTCCATATATATTTCTTCTGTTTTCTTTGTATCTCCGATTGCACGGAAGCCATATTTTTCATAAAAGGCTTTTGCATCTTTTGTATGCAGCATTCCATACAGGTGCCCATTCTCTTTCATGATCCGATCCATCAAAATGGTTCCGAATCCCTGACTGCGGTACTTTTCTTCTATAACGAGATCCATCAGATAAAACGTCGTGACGCCGTCTGTCAGAACCCTTGCAAATCCAATCTGTCTGTCTTTTCCGGCCATACTGCTTTCCTTGATTCTGCCTTCACCGGTGCCGGCTTTCAGAAACAGACCATATGGACAAGAATTCTCCATACTTTTCCGGATCATCTCTTCCGTTCTGTCTTCTGCCCATTCTGTACTCCGTAAGAGATCTGTCACTTCCGACAGATGCATATTCTCTATATCTTTTCTGATATAGTAAGACGATTCTCTGTCTTCTCCTTCTGCGGTGATCTTATCTTCCGATATCTGCCGGATCACTTCACGCAGCTTCGTAAGATATGGATCTGCCATACATTCTTTTTCCCCGTAAGTCATCTGAAGATCATATTCCAACGGAAGCCAGGTTGCAATATCCGCCTCGTTATGCTGGATCAAAGTCTCCATCTTATCCAGGGCATGCACGATCTTCGCTTCCATTGTCTCTTCTCTTTCCAGTTCCCCGAACAATTCATCCAACTCCTGCCGCTCTTTTTCCCCGGAAGCATTGCGGTCAGCAGCGTGAGCGCATCTCCTTCTGTTTTCCGGTCGTCATCCGTCTTCACAAATGCCGGAATATCACCGGTTAGCGCTTCCCCCAGATCATGGAACAGGCACATCTTCATCACCTTATCCATGTCACAATCCGGAAATTCTTCTTTTACCAGCCACGCAAATACACATAGACGGTACGTGTGTTCTGCCACACTTTCCCGCCTGTGATCTGTCATTCTGGAATGGCGCATATTACATTTCAGGTGTTCTGCCACACCCATAAAGTCTAATAATGTTTCTGGTCTCATTCTTCCTCTACTCGTTCAGATATTCCAACAGGCCCTGATATTCTTTTTTCATTAATCTGTTTCCATGCATATAGAAATGCTGCAGCTTATCGTAATCCTTCTCCATACGTGATACGGTCGGGATCAGTGGACGGATCACAAAGATCTTCCCTTCTTCTTCCAGCTTTTCGATCAGCTTCATCTGCCTGTTATATACCGCATTTCTTGTCATGATCGCACGTACCAGATTCGGATATTTTTTATAGGCTCTTTTATAAAGCTGTTCTGTTGCTTTTAGCGCTCTCTTCTTGCGGTAACCCGGATTTCTCGTCAGCACTACAACGATCTTGTCATTCCCTTTTTCCAATGCATACTCGATCGGAATGGAGTCTGCAAGTCCTCCGTCCATATATGGAATTCCGTCTACATTTGCAATCGGTGCTGCAAGCGGCATACTGCTTGATGCACGGCAGATCTTCATCAGACGTTCCGGATCCTTATCTTCTGACAGATACTCTGCAGCTCCTGTGATGCAATTCGTAACAACCAGTTCGCATTCCATCTCGGATGCAAAATACGTCTCGAAATCAAATGGATAGATTTCATTCGGGAATTTATCAAACAACATATCCATATCCATCAGTGCTTTTTCTTTCAATGTCTTCTTCAATCCGTATACATAATCATATTCTTTCTCACGGTGGATCACGCATTCCCGGCTCCGTCCAGCCTGTTTTGATACATAATCAACTGCATTGCAGGCACCTGCAGATACACCGATCACATTGGACATATAAAGTTCTTTTCCCATCAGATAATCAAGGACTCCCGATGTAAATACTCCGCGGTTGGCTCCGCCTTCCAATACTAATGTTGCTTTTATCATAAACTTCATACCTTTCTTTTGCTTTCTATTCTTCGTAGTTACCATTATATACCCTTTTTCATAGAAGGAAAAGAGGAACTTCCCTTGCTATTTTCCCATATATTTGATACTATATGCTAGTCAGCGTCTGCATATCCGGACGCAGTCACTATCAACAGAGATTCAAACGACAAGGAGAATATAAACCAATATGATTAGTACAAGTAATGTAACATTACGGGTTGGTAAAAAAGCCCTGTTCGAAGATGTTAATATTAAATTTACAGAAGGAAACTGCTACGGTCTGATTGGAGCAAACGGTGCAGGTAAATCTACATTTTTAAAAATCCTGTCTGGACAGCTTGAACCGACGAACGGTGAAGTTATCATCACACCAGGTGAGCGTCTTTCTTTCCTGCAACAGGATCATTTCAAATATGATGAATATCCGGTACTGGATACTGTTATGATGGGAAATGCAAGACTCTATGAGATCATGAAAGAAAAAGAAGCCATCTATGCAAAAGAGGATTTCACCGATGAAGATGGTATGAAAGCCAGCGAACTGGAAGGCGAATTCGCAGCCATGAACGGCTGGGAAGCAGAATCCGATGCCGCAACTTTGTTAAATGGTCTCGGCATTCCGGTTGAGATGCATTATGAAATGATGAAGAACTTAAATGGTCCGGAAAAGGTAAAAGTCCTGCTTGCACAGGCACTGTTCGGTAATCCGGATATCCTGCTCCTCGACGAGCCTACCAACCACTTAGACCTTGATGCGATCGCATGGCTCGAGGAATTCCTGATCAACTTTGACAATACTGTCATCGTTGTATCCCATGACCGTTACTTCCTGAACAAGGTCTGCACACAGATCGCAGATATCGATTATGGCAAGATCAAGCTCTATGCCGGTAACTATGACTTCTGGTATGAATCCAGCCAGCTTCTGATCCGTCAGATGAAAGAAGCCAATAAGAAAAAGGAAGAAAAGATCAAAGAGTTGCAGGAATTCATCTCTCGTTTCAGTGCCAATGCTTCAAAATCCAAGCAGGCTACTTCCAGAAAACGTGCACTGGAAAAGATCCAGCTTGATGACATCCAGCCATCCAGCCGTAAATATCCTTACATCGACTTCCGTCCAAACCGCGAGATCGGTAATGAAGTCCTTACGGTAGAGGGATTAAGCAAAACAATCGACGGCGAAAAAGTTCTGGATAACATTTCCTTTACTCTGAACCACGATGACAAGGTTGCATTTGTCGGAAGCAATGAGCTTGCAAAGACAACACTCTTCCAGATTCTTGCCGGAGAGCTGGAACCGGATGAGGGTACTTATAAATGGGGAATCACAACAACCCAGGCCTACTTCCCACTTGACAGCGGAAGTGAATTTGACAATGATTACAGCATCGTAGACTGGCTGACCCAGTATTCTGAAGAAAAGGATGCCACTTATGTACGTGGATTCCTCGGTCGTATGCTGTTCTCCGGTGATGACGGTGTGAAGAAGGTGCGTGTTCTTTCCGGAGGTGAAAAGGTACGCTGTCTGTTATCCAAGATGATGATCAGCGGTGCAAATGTACTGATACTTGATGAGCCTACCAACCACCTGGATATGGAAAGCATCACCGCACTGAACAACGGAATGACAAAATTCTCTGGTGTACTTCTTTTCTCTTCCAGAGACCACCAGATTGTACAGACTACTGCCAACCGTATCATGGAGATTGTTCCGGGCGGTAAACTGATCGATAAGATCACTACTTATGATGAATATCTTGAAAGTGATGAGATGGCTCGTAAGAGACAGACTTATACTGTTCAGGAGGAAGATAATTAAATTGATTTGGGATTTAATTTATTAACGGGGAAGCGGCCTCTCAGTCCTTGAAGGAAACAATAGATAAGGCTTCTTGTTCAGGTTCCATACCATAAGAAACACTAAGAGAGTCAGAATCACCTAAAAGCAAAGGAACTACGCTCAAACTCGGCG
>ENA-OQDT01001486-OQDT01001486.1-human-gut-metagenome-genome-assembly--contig:-NODE-1486-length-13546-cov-2.280349_pt1 | contig 13546 bp, 8 predicted proteins | sample MGYA00242786_ERZ504617 | MGnify/ENA primary metagenome ERZ504617 (study PRJEB26092, sample SAMD00036337) | human gut metagenome | host: Homo sapiens | study: EMG produced TPA metagenomics assembly of...
ATTTTATTGTCCGCTTCGTTGCAAAGGCCCACATACTTGTCTATCTTCTCCTGAGAGTCGAACCAAAGCCAACCGTCTGCGTCGACATCATAAAACAGGTTGTACTCCTGTGCCTGTACTCCGATGGTACAGGCCAAACCTTAAAATTAAGGTACTGATAAACTTTTTCATTTTCTTTCTCTTTTTAGTTAAACAATCACTAATATCTATGTTATACTTCTACCCAATCCGGATTTTGGTCGATGCCGTGGTAGCGTATCTCGTCCCAAGGAATGGGAAGGTAATACTGCATCTTTTGGAACACGCGTACACGTTGTGGGAAACGGTTCATGTTGCTGATGGAATAAGTGGTTGTTTCGCCACGTTTCACGATTTTCATCGCTTTAAGCGGGTTGCTCGTTCCATTCAGCTTTTCCTCGGCTATGCCCCAACGGAAAAAATCCCAATATGAAGTTTCTTCAAAAGCCAGTTCCACGCGGCGTTCATTCACCAGTTGCTCCCATGTGAGCGAGGGTAACTCGTCCATGTGTACACGGCGGCGGATGGCGTTCACCTGGGTACGTGCCGCTTCTGTGTTGCCCAACCGGAACATTACTTCTGCATAATCCAGCAATACTTCCGCATAACGCCAGATGATGTAATTCTGGCTGCTGGCGTAGGCTTCGTCGTTGTTGATTTGTTGTTTTTCGTTGACGAACTTGCCCATATAGTAGCCCGTGCGGGTCACGGCTGCTGTGGTGGACGTGCCGTAGGCCGTCAGGTCCTCTCCCGGGATTTCGTTGTTGCCTTCGCGTGTGTAGTGTATGTCCATGACATGCCCGTTATAGGTGGAGCCGTCATACAGGATATTGGCGTAGAAGCGGTAGTCGCGTCCCACATAAGGGTGCTGTGCATCGTAAGTGAGGCCGGCGCGCATGCCATATTCATCCACATGGTTCTGCGTGGGCGTATAAGCGGCTGTCGTGCCCGTAAAGTGGGGAGCGGCGGCGTCACGATCCAGTTTATGGCCGAAGCCCGTGTCGTAATTGCCGTCGTCAGAGTGCTGTACTTCAAGAATGGATTCCTTGCTGTTCTTGGTGAGGAATATGTTCCGGTATTCTTGTTTGATACTTTCCTCATCCGTTCCGGCTATCTGTATCAAGTCGTAATGCTGCAGGCCCATGAGGGTTTCGTAGGCTACCCGTGCCGAGTCGAGCATGTCGTGAGAACGGTCGTCGCTGAAGCCCAGATACGTTTTTTCCTGATTCTGAAATACGTCGCTCGAAGCCCATTGGAATGTTTTAGCCACCAACATGAGAGCTGCTCCTTGGGTGATGCGCCCCTCGTCCGTAGCATCATATTCCAAAGGGAGGACGGTGGTGGCAGCCCGGGCGTCGTCCACGATGGCCCGTACCATTTCTTCGTATGAGGCCCGCGGATATTTCCGGCTGTCATTCAACGGGTCGAGAGGCTCTTGGATGAGCATTACCCGCCGAACTGCCTCCAGAGCATATAATAATAGTAGGCGCGGAAGAAATGTGCCTCGCCCAATATACGCTGTTTTTGGCTACCTTCGGCAATCTCGCCTTGGTTGACAAACAAGCGGTTTACGGACTGTATCTGTGTATAGTAGTTCGACCATTGTACTTGTGCCCAGTTAGTGATTTCTTTGGTGTTGCTTTTCAGTAAATCACCGTAACCGGCATTGTAATAGTCGTTCTTGGAGGGCACTATCTGATCGCCGAACCAGGGCATGTAGTAACGCGAAGCACTTTTGACCAAAGAGATGGTTGTAGGAACGTAAGTAGAGAAGCCGGAGTTCATGTTCCGGTACCATGGCAAGACATATTCGTCCAAAAGCATGGGGTTCTTCCAGATGTCTTTTTCCGACATCTTGTCTACGGGTGTGTCGCGGAACAGGTCGTCGCAGCCCGTGAAAGCGGTAAGGCTGGCGGCAAACAGTCCGCAAAGGATATATTTTTTGAGAACCATAACAATTCGTTTTAAGAAGTTAGACTTAGAAACCTAAATTCAAGGTGATTCCGTAAGAACGTTGGATAGGATAGCCGCGCAACGATTCCGGGTCCATCCCCAAGTCGCTGAGTGAAGACCAAGTGACCAGGTTACTGCCTTGCAAGGCAATGTTGGCCGACGTCAACTTGAGTTTCTTCAGCACGGCCGGTTGCAGGGCGTAGCCCAATGACAGGGATTTCAGGCGCAGGAAGTCGCAGTCTCTTACCCAGAAAGTTGACTCTTTACGGTTGTTGTCATTAGCCGTGGCAAATTTGATGCGCGGCAGTGAGGCACCGGGATTGTCCGGTGTCCAGGTATCCGTCAGATGGTATTTCTGGAACCGCTGTAAGCTTCCGCTGTTCGTGGTGTAAAGTTCCTTGATGTTCTGTTGGTAACCTGTGGCGCCTTGGAACATGACGTTGACGAAAAATCCTTTGTAACTTGCACCGAGGCGCAGGCTGAAATTAAAGTCCGGGTTGGAAGAGTTTTTCACGTAAACCAAGTCTTTGGTGTCGAGTACGTGGTTTCCGTCCTGGTCTTTGTACTTGATGTCGCCGGGGGCCAGGCGTGTGGCATTGCCTTGTCCGTCTTGATCGAGCGGCCAGTTGTCAATCTCTTCTTGCGACTGGAACAGGCCTTCGGCTTCATACATCGACCATACCATGCTGCTGCGTCCCACACGGCGCAGGTTAGGAGTATGACTCGACTCATCGCCGAAATCCAGATATTTGTCCTGGCTCTTGGCCAGTGTCAGGTCTACGTTGTACTTCACCTTGCCGACGGTGTTGCGGTGGGTCAATGTCAAGTCCCAACCCCAGGCTTTCAGTTTGCTGAAGTTCATGTTGGGCACGTTGCCGTCCACACCGGTCGAGGGTGGGTAGAGATAAGACGGGGCTGCTGTGATTTTATCCGTTTCGTAACGCCAATAGTGTTCGAAGGTCAGGCCGAAGCGGTTGTCCCAGAAACCCAGGTCTGCAGCGATGTTATAGTCATGCGACTTTCCCCACGTCAGTTCGGGATTGGGATAATTGCCTGTAGACATGATGATGCCCGGACGGTAATTCCCCCGATGTTATAACCCTCTCTTGTAGACTCTATATAAGTGAGCAGGTAAGAGTACTCTCCGACCAGTCCGTCATCGCCGAGCAGACCTGTGGAAGCCCGGAACTTGACATTGGAGAGCACCTTTTGTTTCCAGTTTTTGAAGAACGTTTCGTTAGACAGCACCCACGAGGCCGATACCGAAGGGAAGAAGCCCCACCGGTGATCGGGGTGGAAATAAGTGGAACCGTCCACACGGAAGCTAGCTTCCACAAAGTAACGGTAGTCATAGCCGTAGTTCAGTCGTCCGATGAGGGACGCACGTTGGTTGTACGTCTCGCTGCCTAACAGGCGTGCGGTCACGGCTGTCCCGATGGTCTCCGGATAGATGCTGGCGTTTTGGTTTTCGCCCGTCATGTATTGGTTGTGTGTCTGTTGGTAGTTGGCTACGAGCATGGCGCCTACGTCGTGTTTGGCGGCAAATGTACGGTTGTAATTTATTCCGGCTTCATAAAGTTGGTTGTCTACAAAACGGTCGATTTGTTCGATGGAGACTTTGGCAGTCGGGTAGACCGTGTTCGGGTCGGTATCGAACTGTCCTGTCTGTTGGTCGTAAGTGTAGAGCGTAACAGGCTTATTGAAGGTTTTCTCTATGCGGGTATTGTTGTCGAACGTAGCCCGGGCATAGACGGAGAGGCCTTTCACCCAAGGCAGCTCCCAACGCAAGTTGGCCGTGATGGTGTTCATCTTTCCCGTGTCTTTGATGTAGCCGCCAAGACCTTCCACGTTGATGAGCGGGTTGCTGCCATCAGCACTGGCCAGATAACCATTGTCAAAACGCAAAACCTGCAACGGCGAGAAATTATAAGCGTTGTCGATGGTCGTATAACTGGAATTCTTGCTGTTGGAGCGCGAACCGGTAATGTCGAGCGAGAGCACAAGTCCTTTGGTCAGTGTAGCATCCAGTTTGGCTGAATAGTTGAAACGGTCGCGGTTGACTCCGCTGTACAAACCTTTGGAATGGGTATATCCGCCCGAAATGTAGTATTTTACGTATTGGTTACCTCCGTTGGCCGATACGCTGTGCGTAGTGGTATACCCCACATTGTCCAGGTAATCCAACAAGTTTTCATCGCCGTACACGTTCGGATTGGAGTGCGTGCGTATCATTTCCAACTGTTCGGGAGTATAGGCCGTATTGGTGGTTCCCGGCGTGTTCTCCACGGCACGGTTGTAGAGTTTGGCGTATTCGTAAGCGTCAAGGAAGTCCGGCAATTGCGTGGCTTGTTGGATGTTCATCTGGCCTCGGTAGTTGACCGAGACTTTTTGATTGCCGGAAGCCCGTTTGGTCTGTACTAAAATCACCCCGTTGGCGGCGCGGGCACCGTATACGGCAGCGGCAGCGGCATCTTTCAGGATAGAGATGCTCTCTATGTCGTCAGGATTCAGGTCGGACAAGCGCATTTCCCCGTCGCTGGTGGTCGTACCAAAACGCGGCACGCCGTCGATGACAAGCAAAGGAGAATTATTGATACCCCGGATATGCAGGTTAGCTTCCTTGGCACTGCTCGGGTCACCGGTGGTTTGCATGACTTGCAAGCCGGCCACTTGCCCGTAAAGGGCTTCATCGAGGTTGGCCGTCGGTAGGCTCAGCAGGTCTTCGCTCTTGATGGTCTCGATGGAGCCGGTGAGCGAAGCTTTCTTTTGCGTGCCGTATCCCACTACGACGAGTTCGTCCAGGTCCTGTGCGTCGTCTTCCAACGTGACTACAAGGTTTTTCTGTCCGGGTTTGATTTTGATGGTCTGGGTTTTGTATCCGAGGAATGAGATGACCAGTTCCGTCCCAGTTTCCGGAATGGAGAAGTTACCGTCCAGGTCGGTTACGGCTCCTCCCTGTGCATTCTTCCATTTGACGTGGGCTCCGATGACAGTCTCGCCTCCGCGGTCTATCACCTTGCCTTTCAATATGGGTTGTGGGGTTTGTGCCGCCAGTCCCCCGGCCAGGCACAAGGCGCCGATGAACAGCGCAGTTATTCTTTTTCCCATGGTGTAATGCGTTTAATTGGCAAATGTCCGCTCGATGAGCAGGATCTGATAATCGTAGAAATCTTTAGTGGAACCGGTTGCAGCGGCGCGGCGCGACTTGTAAAGGTTGAGCACTTTGCGCAAGCGTCCGGTCATGAGAGCGCCGATTTGTTCCTTGGTCAGCGTGGGCAGTCCGAAGTTGATGCGGGCAAACTCGTTGCCGTGGCTCATGCCGCAAGAGCAAGGGAAGTTTGAAGCCATTTCATCGAAAGCATCTTCTTGTGCAGTTTCCTGTCCGGTGGTTGGGTTTGGGGCAACATCCGTGTAGCCAACGAGGCTTGTCGAGGCTTTTGTCGTAGGGGCCAGTCCCGTATTTTTCAGCATGACGGAGATGGCTGCGGCTTGCAAATTTTGTTCGGCATCAGACAAACGGCCTCCGGTCGGGGCCTTGAAGAGGGCCGTGGTGACCTCGTCCAGATATTCGTCGAGGCGGTAGTTGTTTGCCGGATCCATGAGACCGCCTTCTTGGATACGGTAAAGTGTGGCCGAGTTGATGAGCGAGCTGACAATCATGGTTTGCAATTTGTCGTTCACGTTCATGTTGATTTCAAATTTACCAATCAGTTCTTTCACTGTCAACCATTCGTTGTAAGTGCGGGCTTGGTCCAATAGCCAAAGCATGGCTTCACGCTGCCGGTTGCGGTCGATATAGTGTTTGGCCGTCTCCTTGCCGTCTCCTTGCCGTATCTCTTCGTAACGGATACCCCGATATAAGGCATGACGTGGCGCAGGTAACGGCTGTATTGGTTGACGATTTCGCGGTACATGTTTTCCATCTCGTCGTAGCGTTCGCCGCGTTCCATGTTCCATGTTTCAAGGTTTTGCATTAGAATCTTGAGGTTGCTGATGCCATAGTTGCCGGCTTTGATATGGTCATCGCCCAAGTCCTCCGTTTGGTCGGTCGGGTCTACGGTGCCGAAAAGCTGTTGTGCTCCGAATTCATACATGGGGTCTCCTGCCTTTTCGGCTATCCACTGGTCCAATGTCGGTTTTTCGGCTTCGGGAGTTGAGGCACCGGGAATCAAACGGTAGCCCCAGTTGATGGCGTGGATGTCGTACACGCCCAATACGGGCGGTGTCAGTTTTACACCCCGTTCGACATCACCCGGTTGGGCGACGAAGTTATTGCGGGCATAGTCCATGATACTCGGTGTCGTGCCGTACTTCTGCGTAAAAGAAGGGTTACGTAACGAATCTACGGGGAAAGAGTAGCTGGCTCCCATATTGTGCATGAGTCCGAGCGTGTGGCCGATTTCGTGGGCGGCTGCATAACGGATGGATTCGCGCATCACGTCGTCGTCGAATACCTGGCAACGTACTCTTGGGTCTACCGCTCCCGTCTGCACGAAACGCCAGTTGTGGAGAAGGGAAATGATGTTGTGGTACCAGATGACGTCACCGGTAAGGATTTCGCCCGTACGCGGGTCCACATGGCTGGGCCCCATGGCGTTGGCCGTGGATGTCGCAGCATATTTGAAGCAGCTGTAGCGCATGTCGTCAGGGTCGAAGTCCGGGTCGTTTTTAGGATAATCCACAGCTTTGATGGCGTTCTTGAAACCGGCGGCTTCAAAAGCCGTATTCCAGTCTTCGATGCCCTGATGGATGGCCGTGCGCCACTTTTCGGGGAAAGCGGAATCTACGTAGAACACGATGGGCTTCTGCGGTTCCACCAGTTCGCCTTGGAAGTATTTGTCCAAGTCCTCTTTCTTCGGTTCCAAACGCCAACGATGGATGAACGTGCGCCGGATGAGGCGGTCTTGTTCCGAAGTATATATGCTTTTGTCGGAGTAGAAGAAACCTACGCGGTTGTCTTGCAGGCGCATCGGCATCGGGTCGTCGGGCAATGCAAAGAGCGAACGGTGCATGATGACCGAGTAAGGTTGGCCGAGTGGGGTGAGGGTGAATGAAAGGCGGCTTTTGATTTCGATGTTTTCCGGGAAACATTTCGAACTGACGATGCCAGAAGCATCCGGTACGAAAGTTCCTTTGAGTGAGTTGCCTCCTCCGAGCAGTTTGCTTAACGGATTATCGGTCTTGATAGGACTGATGGCTTTTTCGTTGGCACCGAAGAAAGCCGTAACGTCGATTACCACGTTCTTTCCGTTTTGGGCCGCGATTTTGAACCTTTCAGCACGGGGTCATAAAAGTTCTTGTCGAAAGCCGATTCTATGGGGTCTGTCCCCGCTACGATGTCGCTGCTTTGTATTTGGTGTATGTACACGTTCCGTTCGTCCTTGCTGAAGCGGATTAATAGCGGCTGTGTGGCAATCTGTCCGGCTACGAAATCCCGTGTGTTGCTCGTAGCCGCTACGCGGTTGGCCAGGATATAGGTACGCCCGAAAGCGGAGTCCGGGATTTCGAAGTAAAGTTTTCCTTCTTTGGCATTGTATAAGGTGGTGAACAAGCCTTTCTGTACGGCGGCGTTTTTGGTCACTTTTTTATAATCGGCATTGACGGAGTCTTTTACCAGTGCGGCTATTGCATTCTTGTTCTTTTTGCTCTTTCTTTTGGCTTCGGTTGGTTGGCAGACAGCCAAAGTGGCCAACAAGGCGAGAGTTATTCCTGTACTTTTTCTCATAATCGTCTTATTTTTGAATGATTGATTTGTAGACAGCAGAAGATAAGAGAGGAGGATGAGAACTCGTCTTATCCTCCTCTCCGGTATATGTGCCGTATTATTGGGCGTTTACTTTACATGCAATGTGATTCGCTTTTACAATATACAAGCCCGGTTCGAGACTGAAGTTCACGGCATTTCCGGTTGCAGCCCGTACGGCAATGGCCTGTCCGGACAGGTTGTAAACCTTCACTTCGCAACCGTTTGTCAATCCAGTTACCAGCACGTTGCCGCGTGTGGCCGTAATGGCAGGGGCATTGTGGCGAGTGCCTTCTATATTGCTTCCGCCTTCCACGAGCGTGGTTGTGGTCTTGAACGTATTTGAACCGCTGAATTTCGGGAAAGCTTCAGTCGTCATTTCGCAGTACACGGGCGAGTCTTGCTTCGTCAGGAAGGTGAACACGCCGTCTTCTTCGGTATAGTCAGTTCCGGCTACGAGTGCCGTGCCGTCCTCGGTCATCCACGTGTAAGTGGTCGTTTGTGGGCTCTCTGCCAGTCCGGTAATATGGTTTTGTGCCGAGAGGTCTACGGTTTCGTCCGCTTTTACTTCCGCTGCAATCTGCAAGGCGTTTTGCGGGGCATAGGTGAATGTCTTGCAAGGCAGTGCGGGAAGGGTAGCCAACGTGAAGTTGTTCTTGCTGCAGTTCACGCTTTTGGTCACGTTGTCGGCTTTGAGTTCCGTCAATTTGTTGCCCATGCAGAACAAGGTGCCTAAAGCCTCGCTTGCCGTCACATCCAACGAAGTGAGTTGGTTGTTGTTCAGGTTGACATAGGTAAGAGCCGTGTTTTTGCTCAGGTCAATGTCTGTGAGTTTGCAGTTCAGCAGGTACAGGCTCGACAGTTTCGTGTTGTTCGACAGGTCGATGGCTTCTATCGGGCAGTTGTTGAGCGACAAGTAATCCAATTCCGTATTTTGAGTTAAGTTTATTTGGGTCAAGGGCGTGTCTTTGGCATCCAAGCGGGTCAATTTCGCCTATTGGCCGTGAGGTCGAGCGTTTCCAAGTCGTTGTTGTAGCAGTTCAGCTTTTCCAAATTCACGTTTTGGATGAGGTCTAAAGTCTTCAGTGCGTTGGTATACACGTTCAGTTCTTTCAAGTCGGTGGCGGCCGATGTGTTGACGGCAGTCACTTGTGCGCCGTCCACACGTGAATCGCAGCCGAAGACAGAGATTTCGCGGGCATAGATTTTGATGTGGCCTTCTCCGGCAGGTGTACCGGTCACGGTGGTAGTCGTACCGTATTCGTCTGCCAATGCGATGGTGTCCGTTGTCATACGCTGTCCGTTGCCCCAATCCACCATGATGCGGTTGGCTTCCGTTGTGGATGCGAATGTGAGGTTACGTTCATTGCCGTCCACGTCAGCGGTAAGCGTCAAGTAAAGTTCCGGCTCGGTTTCAATGGTAGCCTGTGCGGTCTTAAAAGTATTTGTGCCTGAAAATTTAGGGAAGGCCTCTGTGGTCATTTCACAGTAAACAGGTTCGTCGAAAGCTTTCAGGAACGTGAATACATCATTTTCCATTGTGTAGTCCGTGCCCGCCTGCAGTTCGGTGTCGCCTGTTTTCCATACGAATGTGGTTTTTTTGTGCTTCGGTAGTCAGTCCGGTAAGGTTGTCTTGTGCGGAAAGGTCGATTTTCTCACCCTGCCATATTCGTTTCATGATTTGCAAGGCGTTTTGCGGGGCATAAGTGTAAGTCTTGCAAGGCAGTGCGGGCAAGGTGGCCAACGTAAAGTTGTTTTTGCTGCAGTTCACGCTTTTGGTCACATTGTCGGCCTTAAGTTCCGTCAATTTGTTGCCCATGCAGAACAAGGTGCCTAAAGCCTCGCTTGCTGTCACATCCAAAGAGGTCAGTTGGTTGTTGTTCAAGTTGACATAAGTAAGAGCCGTGTTTTTGCTCAGGTCGATGTTTGCGAGTTTACAGTTCAGCAGGTACAGGCTCGACAGTTTCGTGTTGTTCGACAGGTCGATGGCTTCTATCGGGCAGTTGTTGAGCGACAAATAGCTCAGTTCCTTGTTTTGGGTCAAGTCAATTTTGGCCAAGGGCGTGTCTTTGGCATCCAGGCGTGTCAGTTTCTTGTTTGCCGTGAGGTCGAGTGTTTCCAAGTCGTTGTTGTAGCAGTTCAGCTTTTCCAACTTCGTGTTTTGGCTGAGGTCCAATGTCTTCAGTGCGTTGGTATACACGTTCAGTTCTTTCAAGTCGGTGGCAGCCGATGTGTTAATGGCTGTTACATGTGCTCCCTCCACGTGTGAGTCGCAGCCGAATACGGAGATGCCGTTGCCGTAGATTTTGATGATACCTTCCCCGGTGGGCGTACCGGTTACGGTAGTAGTCGCACCGTATTCGTCTGCTACGGCAATTTCTTCTGTTTCCACAAGTTTTCCGTCTCCCCAGTCGATTTGCAGTTTATGACCGGTTTCTGTCATGGCAAAGACCAAATTGCGTGCATTACCGTCGATTTCAACGGTTAACGTGATGGCCGATTCGGTTTGTGCATAAGTGACGATGCCGAACATGGCGAATAGGATAGAGAGTAGATACTTCTTCATAGACGTTTGTTTTTAATTAGAAAATAGTTTTTAGTCTCTTTTTGTCCGTTTTTATTCTTCCTGCGAACCGGTTGCTCTCTTAACAAGAGAGCGATTGCATAATTATGCAACTCTATGATGACTTCAAAGATAAGCAAAAGGATGAAACCCACAAAACAAAATGCATGTTTTCATATAACAAAGGCTATAATTAAGTTCATCAAATAAGCATTTGACTCTTCATTTTGTAAGTGTGACTGTCGGGTGTAAATGAAACATCGCTCTCTTATTAAGAGATATGTTTTTCAATGTACTCTTAGCCAACTTGCGTGGTGTAGGAGGATATTTGTTCGGAATGTATCCGGTTTGTGCGAATGAGGGTTTTTAAAGCTGTTTTTACATCCAAGAATGGAAAAAAAGAAAGTAAATCACGGCATCATATAGAAAAATGAATATCTTTGTGCATAGTATCAATCAAATGCCGAAGGGTTATGGTGAAAGTTTATTCTTGTAGTTTTTTTCTCCTGTTTTTGGGGATATTGTGTGTTATTCCGGTTCAAGCCGGGAAGAACAAGGGAAATTTGAATAATTTAGTTTGTTTCGTACGTTTTTCTGATGAAGATAATGACGAGATGTTCGAGCGCCCTTTTTCTGCGTACGAGCAGTTGTTTAATGATGCTATGCCGGGGGCGAATTCCGTATACAGCTATTTCCGTGAGGCTTCTTACGGGCAACTTTCCTGGAAGAGCAGTTTTTATCCGGAGGCGGTGGACGGAAAGGTCATTTCTTATCGTGCCAACAGGGAGCGGGGATATTACAAGCCGAAAGGGGAAATCAACGACATAGGTTATGAGGACGAGGTGGACAAAGCGGCGCGGGAACAAGCCCTTATCCGCGAAGTGGCGGCCTGGCTTTCCGATGCGCTTCCGGAGGACTCACCGTTGGATGCGGACGGCGACGGCATCGTGGATAACATGTGTATCGTGCTGAGCGGACGTTCGGACCTCAGTAACAAGTATTTATTGTGGCCCCACCGTTCCGACCTGGCTTTGCCCGATGAAAAGGCCATATATATGAAAAGGTAAGAAACTGGTCGGTTACCTGATGGTGTTCGATGATGCGAACGGTTGGGCTTCGTTGGAACCCATACCGTTGAACACCGGAGTGATTTGCCACGAAATGTCGCATTCTCTCGGTACGTATGACCTATATCACGTGAATGACAATTTAAATCCCGTCGGAGTCTGGGACTTGATGTCGGACAATCTTCTTGTGCCCCAACAGATGTCGGCTTACACGAAGTATCGCTATTGCGGTTGGTTGGACGAGATTCCTGAGATTTCGGAACCGGGCACATACGTGTTGAACCCGGTCGGGGGAGAGAAGAAAGAGAATGTGGCTTATAAAATCAAGCCCGTCGGTTCCGAAGAATATTTTGTGGTGGAATACCGCCGCAGGGAGGGCAGCACGTTTGACGGCGGCCTGCCGGAATCCGGCTTGTTGGTTTACCGCATCAATCCGGCTTATACGGGCGGTAACGTGAACTATAACGGGACAACCCGTCTGGACGAAGTATACGTTTTCCGGCCAGGCGGTACGGTGACGGCCGACGGGGACATAGAAAAGGCGGCTTTCAGCGAGGAGAGCGGGCGTACGGCTTTCGGGGGAGACGCGGAAGTGAAGCCCTTTTACAGCGACGGTACGGTGGCACGTTTCGCATTGACGAATATCTCGTCGTGCGGCGAGACCCTTTCGTTCAATCTGGAGAACCTGGGACATCAGATCAAACTGTCCGAAGAAGCTGTGACGTTTGGCGGCACGGCGGGCGACAAGCTCGAGTTTTCGGTGGAGGCTGATGTGGACTGGACTGTGTCCGGCTTACCCGATTGGTTGAAACTGTCGCCGCAGCAGGGAGAGGCGGGAAAGACCACCGTCACGTTGGAAACCCTGTCTGAAAATGCCACCGCGCAGACGCGCAAGGCAGAATTGGCCTTCACCTCGCCTTCGGATGCCGGGCTGAAAACCATATTGACCGTACATCAACAGTCCAATGTCATCCTGCCCCCGTCCGGGTTGTCCGCCCGTGTGACGGAGGACGGGAAGGTGGAACTGGCATGGACGGCTCCGCAAGAGGGGGCTCCCGTGTTGTCGGACGGTTTTGAAGATACGGCCAATCCGAATGGTTGGACGATAAAGAACGCCGGTGACAGGGGATGGACGTGGCAGGAGGCTGCCAAGAACTACATGCCTTACAGCGGAAATTATTCCATGTACATGAAGAGTGCTTGGGAGGATAAGCATCAGGACGAACGCCTTATTTCTCCTGTGTTCGCTTATGGCCGTGAATTGTCATTCTGGAGCAAGTCCATTGCTCCGCAGAAGAACATCAAGGACCAATACTATTATGTGGAAGTGAGTACCGACGGAGGGGAAACATGGGCACCGGTGTACGACTTAATCAAGGACTGCGATGTGCTGAACCAATATGTGAAAATCACCATCGACCTCTCCGCTTATCAGTCCGACCGCATGCGCGTGGCTTTCCATGCCTACGATACGAACGATGTGGGATTGTCTTATTGGTGGCAAATCGATGACGTGGAGATTTATTCCGCTCCGTCGGAAACCTTGGTGGAGGGTTATGCCGTATATCGCAACGGTGTCAAATTGGGCGAGACATTGGATGTGAACTTTACGGATGCCGTGCCGCTTGTTGGTGAAAATATCTATACCGTGCGGGCTACCGGAAGTTTCGGCGAGACTTCTGATTCGGAAGCAGTCATATTGGTGTATGACCCTTCCGGCGTGGAAAAGGTAGGGGCGATGCCGGACGTGGCAGTCTGGACGGCACAAGGGCGCGTTATGGTACGGTCGTCTGTTCCGTTGCGCCAAGTGCGTCTCGTGACAGCGGAAGGCATGCAGGCAGCCCTTGCCCGTCCTGACGGGAATGTATATATTTTTGATGTGTCCGGGATGAGCCGTGGCCTCTATCTTGTAGTCTGCGAGACCGATGGGGACGGAACGCCTGTCGTGCGAAAGGTTATCTTGAAGTAAAAGAGTAGGTTAAGTCTGTCCTGAAGCCCGTTTCGGAAGAGGGTTGACGACCTTCCGGAAGTGGAAAATCAATCTGCGCCAAATGAAAAAATCAATCGACTGAGATTGAAAAATCATTTGGACGCAGATTGATTTCGTTGTGCTGACAGTGATTTCCGCGCCTTCCTGAACGGGTTATGGTAGATGAGGAATGTCAAGTTTTCGGACGGAAAAGCTCTTGTGCCACGGCATGG
>ENA-OQDT01001487-OQDT01001487.1-human-gut-metagenome-genome-assembly--contig:-NODE-1487-length-13541-cov-3.311242_pt1 | contig 13541 bp, 16 predicted proteins | sample MGYA00242786_ERZ504617 | MGnify/ENA primary metagenome ERZ504617 (study PRJEB26092, sample SAMD00036337) | human gut metagenome | host: Homo sapiens | study: EMG produced TPA metagenomics assembly of...
GTTGGATTAAAAAGTGCCTCGATTTTACATTTGCGGAGAAGATCTACGGTTTCCTTGCACAGAAGATTTGGGACTGTGCGGAAAAAAGCAATTTGTTATCCATGTAAATGTGGGTTCCACAGCCATATATATAGCCATCGAAATGAAGCTCTGAGAGTGCAGAGGGCATCATTACTTTGGTGCGGCCGGTGTTGATGAAAAGAAGATGACCGTTTTCATGGGCTTTTGTGAGGGCTCGGCTGGTGCTCTCCGGAACCTTGAATGGGTGAGACGTAAGCAGTGTGCCGTCTATGTCGAAGAACAGGAGTTTTTTTATCGTTCATAAGGTCTCCTTTAAAATGGGATTTCTTCTTCGGTGTTATTGTTATTAATGTCAGTAATATCATTAACAGGAAGCGGTTCTGCGGATGTATCTTCAACAGAGTTCAGTGCGCTGACACGGATGCCATTGAGCTCTATTTCACTTTCCATGGGGATCACCAGGCATTTGCGGCCGTCGATGATCCGAGTTTCTACCAGCTCTGCCCGGTCCGGTGCCACGTGGATCACCACATCCGGGGTTTTGATCTCGAATTTTCTGGTGTTGGTGATGTTGGATGCTACCAGAGCAGATTTTTCTCCTGCAGCAAGCTCATATTGTTCATCGAAGTTCTGAAGCTTTTCGTCTTCTACGCCGCATTCTTCGAAGAGACGTTTGACTTCGGATTTGGTGAGGACAACAGGTTCCGGTTCGTCCTTCTGGGATTCAATGAGGTCGTTAAGCTTTTCGTGGATCTCAAGGACTGTGTCGTAGGCACAGTCATCACCAAGTGTTTCTTCCACCAGAGCATTGAAGGAGTCGCGCTGGGTTCCGGCAGATAGCGGTGTGGTGCAGCCGAAGACTTCTTCCATCATGGTGGAGCGGAGATTTTCGGCGTTTTTGGTGTAGTAGAGAAGTCCGTGGATATCGGTACTGCGGTCGTTGAACTGTGGGAAGAGGAAGCCCCAGTCAGGCATTTCTACCAGCCAGTCCCGGATACGGTCTTCGATGTTGTTTGTCTCTGTGTTGTAATGCAGGCCTGCCTTGGAGAGTTTGACCGGGCAGATGCTGCAGAGGATGTGGTCGTAGATCTCATCGGAGGCATCGAACATTTCGGCGCCGTCGGAGGATTTGCCGGGGATGTCGTAGACTGCATGGATGAGGATGATGTAGTAGTTTTCACCGTAGTCGTAGTTTTCTATGATTCTGTCGTAGAAGGCTTCGGTGAGGGTGTCGTCGGTGAGTTTGCTTTTGCGGAGTTTCATGAGGAAGTTTTGGGTTCCGCCTTCGTCTTCCTGATCCAAGGGAAATTCCATGTTGATGAGGTTTTTTCCAATGGTGCCGGTGAGGGTTTTTTCGGAAGATGTCGAAGTATTTGAAGGTTTCTTCCTCTGATAAGGATAAGAAGGCTTCTTTGAGTTCGGTTTTTTGTTTTTTTCACCGTCTACGTAGCAGCCGCAGATGCGGGTGATGGAGCAGCGGTCAGGGGTGAATTGTTTTTTTCATTTCTGCGATTTCTTTTTTGTTCATGTGTGGTTTACCTCGGTTTTTTGGATTAATTTGATTATAGCACAGGTGTTTGGTGGGGGCCAAGATGACACGGACGGACGTGTGAGATTTGCAGCAGAAGTCCGGGTGCCGTCGTTTCGCCTGGTCATACTAAGCGTCTGAGGTGTCTCACGGAGCGGCCGGCCCATAACTCGCCATGTACGCTGATGCGTACCTGGCTCAGACAGATGGGCCTTACCCTGCGGCTTGTGGCCGCCGGGTACCTCTCCGTGAACCACCTCAGACGCTAAGTATGGACCAAGGCTCACTCCAAAGCACCCGGACTTCTGCTGCAAACCTCACACTGTGCGGTCATGGTGGGAGGGCTAGAGTGGTCTGACGGGAGTTGGATGAGCCATCAGCGCTGCGCTGGATGGCTGGGAGGAAAGGCTGAGATTCCCTGTGGTTTGAAGGGAGGTTGTGAGCGTCGGCGCGTTGCTGGACGCTTGTAGTTTGGAAGAGTGAGATTCCCTGTGGCTTGGAGGGAGATTGTGAGGGTCGGCGCGTTGCTGGACGTTGGATGGTGGTGTCGAAATTTGGAGATGGTTTTTTTGTGGTGTTGTGGTGGGATGTGTGATATGATTTGTGTATCTTATAAGATCTAGCCATTTATTTGGTTTCTTTTTGCTTCAATGTCTGAAGCGTTTTTTCGAAAAATATTTATAAAAACTGTATACAGGGTTTCTGAAGTGTTTGATTGATGGTATAATTGTATATACCAGAAGGAGTATTGTTTGAGAGATAATACGATTTTTGATGATGTTTTTCGTACTATGATGGAGAAAATGACGTTTCTGGTCGTGCCTTTGATCAATGATGTTTTTCATACATCATATCCGGCTGATGTGGAGATTGTGCAGTTGCGTAATGAGTATCAGCGGGTGGATGGTGAGATTATTATGGATTCGCGGCTGTTGATCGGAAACCGGATTTATCATATAGAATGTCAGAGTACGGATGACACGACAATGGCTGTACGGATGATAGAGTATGAATTTTGCAACTGCTGTTGAGTTTGCCAGAAAGCAGGGACGGAGGTATCGGATGGAGTTTCCGCGTTCTTGTGTGTTGTATCTTAGAAACAGTAGGAATACGCCGGATTTTCTGGAAGTGGATGTGGTTTTTCCAGATGGAGGATGTCATTTGTACAGAGTGCCTGCCATTAAAGTAGAGAATTATACAAAAGATAAGATATTTGAAAAGAGTCTTCTTATGCTGCTTCCTTTTTATATCATGCGATATGAAAAAAAGAGGGCATGAGATGAGTGAGGATCCACAACTTTTTTCAGGAATTACTGAATGAATATGAAGTGATCCGGAGTAAACTGGAAGCAGAGATCACTGAATCTGGAAGGTCCGAACTGTTCAGTGATCTGATTGGACTGATAACTCGGATATCTGATCATATTTTCAGAAATGAGGAGAAAGTCCGGAAAGGAATAGGTGAGATTATGGGTGGACATGTTCTGGAACTGGAATCTGAGAAAAGGGCAAGGCTGATGGCGGAAGCTAAAGAACAGGCTGAAGCACTGGGGCGAGAACAGGGAATGGCTCAGGGAATGGCCCAGGGAATGGCTCAGGGGGAGGAGCGACTTAGAGTTTTGATCAACAGGCTTATACTTGATGGTCGTGGCAATGAGATCCAGAAGGTTGTTACAGATAAAGAAATGCGTGAAGCCATGTACAGAGAATATCAGTTATAATTGGAAAGGATAAAGAGAATCCCCCACTGGTTTTGCTATCCATGGGGGATTCGTTGACTGATCTGAATTTTATAATACAGAATATCCGTAGCTGCTGACAATAGCATCGATCTTCTGGCGGTTTTTGCACAGTGGGCAGTTGTCAGAGCGGTAGGAGTGATAGTCCGGGATGTCTCTGGCCTGGAAGATAGAGTGTACAGGGAGTGTGGCTACACTGTCTACACTGCTGTAGATGGCTGCCACGCCGCGGATCTTACCGCCATAGTACAGAACGCTTTCGATAGCCCGGTTCAATGTGGATCCGGTGGTGATGGAACCATTTAGGATGAGAATGTTTTTTCCATTGATCATTGGTTCATAGTTGTCGCGGAAGATTATCTGTCCGGTGCTGTTGAACTCAGGGGTGATGACGTAGATGGTCTGGTGTGCATTCATGGAAAGAACGCCGGCCTTGGTCAGTTCTTCGGCGAGATAAGCACCAATCACTTCAAGTCCGTCCATGCAGACGATGGTGTCTACCGGAATGGATGCTTCGTAATTTGCTGCGAGAGCGGATGCAATACGCTGTGCTTCAGCGCATCTGGATTTCATGGTGGTGAGATCCAGGTAGTGTGTGATATGGGACTGGGATGTTACGAAGTGTCCCGGAATCATTTTAAGCTGTATGCGGTTGTCATTGCGCGCGTAAATTTTTATGATGTTGTCCTGATCCATAATAAAAACCTCCTGTCGTGATCGTGTTTTACGTGGTTGTTCAGGAGAATTATCCTGAAGGATTACGAAACAGATTTAATTAACCAAATGCGGATCGCAAATATCCGATTAGCTGTGCATATTATACCATTGATTTCAAAAAAATAAAACAATATAATGCAAAATATATAAAAAATATTCGAAAAATCAAGTATATTTGTTAAAAAATATCCAATATCATGAAAGCTTTGACAATAGGATCATTACTATAGAGTAAAAGTACTTGTGAGCATGCAGTAAATTGGAAAGAGAGTGCCATATGTATTATTGTGTATAAAAAAGAGGAGGAGAATCTCTATGGATTCTCCTCCTGTGAGAGTGAGTCAATGTCAGCCTTCAATAGATACATATTTATCAGCTTCGATCTCTTCAGCTGCTTTTTTCGGAATAGAAAGTCTCAGAACACCGTTCTCAAATTTTGCATGGACATCTTCGTTTTTTACACCATTACCAATATAGAAACTCCTGCTTGTGCTGCCAGCATAACGTTCACGGCGGATATAATTGCCTTTCTTGTCTTCCTCATCTTTGTCAAGACCCTTGGCAGCGGAGATGGTAAGATAACCATCCTTCAGCTGTACCTGTACTTCATCTTTCTTAAATCCTGGAAGATCTACATCCAGCTCATAGCCTTTATCTGTTTCACGTACATCAGTTTTCATGATATTTTTTGCATGTTTGCCATAAAGAGGATTCTTTCCGCTAAAGAAATTATCTCTGAATCCAAAATCATCCATCCAGTCATCAAATAAGTTTTCTCCAAATACACTCGGGAACATCATAAGTCATTTCTCCTTTCAAATTGAAAAGCCGTTCCGGTGGATCAAGAAATCCAACTGTTGCCGGTATATAGTTATCACCTCGGGTTATTCCGCAGTGGTGATCGTTTGGTTTTACTCTGAACATCAGGAAGTTCTTTTTTTATCTCCTCCCTTGTTCTATATGTAATATAACACTTATTACTAGCAAAGTCAAGAGGTGAGTGCTAAAAACTGTGAAGAATTTGTGTTCCCTAAAATGAAAAACTAATTTCCACTCTCAGCCCTTTATGTTCTTTTGCTGAAATTAGGGGTGGAACTTAGTCCTGCAATAAGCTATCCTATAACAAATGCCAGGGTACACTGGCCCATATCCTCCGATCACCGGAAATGATCCATTTTTATTACAAAGGAGGATTTACTTATGGCTACTAATAATATTGGGAATCACAAACACCTTACTCTCGCTGACCGTGCTGCTATCGAACATGGTATACAGATTGGCGAAAACTTTACACAGATCGCTCAGAGGTTAAACAAGGATTCCTCTACCATCTCAAAGGAGATACGGCGGCATCTCATACATGTTCCTCATTATCAGGACGACCTACAGAAGAAACGCTCAGAATGCCAGTTCTTTCATTTCTGTGAAAAAAGAAATGTATGTGGCAGCCTTTCCTGCCAGTCATTATGCTTTAAATGCCGTTCCAAACGCTGCGCCGTGTACTGCCGTGATTTTACTCCTATACTTTGTGACAGACTTAAAAAACCACCTTACGTCTGTAATAACTGTAAACAGATCCGGACCTGTTCCCATGACTTCTATTTTTACCGTGCCCATTATGCCCATGACCTTTATAATGAGATCAAGGTTTCTTCCCGTTCCGGTATCAATCAGACTCCTGAATCGCTGGAACAATTGGATCAACTGGTTTCGCCTTTTCTCCTTAAAGGGCAGCCATTATCTCATATTTACGCTTCCAATCAACATCTTATCGATTGTTCCATCCGTACATTGTATAACTACATTGATCATGGATATTTTACTGCTATCAATTTGGACCTCCCCCGCAAAGTACGCTATAAAAAGCGTCGCAAGACCAGAAAAGCCCCTGAAAACACCGGCTACCGGGAAAACAGGACATACCATCATTTTGAAAAATATCTTGAAGAATATCCAGACACAAATGTTGTAGAGTTAGATGTTGTGGAAGGAGCTGGTGGAAAATCTGAGAAAGTCCTTCTGACTATGTTATTCCGTAACTGTAACCTTATGCTCATTTTTTTGCTTGAAGCCGATAACCGTAAAAATATCAGGGAAGTTTTCCTTTGGCTGTATGAACAGCTTGGAGCTGATCTATACCACAAGTTATTTCCTGTTATCCTCACAGACAATGGCTCCTCTTTTAAAGACCCTGAAATATTTGAACGTCCTGGAGATACAGCTCGTTTATCCCGGGTTTTCTACTGTGATCCTATGTCGTCCTGGCAGAAAGGCAAGTTGGAAAAAAACCATGAATTTATCCGTTATATCCTTCCCAAAGGTATCGGCTTCGCACAACTGAACCAGAGCAAGGTAACTCTGATAGCTAACCATATCAATAGCGTGGCAAGAGCCAGTTTAAACGGCTGTACCCCATTTAAACTGGCTCAGTTACTGATAGACAGAAAACTATTGGAACTTTGCGATCTTAAAGATATACCCGCGGATCAGGTGATATTAAAACCCACGCTGTTAAAGCACTAAATATCACATTCATTTCCGGCATCGTATTCTCCAGACCGGTGGAAGTTACCCTTGCAAAGAACAGCCAGCGGTCCTTTCGTGATGTTCCAATCCCGTAAAAACACGGTGTTTTCTCCTTATATTATAGTTTTGTTTTGTGTAAATATCTATATCTTGTAGAAATTAATTCTGCAGAAATCCCTTTACTTATCAGTACTAGCACATGGTGGAAGTTACTTTTTCATTCAACCTAGTAACTTCCGCCCTTACGTTCTTATATTAAAAAACGGATCGGACAAGGACTGAAAAGCTTATGCAGATTGAACATTCTGCAATGTTATAATAACTTTAAAGCATAGAAAAAAACAAAAAAATCAATATAATAAGGCATATAGACAAAATATATTAAAAAAATTTTTCGTACATTCTTCTGAGTTGAACAGACGATAGAAAGACAGTATTCATGAGTATGCAGGTAAAGCAAAATGTAAATAAAAAAGTACAGGAGGAGAGAATAATGCAGAAAAAATATGCAGATTTTAAGCTTGGGGTACCGGATTATGTAACAGTGGAAACAGAAGAGGAGAGACTTGTGTGCCAGGGAGGGCAGACGACAGTAGCTGCCGGTGCAACTACTGTGGAATTCCAGGACGCAGGTGAACATGAAGATATACTTGTCACATCCGAGGATACAGTGAGATGCGTGAAGTTGAGATGGAACTATAAGATCCCGAAATCAGCCAGATTTCTGGGAGATGCCTGGGAACGTACCTATGGTGATGTGGAATGGCATGGAATGAGCGGAAACCGTTATCTGCCATGGTATTTTCTGGCGAAGCTTTCTGAGAAGGTTCTCTGCTTTGGCGTAAAGGTCCGTCCCTCTGCTATGTGCTACTGGCAGGTGGATACCAAAGGAATTACTTTGTTTCTGGATGTTCGCTGCGGAAATACAGGAGTACAGCTGAAAGGAAGAAAACTGTGTGCCGCACAGATCGTCTGCATGGAAGCAGAGGGAGCAGATACTTTTGAAACTGCACAGAAATTCTGTGAAAAAATGTGTACAGATCCGATCTTCCCGGAGTTTCCGGTGTATGGAAGCAATAACTGGTACTATGCTTACGGTGACAGCTCCGAAGAGGAGATCTTAAGTGATACCGATTATATCCTGAAACTGACTGAAGGTGTAAAAAATTCTCCGTTCATGGTCATTGATGACTGTTGGCAGGAGCATCATCGCCTGGATGAATACAACGGTGGACCATGGACAAAAGGCAATGCCAGATTTCCGGATATGAAAGGTCTTGCAGACAAGCTGGAGAAAAAAGGTGTCCGCCCGGGTATCTGGGTCCGTCTGCTTCTTAATGAAGATGAGAATATCCCGGATGAGTGGAGAATTTCCTATAATGACTGTCTCGATCCGTCCCACCCGGATGCACTGGCATATATCCGTAAAGATATCGAGAGGATCTGTGATTGGGGATACACGCTGATCAAGCATGATTTTTCTACCTTTGATCTCTTTGGGAAATGGGGATTTGAGGCGAATTTAAGAGACAATTCCATGGAGAAATGGCACTTTTATGATCAGACCAAAACCAGCGCAGAAATCGTAAAAATGCTTTATCAGGAGATTTATGATGCTTCCCGGAGCAATAATGCAGTGATCATCGGTTGCAATACCATCGGACATCTCGGCGCAGGCCTGATGCATCTGAACCGGACCGGTGACGATACCAGCGGACGTATCTGGGAGCGTACCAGACGAATGGGTGTAAATACGCTGGCATTCCGTCTTCCGCAGCATAATACGTTTTACCATATTGATGCAGACTGTGTCGGTATTTTCGGAATGATCCCATGGGAGAAAAATTGTCAGTGGGCAGACGTTCTTGCAAAGAGCGGTACACCACTGTTTGTATCCGCAAAACCCGGAGTTTTGAACCCGGAGGAATTTGAGGAGTTGCATCAGATTATGTTGCGTGCATCAGAACAGAAAGAACATTTCGTTCCGCTTGACTGGGAAGAAATCGACTGCCCGGAGGTATGGGGAGAAAACGGCGAAACCATCACTTATGACTGGTTTGACAACGAAGGTCCGACTATGGATGCTGCGGTGGAATACTACAATGCCAAGGTAGTTGTTCCGTAAATCAGGAAAAGTGGTTCAGCAATCCAGAAGATCCTCGGCATGATGATATTTTTCCCGGTATTCCCGTGGCGTCATGCCGGTTTCTTTTTTGAAGGCACGGGAGAAGGCAAAGGGATTCTGATAACCGCAGGAAGTTGCGATATTGGCAATGGGGATATCTGTGATCGTCAGAAGCTCCCTGGCATTGATGATCTTGGCTGAAGTCAGAAAGGCCTGAGGAGTAGTACCCAGATGTTTTTTGAAAAGTCCGTAAAGGTGGCTGCGGCTGATGTGGAGGTAGTCTGCGACATCTGTCACTGTGATATCCAGAAACGGACTTTTTTTGATGTAATCCACAGCCTGGGTAATGTAAAAATTATCGTTGGCTTCCATGGTGGTGTAGGAAGCATGAAATTCTTCCTCCAGCATGGCGATGATTCGGTAAAGACTGCTCTGGATATAAGCTTCGTTGGAAGGCGTCAGCTGGGGATGGGTCATCATTTCACAGATCGTTTCCGCATAGGGAATTACAGAAGTAAGCTGCTGAACCGGATTTTCCAGGGTGAGATGACAGTGTTCGGAAAGTGCGGCAGCATTTTCACCGTTAAAACAGATCCAGGTATAGGTCCAGGGATCAGAAGGCTCCGCTTTATAAAGCGTGCTGACAACTGGCGGGATAAAGAAGCACTGTCCGGCTTTCAGGGTATATTTCCGGTTATTGATGTAGAAATAGCCCTGTCCTTTCAGAACAAAATGTACGGTATAATAGCGGCGCACCCCTGGGCCGTAGGACTGATCCGGCGTACATTTTTCCCAGCCGCAGGAAATCAGATGAAGTTCTTTTGATGAAGTTTTCCGGTTCATGACCTGCTTATCTTCCATGATTATCATGCCTTTCCACATAATATGATGTAACTTTTACATATTTCGGGGCTGAAAGCAGATCAGCATTTTCTGCTTTGACAGCATTCCTGAAGTTCGATACCATCAGTGTAAAATATTTGCTCAGAGGTGTAAAGAATAAAAATGAATTCATTACAGTAAAAAGATCTTTATGACTTTTGCCGGGATTTTTCTGGCTGGGGTCAGTGTGGCCATTTTTAAGGCATCGGATTTTGGAATAGATCCCAATTCTTGTTTTGTTATGGGAGTATGGAATCTTGCAGGAATAAAATACAGTTATGTTTATATCATCATCAATGCGTTGATGCTGCTGGGAGTATTTTTTCTGGATCGGCATTTTATCGGGCTGGGAACTGTGCTGAACCTGCTTTTTTATGGGGATCATCGTGGAAAAAGGAATGCAGCTTTTTGACAAATATCTGCCGGAGAGAACTTTTGGGTAAGAGTTCTTCTGATGTGCATTGCCGTTGTGATGATGTGTTTTGCGTCAGCGTTGTATTTTACTGCAGATATGGGTGTTTCCGCCTATGATGCCTATGCGCTGATCTTAGATAAAAGAACCCGGATTCCTTTCCGGATGTGCAGGATTGGGACCGATGTGCTCACAACTGCGGCGGGATTTTTTATGGGTGCGGTTGTAGGAGTGGGAACTCTTGTCACTGCATTTTTTTATGGGACCGCTGATCGAGTTTTTCAACCGGACGGTGGCAAGGCCGTTTCTTTATGGAAAAGAGAATAAACAGATGCAGAAGCAGTAAAACGAAAGGCAGTTGTCGTGTTAGAAAAGAGCGGCAGCTGCTTTTTTGTTTACAGCAACAAGAGCGCCACTGTCTTGACACTTGTAAAAGAAAAAGGTTTACTGCTGAAGAAAATACCATTATAATAGGAGAAACGCAGTTTTTTTCCTGTAGTAAAATATAACTGTCCGGGAAATATCAATGTCTGGAACATTGTTTACCAGACGATATAGCAGATGATATAATAATATGGGAAATTTTCCGGAATGGAATAAGAAGGGAGAGAAAAATATGGCATATTTAGGCGAAGAGATCAAAAAACTTGGTTTTGGCCTTATGAGACTTCCGCAGAAATCAGAAGGTGTGATCGATGTGGAGCAGACCAAAGTCATGGTGGACAAATTTATGGAAGCCGGATTTACATATTTTGATACAGCATGGGCTTATGCAGGAAGCGAAGATGCTATCCGCGAAGCACTGGTAGAGCGTTATCCGAGAGAAAAATATCAGCTAGCCACCAAGATGGCAGCCTGGATCAACTGCAAGACAAGAGATGAAGCTCTTGCACAGTTTAAAACATCTCTGGAGAGAACAAAGGCAGGATATTTCGACTTTTATCTTCTCCACAATCTTGGAGAGCACAGAACAAAATATTTTGATGAGTACGGCTTATGGGACTGGATCCGTGAACAGAAGGAAGCCGGTCTGATCAGACATGCAGGATTTTCGTTCCATTCCACACCGGAGGAGCTGGATGCACTTCTCACTGCACATCCGGAAATGGAATTTGTACAGCTGCAGATCAATTACGCAGACTGGGAAAATCCGGCGATCCAGTCAAGAGCCTGCTACGAGGTGGCCAGAAAACATGGAAAACCGGTCATTATCATGGAACCTGTAAAAGGCGGCATGCTTGCAACTCCGCCGGAATCAGTGGAAAAGCTTCTGAAGGCAGCAGAGCCGGAAGCATCCACAGCATCCTGGGCGATCCGTTTTGCGGCAAATCTGGAAGGCGTGATTACCGTACTTTCCGGAATGAGCAATGTTGTGCAGATGGAGGATAACCTTTCTTTTATGAAGGATTTCAACGGCCTTACTGACAGTGAGAAGGAGACTCTTGATAAGGCAAGAGAGGCTATGAGCAAAATTCCTTTGATCCCATGCACAACCTGTAACTACTGCGCAAAGGTCTGTCCGATGGAAATCGGAATTTCCGGTTCTTTTACAGCAATGAATTATCTGACATTGTACGGAAATAAAGCCGCCGCAGCGCATCAGGAAGACTGGCTGGTAGTCAGTCATGGCAGAAAGCGTGCAGATGAATGTGTAAAATGCGGACAGTGTGAGGAAGTATGTCCGCAGCATATTTCCATCCGCGAGGAACTTGAGAAAGTAAGCGAGGCTTTTTGCAAATAAAGGAACTGATCCGGCAGGAAGCGGATCAGGGTAAGGAGAGAGTTAAAATGGAAAAATTCAAAGCATTTCTGAAACGGAAGGATATTGAGATCTCTCTGAAGAGATATGGTATCGATGCACTGGGAGCTATGGCACAGGGACTTTTCTGTTCCCTGCTGATCGGTACGATCATCAACACCATTGGCACGCAGTTTCACATTCCGTTTCTGACTATGGCAGTTGCCACAGTCAATGATACCCAGTACACAGTAGGTTCTCTGGCATCTGCCATGAGCGGCCCTGCCATGGCAGTAGCCATCGGTTACGCCTTGCATTGCCCGCCGCTGGTATTGTTTTCGCTGATCACCGTTGGATTTGCCTCCAACGCACTTGGCGGAGCAGGCGGTCCTCTGGCTGTACTGTTTGTTGCCATTGTTGCAGCTGAGATTGGTAAAGCAGTTTCAAAGGAAACGAAGATCGATATCCTTGTAACGCCTCTTGTAACCATCGGTGTGGGCGTAGGTCTTTCCGCATGGTGGGCACCTGCCCTTGGAAAAGCTGCTATGAAAGTAGGAAGCGTGATCATGTGGGCAACAGATCTGCAGCCATTCTTTATGGGAAATCCTGGTTTTCTGTATTTTGTTGGAATCGCACTGACGCTGCCGATCTCTTCTGCTGCGATCTGTGCGGCTCTGGGACTTACCGGACTGGCAGGCGGCGCTGCAGTAGCGGGTTGCTGTGCGCAGATGGTAGGTTTTGCGGTCATGTCCTTCAGGGAAAACAAATGGGGCGGTCTTGTCTCTCAGGGAATTGGAACTTCCATGCTCCAGATGGGTAATATTGTCAGAAATCCAAGGATCTGGATCGCTCCGATCGTAACATCTGCTATCACAGGACCTATTGCAACCTGCTTGTTCAGGCTTCAGATGAACGGAACTGCTGTATCCTCAGGAATGGGTACCTGCGGTTTTGTAGGTCAGATCGGTGTGTATACAGGATGGATGAATGATATTGCAGAAGGAACCAAGACAGCTGTTACAGCTATGGACTGGGCAGGACTTTTCCTGATCTCTTTTATTCTCCCGGCAGTTCTCTGTCCGTTGATCAATATGTTTGTACGTAAGCTCGGATGGGTGAAAGATGGAGATATGACGCTGTCATAAGCTATATCAGATCTTACTTTAAAATCAAAAAAGAGTATCACAGGAACTCATTGATAGTGATGAGCTTTGTGATACTCTTTTATTTTAACTTTTATGCTACATGTGATCCGGTGGCATTACTCCGTTCCAGTCCACAGGCCTTTGCATATTCATGGAGTTTCTCTTTTGCGGAATAATTCAGATCCTGAGGAACCTGGATCTGAATGGTTACATACTGATCACCGCGGACGGAATGGGTTCTTCATGGAAACAATGCCTTTTCCTCTCAGGCGGATCTTGGAACGGACTGCATACCTTCCCTGATCTTACAGATAACATTTCCGTAAAGGGTGGGAACGGTGGCTTCACCGCCGAAAACAGCGGTTGTGTAAGGAATAGAAATGGTGGTATAAACATCCGATCCCTTTCGTTCATAGCCAGGACGTGTTCCTACGGTAACCTTCAGAAGAAGGTCACCAGGCTCGCCGCCGCCGGTTCCGGGCATGCCTTTTCCTTTCAGACGGATACTCTTGCCGGTATCAATACCTGCCGGAATATGAATCTGAAGTGTCTGCGGTGCACCGGAGCTTCCGTCCGGACCGGACAGAGAAATTCTTTTATCAGCACCAAAAGCCGCCTCATCAAAGGTAACGTTGATGCTGGCCTTCACATCAGAGCCTTTTTGCGGAAAATCCTGCTGATGGAATCCGCCGAAGCCGATTGCCGCTG
>ENA-OQDT01001489-OQDT01001489.1-human-gut-metagenome-genome-assembly--contig:-NODE-1489-length-13519-cov-3.819295_pt1 | contig 13519 bp, 10 predicted proteins | sample MGYA00242786_ERZ504617 | MGnify/ENA primary metagenome ERZ504617 (study PRJEB26092, sample SAMD00036337) | human gut metagenome | host: Homo sapiens | study: EMG produced TPA metagenomics assembly of...
ACTTTGCCTATGGTAATGGCAAATTCCGGATTATCAATCAGCTCTTTATCCCTTGCCTTTACATCCTCTCTTACATTGGCAAGCTTTTCTGTTGCTGTCTTAATCAGCTTCGGATACTTAATCATAATTATACTTGGGAAGCTGATCCTTGGTATGAAACTTGTAAATCGTGGGCAGAAACATGTTATATTCATGCAGGGATTAGTGGGGCTGAAATTACATTCCAAGGAAAAGACGCACAGGCGTTTCTCTCAAAACTTTGTATGAATAACATTAGCAAATGGAAAAACGGAAAAAATAAACATTTGGTTATGCTTGATGAAGAAGGATTGATAGCAGCTCATTGTCTTAGTATGAAAGACGACGATAATACATATCGGATTACTGCTGCACTTCCATTTGCAGCAATGAAACTGTTGGAGACTGGTGCTTATGATGTGAAAATGACCATGCGTGATATCTTTGTCTTTCAATTTTCAGGACCAAAGTCATTAACAATTATAGAAAAACTTACGAATACGAATCTTCATGATCTAGCATTTTTGCAATTTCGTAAGGTAAGTATTCCGGGACTGAATATTGAAGTGGAAGTGAACAGGATTGGGATGAGTGGAACACTTGCATATGAAATTCGTGGTTTAAAAGAAGATGGTCCCAATGTATATCATGCGGCTTATGAGATCGGAAAACCTATGGGATTAAAGAGGCTTGGATGGCGGAGTTATCCGGTGAATCATGCTTTTGGAGGATATCCGCAAGTTACGGTATCATTTGAGAGCGCTTCCTATAAAGATCCGAAGGTTGTAGAAATGTCACCTGCAAATATTTCATATACTGGAAGTGTTGAACCAGAGAATCTTCGTGCACGTTTCCGGACGCCGGTAGAGGTTGGCTGGCAATGGATGGCAAAATTGGATCATGACTTTATTGGAAGAAAAGCTCTTGAGAAAGAAATGTCAAATCCTCAAAAGATGATTGTATCTTTAATTTGGAATCCGGAAGATATTTTAGATGTACAGGCATCTTTGTATAGAGAGGGGGAGCCTTATAAGCAGATGGAGTATCCCTGTTGCGTTCCGGGCATGTGTGGAGGACATCAGGACTATGTTACCACAAGGGATGGCAAGGTTATTGGTTTATCCAGTAGTGCGGTATATAGTTCCCATTATCATAAAATGATTTCTGAATGTACCATAGATATGGAATATGCCAAAGAGTGCGAAGAAGTGATTGTAAAATGGGGCGATTATGGAAAGCGTATAAAGGATATCCGTGCAGTAATTGCAAAATTTCCATTAAATGATCTGGTTGAGAATAAAAATTATGATATTAGTTCTTGTCCGTATGGCTTTGAAGAATGAAGGGAGTTTCCATGAGTAAAAAAAATAGAAAATGGCTGGTATTTACGATTATGTGTCTTGCATATATGCCGGGAAGTTATGCACAATACCAGTTATCCGTGTATGCCTCGGAACTAATACAATCTTTTGGACTTACAACATCGCAGTTTTCATCTTTATTTACGGCGCCTATGATTGTAGCAATTTTCTTGAGTTTTGTAGGAGGAATGATTTCTGACAAGGTTGGTTCAAAGAAAGTCATTAATATTTCATTTGTTATAGCTGGAATTGGAATGATTGGGAGAGTTTTTGCAAATAGCTATATGCCATTTTTTCTTTGCATGGCATTAACCGGTTTCTCCAATATGTTTGTCAATATTAATGCATCCAAGATTACTGCAAGTTGGTTTGAGCAGGAAAAGCTAGGAATTTTGATGGGCATATTTGGATTTTGCGGACAACTTCCGGGAGCCTTTGCGACAGCAACGACGGCAGTTTTGTTTGATAGCAGGACATCTGCTTTTATTGTATCAGCAATATTCTGTATTAGTGTATTTGTTTTATGGTTGCTTTTTGTGAAAGATAAGCCAGAGGATACAATGGAAGAAAGGGAGAAGATAGATCAGGAAAATCAACCTTCCATTGGGGATTCTCTTAAGGTAGTACTTTCTAATAAAGGTGTATGGCTGGTTTCTATTTGCATTATGATGGCTCTTGGCAGTACGGTAACTTTATCCACTTTTATGCCGATGGCATTGCAGACCATGTATGGAATAGATATGAAAGTATGTGGTACGATTGCATCTATGTTGACATTGGGAAATTGTATTGGCTCTATTACAGGTCCCATTGTATTCTCTAAAATCAAAAATGTTAAAGTGTTTGTATCAGGAGCTGCCGTGTTGAGTTTTGCCGGAATTATTATGTGTTGGAGATTTCCGTCCATATTCGTTTTACACATACTGGTTCTTTATACTGGAATTATGCTTGGAGCGTCAATGCCTATTTTCCTTTCCGCACCGGTTTTGTTAGAAGGACTTGGAACTAAATATGCAGGAAGTGCGGCGGGTGTCATCTCTACATTACAGCTTCTTGGAGCTGTTTTGATTCCAACTTATATCTTAACACCGATTGCGGGAGAAAATTATAGTTTGTTGTTTATGCTTGCATCCATATGTATGGTAATTATGTTCCTCTGTGGGCTGTTACTCCCTCAGTTTGGAAACAATCAAAAGTAAGAATCACAAAATAAATGAAAATCTTCCTATGTTGCAATGAAATTGCTGTCGCAAGCCAAATTTCAAGCATAGGAGGATGTCCAAATTAAAGTGTTTCGCAGATGAGGCAGGATATTAATAAATAGAGAAGCATATTTTCATCCAGGTAATCCAGTGAAATATGGAGCAGGTCTTCGATTTTTCGTAGCCGGTAGATCAAGGTGTTTCTATGAAGATGAAGCGTCCGGGCAGTCTCCGCTATATTTCTTCCGTTGATAAGATAGCATTTTAAATTATGAATGAGTGTGAGATCCTGCTCCATATGGCTTTGCCACAGGGATAAAACAGCTGGGTGGCAGAAGCCCGGCAAGGAGTTTTTTTCCTTAAGGACACCATATAAAACATGCGGAAAGGCTTCATCAAACCTTTGAATATGTTTTTGAGGCTCCAAAGGGTAAGATTTCATAAGCCTGCATTGTCCATATGCCATGGAAAGCTCCGTGAATCTAAAAAAACGGGTGCTTATATAGACCTTAAGGGAAAGCCGTTTTAGCAAATCCTCCAGTGCGGCGTATGATTTTTCATAATCAGGATCAAAATCCCGCCTGCGGCAAACCGCAACAATAGAATGTTCAAAATAGAGGACAACTCCATGAGGCAGAATGTTTTTTATCTGATGAATATAGGCAGACTGACGGGTATCCGAGACGTCAGATTCCGGAAGGGAAAATTGATAAAGATACCAAATATCCTCGTTCGTATAATTTCTAGCTTGGAGATAATAAGAGGTAGAAAGCTCATCTGCCGGATATCCCTGTAAAAGCCGTATAACATAATAGTTTTCTTCATCCTGCAAAAGAAAAGCCTGAATCTGGTGATTCATAGCAAGCTCTGTAAAATGAACGACTTCTAATAACAAAGCCTTTTGTGCTTCCGTAAAGGGACCGTTTATATCTGTCGTACCGAATGCTCCAAAGTTTTTTCCCTCAAAATAAAGCGGAGCGGTCAGAGAGTGATGGGATGGATCCTGACGAAAGACGCTGGAGATTAAGCGGTTTCCGCTGTGAATTTTCTGCATAACTCTCTGGTGTTCGTCAGGATATATGGATTCTGTCGGTGTAAAGCCGAAATTGATAACCTCGTCCCAGAGAGTTCCCTCGATTTTTTCCTGAAATTTCCCGGTATAATGCAGCAGCTTTCCGGTTGGAGAAAAAAGGGCAATCGGGTTGCAAAGAAAGGTGGCCGCATAATCAAGCAGATCTGAAACATCTTTGTTTTCGATAATTATATTTAGGCATTGCTCATACCAGGCATAGTACTTATCAAAAATATCCAAAAACTCACGGAATACCTTATGAAAAGGCTCGTCCGTATATAAGATGGCGGCATGCTCCATCCAGGAAGGGTTTATCTGTCCCTCCTTTGATCCGGTTTTGGTACAGAAAATCAGGAACCGGGGCTTACGTATATCCCATTCCCTATCAAGGAAAGAGATCTCTTGTGTTAAATACAGAAAATCATTATCAATTATTTCCATGGAATCATCAAGCATGCGGGCATGCCGGAATAATTGATCTAAGCCCGTAGATTTATAAAAAATCCTGTATTTATCAGGAATCCAGTCAAGGATGACAGAAATGCTCATAGATTTCATTGCAAAAAACTCCTTTGGTTATTTTTGACGAAAAAAGACGGTATAAATGAATTATATAACTGATGACGGGAGATGGCAACTGCTTTACTATGAATATATAGGAAACACTGTTCAGGCGCCGACAGTTAGAGAGGAGATAATATAATTCAGACAAAAGGAAGGAGGCAATAAAAAGAGCTGAGGGAGCATCCTATAAAGGGGTATCGATTTTTAATACTATAACTATATAGTTGAAAGGATTATTTTTTATGAAAAAGATATTGTTAAATGGAGTAGACGGAAATTTTGGAAGCAGATCAGCCCGTGTATTGCTGGAAAAATATCCTCATGAAGCTTTGATTTTTACGGCTCCAACAAAAATGGTCTTGAAAATTACCAGGCATGGGCATTGAAACCAGAATTGCCGATTTTAACAATGCGGAAAAACTGACGGAGCATTTAAAGATGCGGATACAGTTATTCTGATCTCCATGCCATTCGTTGGACCGAAAAGAAGAGCGGCACATAAAATTGCAATTGATGCGGCTGTGGCGGCAGGTGTAAACAAACTGGTTTATACATCGATTGTAGGAGCCGGACATGAGGATATCAATGCTTACGAAGTAAACGATCATGTATGGACCGAAAGTTATATCAAAAAACAGCCCATCCATTATTTGATTCTTCGGGATTCCCAATATGCGGAAGCAATGGTCTCCACATTTGTGGAAGCAGTTGAAAATACAAACGGCATCATCCGCAATAACATGGGAGATGGGAAAATGGCATTTGTTTCGAGGGATGACTGTGCGCTTGCGGCGGCCTGTGCGGCAATGTCTGATTGGGAAGATCGAATTGTTGATATAAATGGAGCCGAGCTTCTGACAATTGCACAGTACATGGCAATCGCCTCGGAGGTTACGGGTAAAAAGACGGAATATCAATATATCAACGATGATGAGATGTATGAGTTCTTTGACTCCATCGGCGTTCCAAGGACAACGGAGGAAATGTGGGCGGACACGGCGAAGAACTTTCCATTTTGCTCAGATGGAATGGTGTCCTTTGGCAGGGCAATCCGTCTGAATCAAATGAGTACATTTACAGATGATTTTGAAAAGCTGACAGGGCAAAAGCCCATCACGGTAAGAGAAATGTTTGAAGATATGGAAAATCATTTAATCGGAACAAGAACATCTACAGATAATTAAAAACAGTAGGAGGACGAAAAATGGCAGAAATGATGAATCCGGCGCTGGAAGGCGCCACCTTATTGTTCCCACAGGGATCTTTTATTACGGCATATGCTTATACGGGCGTGGAGGATGAGATCAAGGCATATCAGACCAGCGCATGGATTGGAACGGCGCTTATGACATCCCCCATTTATGATGTATACGGACCGGATGCCGTTAAATTAATGGGACAGGTTTGTACAAATGATTTTACCACGCTGGGAATGAACGGCATACGCCATGCCGTAATGTGCAATGAGAAAGGTCAGATTCTGACAGACGGCGTTGTAATCCGTATCGGAGAAGATCGTTACAGAACCTACTGGCTTGATCCGGTGATCTCTTATTATGTCAATACATCAGATCTGGATGTGCATGGCGAAAACATGAGCGGAAAGGAATATTTTATCCAGATTGACGGTGAAAAGTCCTTAGAGATTCTGGAAAACGCATTCCAGGCTAATCTTCACGACATCAAATTCGGCAGACATAGAATCCAGGAGGTAAACGGAAAACAGGTACGCATCATCCGGCTTGGCATGTCCGGCAACCTTGCTTATGAAATTCACGGAGATATGGCGGATTATGCGGAGATCTATAATCTGGTATGGGCGGCAGGTGAAAAGCTGGGAGCAAGAAAGCTTGGGCTCCAGGCTTATAACATGTTTAACCATACGGAGGCCGGATTCCCGAATATCAATCTTCACTATCCGCTTCCGTGGCTGGAAACCAGCGAGAAAATGACAGAATATATGCGCACAGTGCCTCAGTTATCCATGTTCAATCTCAATCGAAGGCTTCTCGGAAGTGTGGGGGATGATCTTCAGGCTCGCTTTGTTACTCCCTATGATGTGGGATGGGATTTCTTGATTAAATACAATCATGACTTCATTGGAAAAGAAGCCCTCCTTGAAATGTCGAAAAAGCCCCAAAAAAATGCGTAACTCTGGAGTGGAACGCCGAGGATGTTGCAGAAGTCTTTGCAACCATGCTCAGCCCTGGGGAGGAACCCTGCGAGGATATTACCAAACCATGTGCTCTTGAATACTATTTCTGTGTCAGAGAGTTTGGTTTTGAGTACCGGGCAGATAAGGTGCTGGCTGCAGATAAGGAGATCGGGATCACAAGCGGAAAAATCATCTCTTATACCTATAACAGCATGATTTCTCTGGCCTTCATTTCCGCAGAATATGCCAAAGAAGGGACGGAGCTTGAAATACTCTGGGGAACGCCGGGAACCCGCCAGATGAAGGTTCGCGCAAAGGTTGCCAGATTCCCGTATAATCAGGATTATATCCGTAATGAAAAGCGGGATGTTTCGGATATACCTGTTTTTGAAAGATGAAACCGGAGATGATTACATAAGGAAAATAAAATTTATGTGTTCCCCTGCAGAGTTTTCAAGCTTTGCAGGGGATCTGCTGTTTACGGGTTTATTCTTTTAACTTAATACATATACCTGTATTAATTATTGAACATAATATAGAATTTATTTCTCATGTAGCAGATTATCTTGTAGATGTAGGAAGAAATGCAGGAAATAAAGGTGGAGAGACTATAATTCAGGGAAAACCAATAGAAGTTGTTAGGAACGTAGAATCATCATGGAATAATATAATAAATTGATTGACACCACATATGACACCATATATAATATAGATAGGAGGTATGACAAATGTCAAAATGGGATAAACTGATAACACGTATATGCAATTTATCGAAAGACCTCCGGTTTGATGAGTTACGGAAGGTATTGGAAAGTTATGGATACGAAATGAATGCACCAAGAAGTGGAAGTAGCCATTATACTTTCAGAAAACAAGGGTGTATGCCAATTACAATACCAAAGCATGAACCAATCAAGAAAGTATATGTAGAAATGGTAAGGCAGATTGTAGAAAGCGAGGCGAAGAATGATGAAGACGCTGAATGATTATATGGCAATGTCCTATCGTATGGAAATTGTGGAAGATAAAGATGAAGGCGGATTTGTAGTTTCTTATCCGGATTTGCCTGGTTGCATTACTTGTGGTGAGACAGTGGAGAGTGCGGTAGCAAATGCACTGGATGCAAAAAAAAGCATGGATTGAAGCTGCATTAGAAGATGGTGTAGAGATTCATGAACCAGACAGTCTGGAAGACTATTCCGGACAGTTTAAATTGAGAATTCCGAGAAGTCTGCACAGATCACTGGCAGAGCATTCGCAGAGAGAAGGAATCAGCATGAATCAGTATTGTGTGTACCTTCTTTCCAGAAATGATGCAGTGTTCTCAAAATAAATGTTGTCAAACTTATTTACATCATTTACAATAAGCTGGCAACAAATTGGCAACAGAAAATCAGCGAGCCAAAATAATATATGCAACTGAAATAAAATAATGGCAAAAAAGATACAAAACTTAAATAAATATGTTTAAGAATATCTTTGGACTTGCCGAGTTTGAATAAAAAAGTGAAATAAACAAAAAAAGCGAAAATTGGCTGTAGGATAGAAATTCCTGCAGCCTCTTTTCGTGCAAAAAAAATAGCAGCTTTTACAGATTAGGACTGGTCGACTGGACAACGTCTTGGTACAATGTAATCAGTGAAACAATCCGCAGGTATGGTAGTCGGGGACTTTTGCCTCCGACATTATATATAAGTAACCCCATGTATGAAAAGAAGGAGAGGCCTCATGCAGGTATCAGATAAATTAATCAAACCACTGACAGAAGCGAAATATTTAAATGCAGATAATGTAAGCAGATATCGCTGTATTATGCGTATTTTTTTTGAACATTACGAGAAACTGAAATACTGGCTGTACCAGGAAGAGGTTTACGAAGAAATGATAAAGGATCCTTTTTTTGCAGATTACAGACCAGAGCAGTGTCAGCAGGATCTTACAATGTTGACAGAATGGAAGAATCTGAATACGATCCAGGATACGAAAAAGGTGGCATCCATTGAAGAATTTAAGAACAAAAAGTACCGCTATCAGATGACAGAATATAGTGTAGAGATAGAACGTCTGGTGCTTAGACTTGAGAACCTGTTCATTGAAGGTGCATCCCTAGAACCCACATTATTGGAGCGGATACGAAGAGGGATAGAACGGTTTCCGGAGATGGTGGAAAGAGATAAAAATGAAGTATATACCTGGTGGACAGATCTGAATAATGATTTTGTACGTCTGAATCAGAATTATCAGGACTATATCAGAGATCTGAACAGTGTGCGGGCAGAAGAAATGATGCATACGAAACAGTTTCTGGTGTTTAAAGACCGGTTGATCGAATATCTGCGCAGCTTTATTAAGGGATTACAGAGAAATGTAGGTGTGATAGAAGAAAGCTTATGCATGCAGAAGGAAGAGATGAAAAATCAGGTATTTGAAAAAGTAGTTGATTATGAATTGTCGATACCGCGAATGGATGTGGAAGTGTCGAAGGAAATGATCTGGCAGAAAGTAAAGGGCCGTTATCAAAGTATCTATGACTGGTTCGTAGGAAAGGAAGGTCAGGAGAATGAAGCGGGAAAGCTTTTTGATGCAACAAATGATATTATTCGCAGGATTACAAGATATGCAGCGCAGTTAAGTGAAAAGAATGCATTGGGGGCTAACCGAAAAGAAGAATACCGCAAAGTGGCAGAATTATTTTTGCAATGTCAGGATATGGAAGAAGCCCACAAAATGTCTGCAATGGTATTTGGCATGGAGTGCCCGCAGCATATTGCCGGCGATCTGGTACGTGAAACGGATAGCATGAATATCGGAGTATACGAAGAACAACCCATGGAAATCAGTTTAAAGCCAAGGATACGCACATACAGGGAGAAATCCAGAAGAAGTGCGATCCGCGAATCAGCAGAGCAAAAGCAGGAAACACGACGTAAAATGCTGGAAAAACAGAGAGAAGAAATGGAAAAACTGCAGGCGTTAGAAGTGAATGGAAGGATTCATTTTGGAGAATTACCGGTGCTGGAACCAAGAATCAGAGAGATCCTTTTGAAATGGCTGTCGGATGCCATGGAATCTGCGGATTTTTCTGCAAGAACGGATGATGGAAGAAGATACATATTAGACAGAAGCCGGGCAGATGAGACCTGTGTTGTGCATTGTCTGGATGGTAATTTTACTATGCCTGATCTGTCAATTGTATTTCAGGAGGAAACGTGATGAAGGAACTGGAGATCCTGTTAAATAAAAGATGGGTATTAAAATCCAGAGATAAGGAAACCTATTATAAATTAAGAGATGCCCTTGGAGAACTGCGTAAATTTACTACAGAGAAAATGGGCTGCCAGATCATTGACAATTCACTTCTGATAAAGATGGAGAAGATTCCGGTGATACCGGAAAGCTTTATGGGGATCCAGAAATTTTCCTCAAAAGAAGAATATGCATATCTCTGTATTCTGCTGATGTTTCTGGAAGACAGAGATGCACAGGAGCAGTTTATCATATCACAGCTGACGGAATATATTACAGCAAATCTGCCTGGGGAAATCTCTGACTGGACATTGTATACGAACAGAAGAAAGCTGATTCGTGTAATGAGATTTGCAGCAGATCAGGGGCTTATTGGAGTTACAGATGGAAAAGACGAGGCATTCATGGATGACGAAGGAGGAGAAGTGCTTTATGAAAATACAGGGGCATCCAGGTATTTTATGAAGAGCTTTTCAAAAGACATTATGGAATATACGAAACCGGAAGATTTTCAGGAAAGTGACTGGTTTGAAGTGGATGAAGACCGAGGCTTTGCAAGAAGACACAGGGTTTATAAAAGACTGATTTTTGCACCTGGTATGTACAAAGCGGATGGCTCATCGGAGGATTTTGAATATCTGAAATATTACGGACGCAGATTAAGCGAAGAACTGGAGCAGATATTTGACTGTCATGTGCACATTCATAAAGGAAGTGCATATCTGCTATCCGGAGACGACTGCAGGATGGGAACGGTATTTCCCGGCAATAATTCCATATCCGATATTTTGCTTTTGTGTTTTCGTGAAATACGCAAGAAAATTGAGAAGGGTCAATGGAAGACCGGATTGGATGAAACCTGTCTTATAGATCAGATTGAATTTGAAAATATGATAAAAGAAATGAAACAGGAATATGGAAGTGGATTTTCGAAAAATTATCGCGAGATGCCGGAAGGGGAATTTGTAAAAAGTGTGTTGGATGAGATGAAGTTGTGGATGTTCATAAGAAAAGAAGAACTCGCTCATCAGATAAAAATATGTCCGCTCACCGGAAAAATACAGGGAAGTTATCCGGAGGATTATATGGGAGGAAGAAATGATGAATAGCAGATGGCAGGCAAATAAGATCGGGCTGATTAATTTCTGGTATTATGACGAACAGGAATTCCCATTTGTGAAGGGAAGAATGCTCCTTCGAGGTTCAAACGGATCGGGAAAATCAGTAACCATGCAGAGTGTGGTGCCCCTTCTTCTGGATGGAAATATGAGTCCGGAACGACTGGATCCCTTCGGTTCCAGGGATCGTAAGATGAGCAGCTATCTTCTGGAAGAAGATGACGGACGTGAAGAACGCACTGGCTATTTGTATCTGGAGCTTAAAAGACAAAACAGTGACACATATTTGACCATCGGAATGGGTATCCGCGCAAGAAGAGGAAAGAATCTGGATAAATGGTATTTTAGCCTGACCGATGGAAGACGTATCGGTCAGGATTTCTTTTTATACAAAGATTCAGGAGAAAAGGTTACACTTTCCAAAAAAGAGCTGGAAAACAGGATTGGGGATGGCGGCCGCGTTATTGACAGACAGGTTGATTATATGGAATATGTGAACCGTCAGATTTTTGGATTTGAGACAACAGAAGAATATAAGGAAATGATAGATCTTTTGATTCAGCTGCGTACACCGAAGCTTTCCAAGGATTTTAAGCCATCTGTAATCAATGATATTTTAAGTGATTCCCTTCAGCCCCTGTCTGATGATGACCTGCGTCCTATGTCGGAAGCCATTGAAAATATGGATACCATGACCATGAATCTGAAAAACAGAAAAGAAGCCAGACAGGCAGCAGAAAAAATCCAGGCAGTATTTTCAAAATATAATCAGAAATTATTATATGAAAAAGCAGACCGGTATGAACAGGCCGAAATCAAATTAGAAAATGCCAGGACACAGCAGAAAGAGCAGGAGAAGAAATTATCCGAGTGCAGACAGAATATTGAGAAGCTGCAGGCAGAACATCAGGAACTGGATGCAAAACATGAGTCCATGGAAAAAGAACGGGAATCTCTGAATAAAAGTGATGCTGTAGCATTAAAACGAAGAGAAGCAGAACTGACCACAGAATTAGAGGGGCAGCAGAAAAATCTAAGAGAAAAGCAGCATTTTCTTGAACTGAAACAAGAGCAATATCAGGATGCACAGAATCAGATCAAAGCAGAAGAAGACCGGAAGTATGAGAAAGAAAAAGAACTTGAAGAACTCATAGAAGAGATGCAGGACGAGGCAGATATCATGGCTTTCGAAGAACATGCATTTATGAAAGAAGAACTGGAAAAGCAGCCGGAAGAACCATATAAGTTCGAATTACATCAGCAGCAATATGAGCATACGAAAGAAAAAATCAATGAAGGAACAGAAATCCTTGCAGAGACAGATTATCTGGAAAGGCAAAAAGACAATCTGATCAAAGAAAGAGAAAAACGGATCCGTGAATTGGATACACTGCAGAGAAAAGTATCGGAACTGGAATCTGTATTCGTGCAGACACAGAATGAATGGAAAGAAGCCCTGTATCAGTGGAATGGTGCGAATCGGGAACTGGTACTGGAAAAAGAGTTACTAAGAGAGTTAAGCACATTTGCAGAGGCTTATGAAGAGACATCTGATTTCGCAGAGGTTCGTCAGAAGATTGCAGATGTGTGGATCGGGAAAAATGCGGATGTTGAATCTGGGATTTCTGCGAACAGGGCAGAGAAAGAAACAGCAGAAAAAGAACTAGAAGAAGTGAAAGCAGAACTGACGGAATGGGAGAATCAGAAAGAACCACAGCCGGAGCGCTCGGAAGCGGTCATCCGTAACCGTCAGAGATTGGATGCACTTGGAATTCCGTACCAGGAGTTTTATAAAGTTATAGAGTTCGGAGACAATCTGGATGAAGAAGATTGCAACCGGCTGGAAGAAGCATTATTGAAAATGGGAATTCTGGATGCGCTGGTGATTGATGAACAATACAAAGAGCAGGTTCTGCATTTGAAACAGGGATGTGAAGATCATTATCTGTTTAGCTGCAAAAATGTTCAGAAAGAGCTGCAACCAGGAAAGAGTCTGTTAGACGTACTGGAACTGAACGAAGAAGTCAATGACATTTTCTCCAATCAGCGGTTGACGGGAATTCTTGGAAGTATTGCATATGATAACGAAAGTATAATTACGATTGCAGAAGACGGTACCTACCGGATGGGAGTACTTGCAGGAACGGTAACCGGAGAATATGAGGCCGGATTCCTTGGAACAAAGGCCCGTGAAAGACACAGACAGGCAAAGATGGAAGCCTGCAGACAGAGAATCGCAGGGCTGGAAGAAGTATTACAGCAACTGGAAGAAATGTATCGGAAGTTATCCGAAAGAAAAGTCATTCTCAGACAGGAATATGAGAATCTTCCAAAAGATACAGATATGCGGGAAGCCCTTCAGATGATGCGTGCGGAGGAACGGGCATGTGAACAGATCAGACGGGAAAGTGATAAATTAGAAGAGAGGGTCCGTGAACTGATCGAAATATTAAAAGAGAAGAAAAAGAAAGCACTGGAAATTGCGGATTCTCTGTATCTGACCTGTTCTTATGAAGTATTCAAAGAAGCAAAAAGTGCAGCGGAAGAATATGGAAAGCATCTGATCAGTCTGATTGCAGCACATGAAATGTTCCTCAGAAGCCTGGGATATCTGAAAGAGAGGAAAGAACATCTGGAAGATCTGGATGCAGATATGGAACAGATCCGGTATGATCTGTTCGAGATTCAGAAAGAACTCCGGAGAAAGACGGAAGAACAGACCTCTATTCAGGAACAATTACGTCTGACCGATTATGAAGAAATCAAAGATCGTCTGGATGCAT